>WNGI01007363.1_pt1 | contig 13886 bp, 17 predicted proteins | sample 5400621 | NCBI WGS metagenome assembly WNGI01 (sample SAMN13153374, study PRJNA577476) | soil metagenome | isolation source: 20 cm soil or saprolite under Garry oak tree replicate 1 | place: USA:California | collected 2016-06-15
CTTGAGTTACGCAGCGCTACGAGGCTGCTGCCAAAATTCATGGTGCCGGCTGTGAGGCTTTGCGCGAAACCCACGGGAAGTATCTGTCCATTAATTTCCGTGAACCGGATATAGCGCAGGCCACGTTGCGACGGCCTCACGTCAAATGACGCGGCCGCGCTCGCGTCCATAATTATCTGATCGGCCCCGGTGTCGACCATCAAATTTGCCGGATGCCCGTTAATGTTGGCGGATATTATCATTTTGTTCAAAGGCCCGTAATGCACCGGGACGACTTTGTATCCGGGTAACTGCATTGGCCGAGCCTTACTGGCGGCAGCAAACAGGGGGATCGGCACAGTTGTGAGAAGGCTAAAAAGGATTCCAAAATATCGAGTGCGTCCCCGGCGAGTCTTCGCATTCAAAACTGACCTTCGCACTGTCGAATCCATTCGGCGCGCACCGGACAGGGTCATCACAATCCAGTTGGACAGTCGATAAAGGTGTATGAAATCTTAAATCGTTTAGACAAACGCGCGGCTAGTGCTTTCACCCCAAAGGTTTCCGTGGCGTAATGCCCGCCGAGTAACAGATTAATCCCAAGTTCTTCTGCGGCGACGGCAGCCCAGTGCGGTGCTTCGCCGGTGATAAACGTCTCGATTCCTTCCGCTGCGACGCCCTCGATCTCGCTGCCTGCAGCACCGGTAATCACGCCAAGACGCCCGGCAACTTTCGGTCCAACGGCGATTTGTTTCACTGGTCCACCCACAACTCTTTCCAACCGAACTGCAACCTCGCTTGCAAGAATGTTCACCGCCGCTCTTCTACCCAGGAGAGATCCTTTTTCCTGAAAGAACGGCTCGGAATCTTCAATTCCCAGGGCTCGGATGAGCAGGATGTTGTTGCCAACTTCAGGATGCAAATCGAGCGGAAGATGTGCGCTGTAAATGGCGATGTCATGATCGACCGCGGTTTTAAGTTGCCGATGCAGTCCCTTCGTCACCGGCCGCAAACCCGGCCAAAACATTCCGTGATGCACAATGAGCAAATTGGCCCCGGCCTCGGCCGCAGCTTCGAGAGCGCGCGTAGAAACGTCTACCGCGGCGGCAATTTTTGTCACCGTCCCGGAATTCTCCAACTGCAATCCGTTGAGCGCATTGGGCCAATCCTCAATCTGGCTGATGCGAAGGTATTCATCGGCATATTCGGCAATATCTGTAGTCGCGCTCATTTCTGAGTTATCGGCCCTGCGCAACCGCAGCAGCGCGCCACCAATCAGGCTTCATTAGAAGAGAAATCAAACGGAAGAACGATTCGGTTTTTGAACAGGCGATCCCGTCTCCTCTCCAGCAGTGCCCGGTCGGTGATGAAGTTTGCTTGACGAGCTCTGCCCGGACAGGGAATTTGCTTGAGGGTTATCGAATGGAATACACCGACGCGCCCTCAACGCAGGCACCCGCGAACACGATGCCGTGCCCTTTGTGCGGACATTCATTGCCGAAGGATGCGGTCGAATGCGATCACTGCGATTGGACCCGCGCCGAACGCGAAACAGCGGAAGGAAAAGCGAGCGACGCGTTTGCTGTTTTACTCAGCATCATTCCCGGTCTCGGCCATATTTATAAAGGGCACAAGCTGATCGGCATGCTCCTCATGTTTGTGGCCACGCCGATGGCCGTCGGGCTGGCATTGCTCGCAGCTACTGCGACTGCGGGATTCGCCGTGCTACTTCTTCCGCTCTACTGGCTCGGCGTGATGTTCCACGTTTATGGGATCGAAGACCGTGTCGGTCCCCCTAACAAGGACGAAGGCGAAGAATACTGATCGGCGGCGAGTCGCGCCGATCCTTTGATAACTTTCTGCTGCCTCAAGTTGGTTCGGCTAGAATCCACGTTGCTGCTCGAGCGTTTTTGTCAACGCGAGCGGCTGGCAAACTCTCGTCTCCGGAAAAAATACGCTCGATTAGCTTCGGATCCTTGTTCGCACCAACGAGAAAACAAACCGCTCGGGCGGCAACAATGAGCGGAAACGTAAACGTCAACCGCCAGGATTCGAATTTCGGGATGTAGTTCGCAACTATACGCCGGCTCGTTTCCTCGAGCGCAGCAGTTCCGGGGAAAAGGGAAGCGGTGTGTCCATCATCTCCGAGCCCGAGCAAAATCAGGTCATGTTGGTAGATTGGTTCACCACGCTCCGCCGCCAGGGCGTCGAGCTGTGCTTGATATTCGCTGGCTGCGTCGGACGGCACGATTTCGCCGCGCATTCGTAAGACCGATGAAACAGGAACGCCGGCCGGTTTCAAAAGCGTTTCGTTCGCCATCTTAAAATTACTTTCCGCATCTTGGGGCGGCACACACCTTTCATCACCAAAGGTGATCAATGTTTTGTCCCAGGGCAGCTTGCGTTTTGCTAGTTCATGGTAGACGGCACGCGGCGTGTTCCCGCCGGAGAGCGCGATCCGGAACTCATCGCGTTCAGCCAGGGCCACCCCTGTCTTCTCAACAATAAAATTCGTCGCATCGTTCGCGAAGCTGCGCGTGCGAACGACTTCGCGCTTCATCTAACGGCGCAGTGAGAAGCTCCGCGCTTCTCGAGATACCGCTGATGATATTCTTCGGCGCGGAAAAAGTCCGGTGCGCGTTCGATTTGTGTCACAATTGGCCGCCTGAACTTGCCCGTTTTTTCCAGGTTCTTCTTCGAGTTTTCCGCTTCCGTTTTCTGTTCCGGCGAATGATAGAAAATTACCGAACGGTATTGGGTCCCGACATCAGGTCCTTGGCGATTCGGTGTCGTCGGATCGTGATTGGCCCAAAAAACATCGAGCAGATCACGATACGAAATCCTTGCCGGATCATATTGCACCTCTAGGACCTCGGCGTGCCCGGTCCGGTTCGTGCAAACATCTTCGTAAGTCGGATTCTCAGTCGTTCCGCCGGCGTAACCAACCGCGGTGCTTAGGACGCCTTTCAACCGGCGGAAGGTCTCTTCCACGCCCCAAAAACATCCGGCTCCAAAAGTCGCTTTCTTCGTTTCCATGGCTGATGATGAAGCCTTTGCCGGCTCTCCGCAACCGAGGGTTAATTGTAATATTTTGACCGACATGGCTGTTGAGACTTGCTTCGTGACGGCAGGAAGCAAACATGTTCGCGCGACATGCAAACGACCTTTGACCAAACGCGCTCCCCTTTGCCGGCGCGATTTATCAACCACTACGGGGCTTGGATTGGCCAAACTGGTATTACGCCCGGTCAAATTCGAGCCGAGGATTTAATCGCAGCAGCGGAACGGCACTCCGAGTGCGACGACTTTGGTGAAGATGATTTTCGGGAACCGCTCTCACGACTGGTTAAATCCTGCCTGCGTGAAGCGCGGCTGAACTTGATCGGAAGATTCGCCCTCCGCTCGGATCTGTTTCGCACCTTGTGCAATCGCCTGCTCATGCAGCGGGATCGCAAAGCGTTTCCGAAAATTTCGCGGCAGCCGATTCCAGAACCGCTGTTCATCGTTGGTTTGCCACGCAGCGGAACCACGCTTTTGCATACTTTGCTCGCGTGTGACCCGAACCATCGCGCGCCCTTGACTTGGGAAGTCATGGAGCCGTCACCGCCAAGCTCTGAGAACGAAGACGCCCGGATCCGACGCGCCGAAAAAAAGCTGTCTTATTTGCAATGGCTGGCGCCGACCTTCCAATGCGTGCATGCAATCGGCGCGAAACTGCCGCAGGAGTGCGTCAGCCTGATGAGTCCCACCTTTTTGAGTGATCAATTCGACACCATGTATTACGTGCCGTCGTATCGGACCTGGTTTCTTAATCAAAATCTCCTGCCGGCCTACCGCTATCATCGACGTTTTCTGCAGCATCTACAGAAGAGGCAACGCGCCCGGCGCTGGATTTTGAAAGCGCCTGCTCATATGTCGGCATTGCCCACGCTCCTCTCGGTTTATCCAGATGCTCGTTTCGTCCAAACGCATCGGGATCCTCTCCAGGCCATAACCTCGGTTTCCAGCCTGATTGCGATTCTGCGCCGCGTGTTCAGCGAGTACGTCGACCCGCTTCAAATCGGACGGGATGCCGTTCGTTACTGGTCCGAAGCCCTGCTGGTTTTTTTGCACGAACGCGACCGGTTGCTCAGCGGACGAATTTGCGATGTACGGTATTCAGATATTCGCCGGGATCCGATCGCCGCCATTCGTCGGGTCTATCGCTATTTTGGCTGGTCGCTTTCGCTCGAGGCGGAACGGCGCATGCGCATTGCCCTGGCCAATCAACCACGCGATCAGCACGGTTTTCATCGATATCATCCCGGGCAGTTTGGCCTGGACAAAGCTCCGGAAGCGGAACTGTTTGGAGATTATTGCAAACGATTTGGCCTCATCCCGCCTTTAGAAATCGAGGAAACCGAGCGCGCTGCTTAGGTTTCGCCAATTACCAGGCGACTCTGTCGAGCGAGTTCGTCGCGCCAAATTGCTCGAAATGCGGCAGGATTGGAAATGCAATTAATGAATTTCGAAGCCTACCGAACGATTCCCGCCGATCATCCTAGCTTGGATGGACATTTCCCGGGCGCGCCAATTGTCCCGGGAGTAGTGATCCTGGATGAAATCGCGGCCGCTTTGGCCGAATGGCAAAAAGGTAGTCAGCTTTTGGGAATACGCGTAGTCAAGTTTGTTCAGCCTCTCCGGCCTGGGCAACCGTTCACTATTTGTCTTGCCACGGCTGTGGGCAGCAAGAAGGCGGTTGATTTCTCTTGCCGGGTAGAAGGCCGGATCATTGTCGAAGGCCGGCTTGAGATCAATTGCAGCCTTACCTGATATGATGGACCTGGGACCAGCCGAGGCGCCTGCGTTTAATCCACAACCACGCGATCCACGTCTGGCCGATTGGCTGAAGGATTACCCGCCATTGCTGTTCAGCGAACGCTTGTACCAGAGCGTCGAACTGATGGAGCGATATAGCATTGATTTAAGTATCGATTTGCTCGGTCGATTAAATGTTATTGATGAACTCCACGACTGGCGATCGGCGCACGAGCTTTGTCAGGCGCTCTCGTTCCAATCCCGTTTCCGTTCCGCCGTAACCTGGCTGGTGGAACGGGTCATCGAGACCGGTTGTGTGGAGGCACGAACGACAGGCAACAACCGCTCTTATCGTCTTCGACGTGCGCCCTGGCTACCCGATCTTGCGCGTCTGCGGGGAATCGGCCTCGAAATTGATCCCGGCAACTCTCCGACGTTTGCCTTGTTAGACAAGGCAGCAAGCGTTTACCCGGCGGTAGCACGCGGCGAAAAGAGCGGAGAACAGGAGCTGTTCGGAACGGAAACGATACCACTTTGGTTGAACTACTTTCATAATGATAATCTGACTTACGCGGTGAATAATTGGCCTGGTGTCGTGCTCGCAGCCAACCGTCTGAGTAGTCGACCGAGCCTGCGAATTTTAGAAGTTGGCGCCGGTGCCGGCAGTGCCAGTGGAATCCTATTGCGCTGGTTCGATGAACAAGGGTTGCTGCCGCACATTGAACGCTATCTCATTACCGAGCCGAACGCCTTTTTCAGGCGACGCGGTCAGCGCGAATTATCGAAGCAATTTCCCGATGTTCCACTCGAGTGGCAGGCGCTCGACATCAATTTGCCATGGAGAAATCAAGTCATCGCCGGTGACGAGTTCGATCTTATATATGGCGTTAATGTCCTGCATGTGGCGAAGGATCTGTTATTCAGCCTGGGTCAAGCTCGGGATGCTTTGGCCGACGATGGTTGGCTAGTGATCGGCGAGTGTGTCCGACCCTATGTTGATCAACCGATCTATGCGGAACTGATGTTCCAGATCCTGGACAGCTTTACCGACGTGATTACCGATCCGAAGATCCGTCCCAACTCAGGCTTCTTAAACACCGATCATTGGCGTCGCGCGTTCACGCGCGCTGGGTTTGAGCGGGTCGAAGTCACGCCCGATATCGATCGAATTCGTGACATCTATCCGCATTTTTTTACTGGTGCCATCTCCGGATGCCGTCCGGCCACAATAAATGCACAGATTGAGTGAGGAAAAAGACGGTACGGCGGCGTTAAGCAAGGCGTCGTTCGCTCCGCGATGGATGGAGTTGCCGGAGCGCGGCACCCCCGCCATGCTCCCACTAATCCATTGGATCGCAGTCCGTATCGGACGTTCAGCGGCGAGACTGCTGCTTTATCCGATCGCCTTTTATTTCCTCCTCAGCGCACACGCAGCCCGCCGAGTATCCTATCAGTACCTCAAGCGGGTGCGCGGTCGTCCCGCCCATTGGCGGCATGTGTTCCGCCATTTTTATTGTTTCGCCGCCACGATATTGGACCGCGTCTATCTGCTGAGGGGCGAGTTTCAATACTTCGACGTGACGCTTCACCAAAAGGAAATCCTGCACCGACAGGTTGAAAGCGGTAAGGGTTGCGTTCTGTTGGGCTCTCATCTGGGCAGTTTTGAAGTGTTGCGCACGCTTGGCGTAACCCAGCAGGATTTCTCGCTCAAAGTCCTGATGGACAGCGCGCATAACGAGAACATTACGCGCTTTCTTGATGCGCTTAACCCGGAGATTGCCCGTACCGTCATCGCCCCCGATCGACCCGACACTCTACTCAGGGTGAAAGAGAGTCTAGAAGGGGGGTTTCTGATTGGCATGTTGGGCGACCGAATTACCAGCGACGCCAAAACCACACACTGCCAATTCTTAGGCGCGCCGGCGACATTTCCGGCGGGACCGATCCTTCTTGCGGCGGTTATGCGTTGCCCAATTATCCTCTTTTTCGGCCTATACCGTGGCGGTAACCGCTACGAAATTCATTTCGAAAAACTGCTCGAGGAAGTGACCTTAAATCGCGACCGACGCGCGGAGGATATTCAGAATTGGACTCAACGCTACGTCGACCGGCTGGAGCATTACACCCGTCTTGCCCCTTACAACTGGTTTAATTTCTACCCGTTTTGGGATAAATGAACGCTCGCAGGAGCTAACAAAACGTGAACACTTCCATTGAGAAGGCGGAGATCCGCACGCTCATTCCGCATGCTGGATTGATGTGTCTCTTGGATCGGGTGCTTAGCTGGGACGACGAATCAATCGTATGTGTTAGTGAAACCCACCGCGATCCGGCCAATCCGTTGCGGCGCGACGGGCGTCTGTCCGCCATGCATGCTGTCGAATATGGAGCCCAAGCGGCGGCGGTGCACGGCGGATTGCGCGCACGGTCGGCCGGGGCGACTGCCCCGCCGAGTTATCTGGCCGCGTTACGTGACGTCTATTTGTATGCCACGCGTCTGGATGATGTCACCTCGCCGCTTCAGGTTCAGGCACGACGTTTGTTTGGCGATGCGGGCAATACAATTTACGAATGTCACGTCTCCGCCGGTGATATTTCGTTGGCTGAGGGACGCATTACTATCATGTTGCGCACGCAACCCGCTTAAAACAGCTACCGCGGCGGTCTGTTCTCGGCCCAGACTGTGATAATCACATCACAATTCCACCATCAACGCATAGGACTTGTCCGGTGATGTAGCTGGCGTCCGCTGACGCCAAAAATGCTACCGCGCCGGCAATGTCCTCGCCAGTTGCAACCCGCTTCAAGGGAATACGTTCCTGAAGCGATTTTCGGATCTCCTCCGGCAAAGAGTTCGTCATGTCGGTCGCGACGTAGCCTGGCGCAATCGCATTGACCGTGATGTTGCGGCCGGCAAGCTCGCGCGCCAGCGACTTGGTAAAACCAATCAGTCCAGCTTTACTCGCGGCATAGTTGGTTTGCCCCGCGTTGCCGATCAGCCCAATGACGGAACTGATGTTAATGATGCGGCCGCTGCGCTGTTTGACCATGGCCCGCTGTATGGCCTGGGCGAAATTGAACGCGCCCTTCAAGTTCGTATTCAGCACGATGTCCCAATCTTCCGGCGACATTCGCATGCTCAGGGTGTCGCGCCTGATACCCGCATTGTTTACGAGAATATCGGCCCGCCCAAATTCTTGCAAAATGCGCTCACCAATCTCTTGTACCGCGGCATGATCGGTGATGTCGACGCAGTATGGCTTTGCACAATCAGCCCGTAAGCGATTGATTTCATCCGCAGTCTTTCGGGCATTTGCTTCCGTCCGGCTGACCGACGCCACGCGTGCACCCTCGTTTGCCAGTCGCAGCGCGATCGCCTGCCCAATTCCCCGCCCAGCTCCTGTGACGATCGCTACTTGATTTTCAAATCTCATCGTGAACTAAGGGTGTTGCATTGTCCGACTCTCAGTAGTTGGTTTCCCTCAAGCACCGATTACATCCGCGCCACAGCCAGAATGGTCAAATCTCTATCTACCGTTTTCTTGTCCTGAACTCGTCCATTCCGTTCGTTCTGATGGTATGAAGGCAATCACTAACTGGAGAGATTAACATGAAAGAACAATCAAACGAATTCCTCTACATCTTCCGCGGAGGCGCTGATCCGAAACAAATGTCGCCCGAGCAAATGCAAGGCAATATGGACGCTTGGTTTGCCTGGATTAACAACCTCAAAAGTAAAGGCCATTTTAAAGGCGGACACCCCCTCCAGGACGGAGGAAAAGTGCTGGCGGGCAAGAAAGGCCAAACCGTCACCGACGGCCCCTTTCTCGAAGGAAAAGAGGAAGTTGGCGGCTACATTCTTCTCTCGGCGCGAGACCTCCAAAGTGCGGTCGAACTAGCCAAAGGATGCCCAGCTCTGGAACAAAATGGCACCGTCGAAGTTCGGGTCATCCAACAAATGGAAGGCCTGTAATTCGCGGTCGTGACCGTGGAGTCAAGTTCGAAAGTCGAACCTAACTCAGAGGCGGTAGTAAGCCATCTGGTAGACCATCTTTTCCGCCACGAAGCGGGAAAGATGGTCTCCAGCTTGACCCACACTCTAGGGCTTGAAAATCTGCAGCTCGCCGAGGACGCAGTGCAGGATGCACTTCTCAAAGCAATGCGGAACTGGCCCTTCGCTGGAATTCCGCAAAATCCTTCGGCCTGGCTCACGCAAGTAGCGCGCAATTACGCGCTCGATGTCGTCCGACGCGCTCAGAATTTTCGCACCAAGGAGAACGAGATCGCACTGCTGCTCGAGAGTCGAGCAGACCGTGGGCCGCAATCCGACCGGACCTATTTCGATGACGAGATCCGCGACAATCAATTGCAAATGATGTTCGCCTGTTGTCATTCAGCCTTGCCGCAAGAAGCTCAAGTGGCGCTGACCTTGAAGACGCTCTGCGGTTTTGGTGAGCAGGAGATCGCGGCTGCATTCCTGATTTCAAGTCCGGCCGTGGCCAAACGCCTAGTCCGTGCGCGGCAGCAATCACCTTCGAAATTCCCGCTGGCAAAGAACTGTCGCAACGGTTTGACGCTGTTTTGCAGGCGCTCTATCTGCTCTTTAACGAGGGTTATAAAGCATCGCACGGCGACGAATTGGTCCGAAAGGAGCTTTGTCAGGAAGCAATTCGATTGATCACCTTGCTCGTTCAACATCCTTCCGGAAATCAGCCCAAAACGCACGCTCTTCTTGCGCTAATGCTATTTAACGCGGCGCGTCTTTCGTCTCGGGCGGATACAGCGGGCAATATTTTATTACTGGCCCAGCAAGATCGATCCCTCTGGGACAAAACGATGATTGCGCGTGGTCTTATCCATTTAAATTTGTCCGCCGCCGGAGAAGAGATTAGCGAATTTCATCTCCAAGCCGGTATTGCTTCATGTCATTGCACCGCCGGGAGCTACCAAGGCACAGATTGGACTCGCATCCTCTGCCTCTACGATTTGCTGATCGAAATCAATCGCTCTCCCGTCATTGCGCTCAACCGAGCCGTCGCGGTTTCACATGTTCATGGCCCGGCCGCTGCTTCGGCCGCAATCGACGCAATTCCTGAAAAACGCATGCTGGAAAACTACTATCTTTTTCATGCGGTCGTGGCGCAAATTCATCTCGAGCTGAACGATCTCGAGTTTGCGACACGGGAATTCCAACGCGCTCGCGAATTGACCGGCTCAAATTCCGAACGAGCTTTTCTCGAAAAGCGGCTTAAGGAATGCAAGGCATGGTTGGCGGCCTGAATCGCGCTTATAATTAGCCGACCACATGGCCGGGCGGCCACCAACGCGCAACGTACGGATGGGTCGGTTCAGTAACAAGAATGTCGCGAAATCCTTGACGGCCGATCGGGTCGGTGGCGCTAAAAAATCGCAGGCGGTTCATTTCTTCTAAGTCAAAAATGAGTGAGCCTCTGCCACCGTTAATCTCAAAGCTGAGTTGATTCTTACGGCCATGTGCAAATCGCGTGGCCTCGAAATTTAAGAGCGTCCCGTTCCGGAATCTCCCAATTACCGTCACCGCGTCATCAACATCGACTCTGGCCCGAATGTCTTTGTTTGTTTTGAGCGGGCGTCTCTTAACAAAAGTCTCGCTCATGGCGGAGACGTCATCGATTTCATCAACCAGATATCGAGCGAGATCAATCACGTGCGAACCAATGTCGCCGAGCGCGCCGGAACCGGCGAAACGTGATTGCAATCGCCAGACCAGCGGAAACTTTTCGTTGCCAATCCAGTCCTGCGCATAACGAGCGTAAAAATGATAAATCCGATCGCCCAGCTCGCCGGCTTCGATCATTTGCTTGGCGAGGGCAATGGCAGGAACGCGCCGGTAGTTATGGCAAACCATGTTGACCACGCGCGCGCGTCTTACGGCCTCGACCATTTGCGCTGCTTCGCGCCCATCGCGCGCCAGCGGCTTTTCGCATAGGACCGCTTTGCCCGCGCGCGCGGCGGCAATCGCGATCTCAGCGTGCAAATCATTCGGTGTGCAAATATCGACGATATCGATTCCCGGATCGGTTATGACCGTGCGCCAGTCAGTGGTCGAACTTTCCCATCCAAGCTTGCTGGCGGCGCGGCTGGTGGCGGCGCGATCGCGGCCGCAGATCGTTGCCATGCGGATCTCGGCCGGCAAATCAAAGAAGCGAGGCGCTTGCCGCCACGCATTCGAATGCGCCTTTCCCATGAATTTCGTTCCAATTAAACCGACGGAAAGTATGGGACGCTTCGGCATTCCGATGCTATCTGAACACACTCAAGCACGCGACTTCGAGAACGAGCGCTTCCTGCGCCGTAGTATTCAAGTGGTCGCGCAATTCCTCGAGTCGCCGAATCCGCTTCAACACTTCAGGCGTGGTCATTCGCTGCGCGATTTTTGTGGTCGCCTTCTCACATTCGGTCAAATGGTGAGCCCCCGTGCCGACCTTTACGCGTAAAACATCGGCCCACCAAAGAAACAGCGTCTCGATCAATCGGCTTCGTCTTTCGCGATACACACTTTCCGATAACGCTTTGTAGTAATCTTCGCGTTCGGCTAGCCACGCCCCGTCGGTGGTATTGCGATAACGCGCCTCCTCCCCTTTCAACGCCTCGGCATGCTCGGTCTTGATCCTCTCTCGAATCGAATCCAGCAAGCGCTGAATAGCTTGGGCGACGGAATAGGCCGTTTCGATCCCACTTCGCTTTTCCTCAGTGAACGCGGAGAGTGATCGCAAAAGCTCTTTTTCTTCGGCCGAACGCTCGACTTCGGACGGAATTTCCAATGCCAGATTCAAACAGCGCGACAGAATTGTTTCCGGAAGCGCCTCCGGCAGCGTCGTTAATAAGAGTAAGAGGGAATTCTGGGGTGGTTCCTCCAGTGTTTTCAGAAATGCGTTCGCCGCTTGCGATTGCATCCGGTCGGCATCCCGAATGATTCCGATCTTCGTGCGATTATCAGACGCGTGCAGTTGAAGCGAGCGCTCGAGATTGCGAACCTGCTCCACCACGATACGGCGTGAGCGCGATGCCGGCTCGGTAATGAAAATATCTGGCGCTTGCCCTCTGAGAACTTCTCCGGGCGTTGTCTTGTTTAACGCTGCCGCGAACCGTGCCGCCACGATTGACTTTCCGCTCCCCACCGGCCCGGAAATCAAATAGGCATGCGCCAAACGATTTAGGTTATGCGCGCGCTGCAGGTGTTGCAGAGCACTGTCGGTAGAGAACGCCATTTTACCGCGCGGAACGGCGAGTTCGGATTTCGGAATCTAAAGCAAACCGTTGCCTCACAATTCGCCAAATCTCAGTCGCGATTTGATCGACATGGCGCGCCCCATCGATCAACACTACCCGTCCGGTATCGCGTCGCGCCAGCTCACGATATGCATCCCGCACTCGCTCATAAAAACCTTCCGGTTGTTCTTCCATTCGATCCCGGATCTTTCGTCCGCCGAGACGTGATCGAGCCGTCGCACGATCAACATCCAGGACAAATGTGACGTCAGGAACACAATCGCCGGCAACAAAGGTGTTCAGTCGTTCGACTAGCACTGGGTCGAGCTTGCGCGCCGCACCCTGGTAAACACTCGTCGAGTCGAAAAAACGATCGCAAATGACCCAATCACCGCGCGTGATCGCTGGCTCAATCTTTTCCCGGACGAGCTGGCTGCGGCTGGCCTCAAATAACAGAAGCTCCGCTTCCGGCGTCATTGCATGGTTTTCCTCGGAATGTTGCAGCAAATGCCGGATCGCTTCGCCGATTAGCGTCCCGCCCGGCTCACGAAAAACTTCGGGGACGACTCCGATCTTTTCCAGATGGATCACGAGCCGCTTCACTTGCGTCGTTTTTCCACAGCCTTCCGAGCCCTCGAACGTAATAAACGGCATTATCACGATCTTGCGGCAAAGAATTCGGGTTGTCGAACGCGCCATTTTCATCTTGTTCGGGCGCCCCACGAAGCAGAAATTTGGCTCATGACCGATGGAGTGGCCGCAGACTTTCTACCGATTCTCGCTGCGGCCGAGTCACCCATTGGCTCGCTCGTGGTTTCTATTCACGACGTCACTCCGATCACCCAGCCGACAATAGAAAAAATTCTGGCGGATCTGAAAACGGCGGGCGTCCGCGTCACCTCCTTACTTGTCGTGCCGGATTACCATCATCGGGGGAAATCTGTCGATGACGCGAACTTCGCTTCCTGGCTGCGGGAACTCGAAGCCGACGGGCACGAGATCGTCATTCATGGCTATTTTCATGACCGTCGGCAACGGGAATCCGAGGGAATGCGCGAGAAGTTCCTCACCCGCGTTTACACTCAGGACGAAGCCGAATTTTTTGACCTGAAGTATGACGAGGTCTTCGCCCGAATTACTCGGGCGCGCAACGAATTTCGTGAAGCACGTTTGTCGCCAATCGGATTCATTGCTCCGGCGTGGTTGCTGAGCACCGAAGGCGAGCGGGCTGCCCGCGATGCCGACATGCAATATACAACTCGGATCGCGACCGTGATTGATCTACTCACCGGCGAACGAGAGAGGAGCCGAGCGCTTGTTTACAGCACGAGATCGGCTTGGCGGCGGGCCGCTAGCCTCGGTTGGAATGCGGCGCTAGCCCGCCGGGTCGCTATCGGACAACTAATCCGTTTATGCATTCACCCGTCCGATATCGCATCCAGGAACGTGTGGAAGCAGATTATTCGGCTCACTCGCCGCTTTTCCCGCACCCGTAACCCGACGACCTACCGCGATTGGATTAGCGAAGAGCGAGTCACTCGAAAGCTGCTATGAGCCGGTGCGATCTTCATATTCACTCCAAGTTCAGCGCTCGGTCCGAAGAATGGCTCTTCCGCCGCTTTGATTTCCCCGACAGCTGCACCGAGCCAATTGCGCTCTATGAGCAATTGCGCGCGAGTGGGATGGACTTCGTCACAATCACCGATCACGATTCCATCGATGGTTGTCTGGCGATTTCTGATAGATCGCAAACTTTTACCAGCGAACAAGTTACAACTTATTTCCCGCAAGACTCGTGCAAGGTTCACTTGCTGGTTTGGGGAATTACCGAGGCGCAACACCACGATATTTCGGTCTTT
>WNGI01003483.1_pt1 | contig 13883 bp, 18 predicted proteins | sample 5400621 | NCBI WGS metagenome assembly WNGI01 (sample SAMN13153374, study PRJNA577476) | soil metagenome | isolation source: 20 cm soil or saprolite under Garry oak tree replicate 1 | place: USA:California | collected 2016-06-15
TGCAAACCTGCGCAGGCTCGTCACCTGGGAGGGCGCCCTCCTGCTCGCGGCTGTCGTCGTCCTGGCCGTGGTCTCGGTCTCGATCAATGAATCGGTCACCTACATGGTCTTCCCGGCGCTGATCTGGGCGGCGTTCCGCTTCGGTCCTGCGGTGGCTGCACTTTCCACTGCGATCGCGGCCGGAATCGCGATCGGCTTGACGGCGCACGAGCAAGGAGCCTTCTTCAACCACCCGATCGACGAGCGGGTGCTCAGCACCCAGCTGTACATCCTCGTTGCCGCGCTGACGACCTTGTTCCTGAGTGCTGTCGTGTCGGAACGCAGGCGTTCCGCGGCGGAATTGGTCGAGGCGGAACTGCGCGAGGGCGAGCGGGCGCTCGAGGAGCGCCACCGGATCGCCCGGGAGTTGCACGACTCGGTCTCACAAGCGCTGTTCTCGACAGTCCTTCATACGCGCGCGGCGCAAAAAGCGCTGGCGCGTCAAGACGCCGGCACGGCCGGGTCGCTCAGCCGCGCGCTGCGCGCGATCGGAGAACTGACGCGAAGCGCTCAAGGCGAGATGCGGGCTCTCATCTTCGAGCTCGGGAACGAGGCCGTGGCAGACGGTTTCCTGGCGGCACTGAGCCGGCACGCTGCAACCCTCACTGCGCAGGGCGGCTTCAGGGTCGACGTCGAGGCACCCGGCCGGCGCCTGTCGCTCCCCCGACAGGTCGAAACAGAACTGTACGGGATCGGACGGGAGGCGCTCACGAACGTCGCGAGGCACGCTCAGGCGAGCAATGTGACGGTACGTATCCACGAGCGACCCGGGCATGTGAGCGTGCAGATAGATGACGACGGCTGTGGGTTCGACCCGACCGCATCGCCCGTGGGGCACTACGGCCTCGAATCGATGCGTAGCCGGGCTGCCGAGATCGACGCGGTCCTGACCGTCCACAGCACCCGCGGAGCAGGCACCGTCATTCGCGTCGAGGTTCCTCTCGACTCGGGGCGGTCTGATGGCGCCCCAGACTGAGAGAATTCGCGTGTTCGTGGTCGACGACCACGCGGTCGTGCGGCGTGGGCTTGTCGCCTTTCTCGAGAGCGAACCGGATCTCGAGCTTGTCGGCGACGCGGATGGGTACGACCACACGCTCGAATTGCTTGCCGAGCTCGACGCGCAAGCGCGCCTGCCCGATGTCGTCCTGATGGATCTCCAGATGGCGGCTCCGGACGGCATCGCGGCGACTCGCGAGATCCGTGCCCGCTACCGCGACGTCGAGGTGGTGGCGTTGACCTCGTTCGGAGAAGACTCCCGCGTGCACGCCGCGCTCGACGCGGGAGCGGCCGGATATCTGCTCAAAGACGCAGACGCCGACGAGGTCTCTGCGGCGATCCGCGCAGCCCATCGAGGCGAGCTCCACCTCGATCCGGCCATTGCCCGACGGCTGATGGAGGGCGCTCTGCCTGACGGCTCGACCGCGGCGATGACCACTCGAGAGCTCGAGGTCCTGCGCCTGATCGGCGCGGGCAAGGCGAACAAGGAAATCGCGTCCAGGCTCGCGATCAGCGAGCGGACGGCACGGACGCACGTCTCGAACATCCTCCGCAAGCTCGGCCTCCACTCGCGCACGCAGGCGGCGCTCTGGGCCGTGCGCGAAGGCGTGGCCGACACCGCTCAGGGCAGCGACCACGCCGACGCCGGGGCAGGCTGACCGCACTCACCCTGTCGGGATGATGCGCCGAGGGTGCGCCGGAGCGAGGCTTCCCTACTCGACAGCGAAGCGATGGGGAGGTTCTCCGCTTTGGTCGCAACCGAGCAGGCGCACGACAGCGGAGCGGTGGAGCAGAGGAAGACCGCGACCGGGGCAGTGCCGAGGGCTGCCGGTTGGCGTCGATGGCTGCCCTGGGTCCTCGTCGTCGTCGCCGCGGTCGTCGGCCTCGTCTCCGCGCTCAACATCTGGGTGACGCGCCAGGCGCTGAGCACGGACAACTGGACGAATTCGAGCGCGCAGCTCCTCGCCAACCCCGAGATCAGAAATGCCGTCTCCGTCTATCTCGTCGATCAAATCTACGAAAACGTGGACGTCAGCCAGGCGTTGGCCAACCGGCTTCCGCCTCAAGCAAAGGGTCTTGCTGCCCCCCTCGCTGCGGCGCTGGAGCAGCCGGCCGTTCAGACGGCCGACCGGCTCCTCGGTCGCCCGAGGGTGCAGACGCTCTGGAAGGAGGCGAACCGCAAGGCGCACACTCTCTTCATGGCCGTGATCGACGGGAAGCACAACCTTCTCGTCTCGACGAACGGAAATGTCGTGCTGGACTTGGGTCCGCTGATCGACCGGGTCGTCCAGCAAAGCGGGCTCGGGTCGCGGGTCTCGGAGAAACTGCCGCCCGACGCCGGTCAGATCGTGGTCCTGAAGGGCAACCAGCTCGAGGTCGCCCGCAAGGGGGTCAGGGTGGTCCGGGTCCTGAGCTTCTTCCTGTTCTTCCTCGTGCTTGCCCTCTTCGCACTGGCCGTCTACATCGCGCCCGGGCGTCGCCGCACGGTTCTGCTCGGGATCGGCACGAGTGTCTTTCTTGTCGGCCTTCTGATCCTCGTCGCTCGTCGCTACGGGGGCGACTACCTCGTGAACGCACTCACGTCGAACGCCGACTCGGAGAAGCCGGTGAGTGCCGTCTGGGCGATCGAGACGAACCTGCTCCGCAATGTCGGCATCAATGCCCTCGTCTACGGCGGGCTGGTGATCGTTGCCGCATGGATCGCCGGGCCCGCGCACGCAGCGGCGTCCGTGCGCCGCTGGTTGGCACCGACGATGCGCGAGCACCCGATCGTGATCTACGGTTTCGTTGCCCTCGTTCTTCTGATCGTCCTCCTGACCGGCCCGACCGACGCGCAGCGGATCTACCCGCTCCTGATCGTGTTCGGTCTCGCCTTCGTGGGCACTGGGGTCTTGCGTCGACAAACTTTGCGTGAGTTTCCGGAGGGCTGAGCGGCGATGATCCCGCAGCACGTGATGACGTTGTCGATCGGGATCGGTTTCGTGATGGCCTCCTTCGGGCTGACCACCGGCCTGCTGCGCGCGCGTCCGGAGCCGCGGCGCTGTCCATCTTGCGGCATGCGTCTCCGCAATCGCACGTGCCGGCTTTGCAGGAGGTCGTGACCTAGCCCGTGTGCAGGCTGTTCGGCCTCACCGCATCACCTGAGCGGGTTCGGGCCAGCTTCTGGCTTCTGGAAGCAGCGGACTCGCTCCTCGAGCAGAGTCGCAGAAATCCCGACGGTACCGGGCTCGGCTACTTCGCCCCGATCGTCGGCCCAGTCATCGACAAGGAGCCGTTGCCGGCCTATCAGGACGCGGCACTCACCCGAGACGCGAAACACGTGAGCTCCGTGACGTTCGTGTCGCACATTCGGTACGCGACCACCGGGGCGCGGACGACCGAGAACACGCATCCGTTCGCGTTGGACGGAATGCTGTTTGCGCACAACGGGATGCTCGAGGATCTGGATGCACTCGAAACCAAGCTCGGAAGGGACCTGCGCTTCGTCGGAGGAGACACCGACTCCGAGCGCTACTTCGCATTCGTCGCGAAGGAAATCCGTGCGCATCGCAACGTCGGCTTGGGGATCGCGTCGGCGGTCGGCTGGATCGCTGACAACCTTCCCGTGTACTCGCTCAACTTCGTGCTCGCAACTGCAGACGAGCTTTGGGCCTTCCGTTATCCCGAGACACATCGGCTCTTCATGCTCGAGCGCCGGGTCGTGGGTGGCGATGATCGGCGACAGCTGCACCATGTGAGCGGGACGATGCGAGTGCATGTTCCGGAGCTAAATCGCCACTCCTCGGTGATTGTGGCGAGCGAGCCACTCGACGACTCCTCGGGCTGGCGCGCGCTCGAGTCGGGCGAGCTGGTGCGCGTAGGACCGGATCTCTCCGTTCGCTCGAGCATCATCGTCGATCGACGGCCCGTTCAGCTCATCCGAGTCGGACACTCCAGCGGCGAGCGGGCGGCCGTCAGACACGCGTTCGGCTAGGGCCGTTGCGGCACGTGCCTGTCCTCGACGAGCTGGCGGAGACCGAGAGGCGTCAGCGCCTGTCCTGGCTCGGCCACAGCACCGTCCTCTTCGAGCTGGACGGGGTCCGCCTGCTGACCGATCCCGTCGTCCGTCCGCGGGTGCTCCACCTGCGTCGAGTCGGAGCAGCCCCGCGGCTCGATTCGCTGAGTGTCGATGCAGTCCTGATCTCCCATGTCCACTACGACCATCTCGACGTCCCTTCGCTCAGGCGGGTCGCTGGAGCTCCCGCGTTCGTCGTACCCCGTGGCGTCGGGTCCTTGCTGCGGGGGCACGGCTTCGAACACGTCATCGAGGTCGAGCCCGGAGACGAAATCCGAATCGGCCGCGTCACAGTCGGTGCAACGCACGCCGAGCACACCAGTCGACGGCGGCCACTCGGCGCGGAGACGCCGGCGCTCGGGTATCTCGTCTCCGGCTCCGTGTGCTCGTACTTCGCGGGGGACACCGATCTCTTCGGAGGTATGGGCGCGATTTCCGACGACCTCGACGTCGCGCTCCTGCCGGTGGCAGGCTGGGGGCCGAGGCTGCCTCCGGGGCACCTCGACCCGCACACGGCCGCCGAGGCGCTCGGCCTGCTTCGTCCGCGAATCGCCGTTCCCATTCACTGGGGGACCTATCGCCGGATCGGCCTCAGCCGCGACCCGGACGTGTTGCGCGAGCCGGCTCTGCGCTTCGCAAGCTTCGCTGCCGATTTGATGCCGGACGTGGAGGTCGTAGTACTGCCGGTCGGCGGCAGCGTGGAGCTCGACCTGAGAACAGCCCTTCGGCTCGGGAAGCGCGAACGATGACGCGAAAGGCGCGCGGCCCGCTGGTGCGTCGAATCGTCCTGGGTGCGGTCGGCGTCGGCGTCGTCGTCGCGACCTTCGTCTACTTCCTGCCGACGATCGCCGACTACGGCGCGGTCTGGGATGTCGTCAAGGCGCTCTCGTGGCCATGGATCGCGGCTCTGCTCGGCGCGACGGTCATCAACCTCGTCACGTTCGCGCCTCCATGGATGATCGTGCTGCCAGGCCTGTCGTTCCTGCAGGCGATGCAGGTGACACAGGCATCCACTGCGCTCTCGATCGTTGTTCCCGGAGGTCCGGCAGCCGGCTTCGCAGGAGCCTTCGGGATCTTGCGTCGTTGGGGTTTCGCCACGCGCGATATCGCACGTGCGCTGACGTTGACCGGTCTGTGGAACCAGTTGCTCAACCTCTCGTTCCCGGTCGTGGCCGTGTTCCTGCTGACGATTTCCGGCGAGAACACTGCGACGCTCGCGACCGCAGCCTTCGTCGGCGTTGCCGTCCTCGGGGTCGTTGTCACCGGCCTTGTCCTCGTGCTCGTCAGCGATCGGCTCGCCCACGACGTCGGCGAGGTCGCCGCTCGATTCGCGAACTGGGCGCTGGGCAAGGTCCGGCGAGGACCTGTTCGTTGGAGCGGTGCGAGCTTCGAGCGCTTCCGGGAAAGTGCCGGCGACCTGCTCACGCGACGCTGGCATCTCCTCACGCTGGCCTCGCTCGCGGGCAGCCTCAGCGTCTTCGCAGTCCTCGTCGTCTCGCTTCGCGCGCTCGGTGTCGGACCCTCTGAGGTTTCCCTGGTCGAAGCCTTCGCCGCGTGGGCGCTGATTCGCATCATCGCTTCGGTCCCGATCACCCCCGGTGGCATCGGAGTCGTGGAGCTGGGATTAACGGGCGCACTCGTCGGCTTCGGCGGAAACAACGCGGCCGTCGTGGCGGCCGTGCTCGTCTTTCGATTCCTGACCGTCGTTCCTACCCTCGTCCTCGGGCTCGTCTCTGCGGCGACCTGGCGCCGTGCGGGCAAGACTGCAGCCGCGAGCGATCCCGCTCACGTGGTGTCGCGGCCCTGACGTGTCGGAGCTCCGGGCAATCGGCGGTGACATGGAGACCGCTCTCGAGACCGTGAACGTCCCGAGTTACGTGATCGATCCCACCGGTGTCATCCGCTGGGTGAATCCTGCAGCTCGACGTCTTGTCGGCGACGTGCGCGGGCGCCAATTCACGTCGGTCGTCGCACATGAGGACACCCGGAGGGCGCGCGAGCACTTCGCACGGAACATCGCCGGTACGGAGCGGGTGACCGATGCGGAGGTGGTCCTCGTCGACTCCGCCGGCGAGCGCGTGCAGGTCGACATCAGCTCCTGTCCGCTGATGCAGGGGCATCGTCTGGTCGGCGTCTTCGGACAGATTGCAGATGTCGAGGAGGCGCCCGACGATCCTGTGCCTGCCCATCTCACGCCACGCCAGTCAGAGGTCCTGCGCCTCCTCAAGCGGGGCCGCTCGACCGAGCAGATCGCGCAAGAGCTCCATCTGAGCCCGGAGACCGTGCGAAATCATGTTCGCCACCTGCTGCGAGCGCTCGGGGTCCATACCCGGCTCGAAGCAGTTGCGGTTGCGCGCCAAGAGCAGCTCGTCTAGTAGCGGCGAGCGTGGGTCGTCAGTCGGACTGCTCCTCAGCAGGGGCTGCGCGCCCGATGAAGCCGCCCCTCTGCAATATGTAGACGCGCCCGTCTAAATGAAACCGGATCGCAAGAAAGGACTGCCGGGTGATCCAGTTTTCGACGCCGGCCAGCAGCTGATTCAACTCGCTGGTCCGCTCGGGTACGAGGACCACGACGAACGTGCCGTCGAGGCCGCTTTCGATCCAGCCGCCCCAGCTCGGCTGCAGCTCCTTGAAAAGATCCGCCGCGTCCGCAAGGGAAGGCACCTCGAACGCGCCGGCCGCAGCCGGAAAACGGGAGGTCATGGTTCAGACCCGCGTGCGAGCTGAAGCACCGCGCGGATGTCGTCTGCGAGACGCCTCAGTCGTTTGACGCTCGGCTCGACGTCTTCGGTCCCGTACGCCTCGAATCTTGCAATCGCTCCTTCCAGCGACACGAGTGCGCGCCCGAGCCGACGCCGGGCGAAGTCGTCGAGCGGAGGCATCACGCTGCGGTGTTTGCTTTGGCGGTGAACGAGGGCTGAAGGACGTACGTCCCTCCGTCCACCTCGAAGCGGATCGCGAGCAGCCCTCGCTGCTCGACCCACTTCTCGACGCCGCGCAAGAGGCAAGCGAGGTCGTCGTCGTTCGGATTGAGGAGAACGCCGACGACGGAAACATCCTCGCCTCGTTCCATCCACGCGAGGCGCGTCGACGAGAGCTCGGCGAGCAACTCGGTTGCACCTGACAGCCCCGGGACCTCGAACAGCACGATGTCGTTGAGAGACGAGTTGAACGGCACGTCTCGCAGGATCGCGCCCGCACCGACCACGCCGCTTAACCCACTCGTGTCAACCTTTGTACGGGTTTGGTAAGCGAGCGTGCGCGGTTAGCTCGATCGGCGCGCGCGCAGAAACCGGGCGGCGAGGAGCGTGCCGATGACCGTGGCGGTGACCTTGACGGCCTTGCGGCCGCGGAGCTTCGAGTCGCCGCTTGCGCGCGGCTTCATGCTCACCGGTACCTCCTCGACGCGAAGCGCGGCGTCGTTGAGACGGAGCAACGCTTCCACCTCGGGAGCCTCGGTTCCGAACGGTTCGGCCAGCAGTGGGAGCGCCTTCGCATTGACGGCGTACAGGCCGCTGGTCGCATCGGCAAAGGGACGACGCAGCACGACCCTCATCGCACGCCGAAGCAGAGCCGTGCCGAAGCGGCGGGCGGGGCTCGGCAGATAGCGATAAGGCTCGTAGCCTTCGCCCGAGACGAAGCGGGACCCGACGGCGACGTCGCAGTCGTCCTCCATCACGCGGGTTAGCAGGCGCTCGAGCTCGGCCGCCGGATGCTGTCCGTCGGCATCCACGCGTCCGCAGTAGTCGTAACCGTGGTCGAGCGCCCAGCGGTAACCCGAGGCAATGCCGATGCGCAGGCCGCGGTTGCCGCCCAGGGACAAGACCTCCGCACCGTTCGCGCGTGCAACGTCCGCGGTGCGGTCGGTCGAGCCGTCGTCCACGACGAGTACGTCGGCATGAGGCAACTCACGGCGCAGACCGCCGATCACGGCCGCGAGATTCTGCTCTTCGTTCCAGGCCGGTATGAAGACGAGCGTCTTGCTCACGTCTCGCAATCCGTTCGTTCGAGCTCTTGCTCCGCAGCGCGGAGCTGCCGCGAGCGCACCGTCAGTGCACCCAACTCCCAGACGAAGGCCGAGAGCGAGGGCAGCGTCGGCGAAGTTGTGAAGCTCGTCCGGACTCCCCGCGCTGCGTACAAGCGCCGGAAGAACCAGCGGGCACGGTAAAGGTGCAGCGGCGTGCAGGCGACGACTGCCTCGAGGAGGCCGCGTTCACGGAGGAATGGCAGCGTGCGCGCTGCATTCTCGGCAGTGGTCGACGCGGTCGGCTCGACCACGAGCTCGACCTCCGGTCCTTCCCAGAGCGTGCGCATCTGTTCCGCTTCGGGTGTGCCCCCGTTCGGCGCCCAGCCGCTGAAGACGACGACTTCGGGCAGACGCGTCCAGGCGCACCGCGCAGCATGGCCGACGACTCTTCGGCAGCCGCGGCTGACCGAATAGGCACCGTTGCGGTCGCGTCGGCTGCTCCCGAGTACGACGAGCGCGTAGGGCTCCCCCGGAGGACGCATCGGTGGCGAACACTACGACCAGCGATGCACACGGACCGCCGGCAGGTCTTCCACCTGGGCTTTGGAGAGGCTCAGAGAGACCGAGTCGCTCTCGACCTTGGCGACTGCGCCGATCGGGATCGTGATCTCCCGCTTCCCCCACAGGTGTCCTCGCTCCAAGACGAAATGCGTGATGTGACCTGCGTCGACGACGAAGCCGTCGACCTTGCCGAGGAACTCCTCGTCCGTTGCCGCGACCGTGCTCGAGCGCCTGATCTCGACCTCTCCCTTCGGCACGCGGTCGTACGAGATGCCCGCTTCGTCGAGCTCCCCCGCGTACCCGACGACGGCGCTGCCCTCGTAGTAGGGCATGGCGAGGACGTCCTGGACGCCGACGTCCCAGTCCGGATCGCTCGTCGGAGACTGCCCGAGCCGAAGAAAGGCGTACTCCTGAACATGCTCGAGCTGGCGCACCTCCTCGGCGCTGCAGCGCAGCCTGATCTCCTTCGACTCGCCCTTGTCCTTCTCGACCAGCTCGATCGGCACGAGCCGGGCGACTCCGTCCCCGTGCTTGGGTTGGACAACCAGATGCGTCACCTGCGTCGCGATCGGGTCGATCACTACGTCGGCGAGCTCGCCGAAGAGCTCGTCTGTGCAGCGAACCGACGTTCCCAGCTCGAGTCGCATGTCTGCTCCTTCTCTTTCCGACTTCGCCGGCCGAGAGCCCAGCCTCACCTCCCCGACCGCGGCCGGCATCATCCAAAACGGGCGATTCCTCGCTGCCGCCCCCCGGCGGTCTCGGCTTTCACCCCCTCGGGAGGATGCGCGCGTCAGGCAAGCAGGAAAGCTTCACCGAAGGATGCTCTTCATGACCGTCGTCCGCTGGGAGCTCGCCCGCCTCGGCCTGGGCGCGCTTGCACGAGCAGTCGCTTTCGACTCGGAGCCGACATCTGCCTATCGGTCCAGAAGTCAGCATCTCCGAAACGGTCTGGGCGCCTTGCTGTTCTTCTCGAGCGAGGTGGGCTTGCATCGAAACGGCATCGCGTCCGCTTGGCAGGCGACTCGGGACCCCGCTCGCTCCGAGCTGCGTTACGCCCTGCACGAAGTGAGCGAAGCCGACCTGGTCACATCTGGAACGCGGTTTGCGAGGCGGCACGCTCCGGCCCTGCTGTTCGTGACCTCTGCCGGGCTGCTCCTGCGCGCGAGGACCTCGGCGTGACGGTGCGGACGTCGCTCTGGGTGCCGCTGGTGATCGTCTGCTGGCTCGCGATCTCGGTCGGCATCCTCCTGATCGCTCTTGGCCCACCGGGATGACGGTCGGGCTCAACGACCGACGGCGCTGCCTCGGGCAGCACGACTAGAAGCCTCGCCGAGAGATGAGTTTCTTCTGGGCGATCCTGATCGTCGGGCTCGCCGTCGCCCTCGCGGTTGCGGCTCTCCTGCTCGTGCGGCGGCGCGCACCGGACGGCAGCTTCTTCGCCGATGGAGATCGCGCGGCGGGTGTCTTCGGCGTGCTGGCCACCGGCTTCTCCGTTCTGCTCGGACTGATCGTCTTTCTCGCCTTCACGAGCTACGACCAGTCCAGGAGCGGTGCGGAGACCGAGGCGCTCCTGATCGCGCAGCAGTTCGAGACGGCTCAGTTCTTTCCCGTGTCAGTGCGCGAGCAACTCGGAGGCGAGCTCATCTGCTACGCACGCTCCGTCGTGCACCAGGAGTGGCCCAGGATGCGGTCAGGGACGCAAGGGGACATCTTCAACCCGTGGGGTGTGGCCATGTTCAAGACCCTGAAGGTCACGAATCCCAGGACTGCTGTCGAACAGACGGCATACGACAAGTGGCTCGATCGCAGGGCGGATCGCGAGGTAGCACGCAAAGATCGCATTCACGGTGCGGTGGGCGTCATCCCGAGCCCCTTGTGGCTTGTTCTCTTCTTCATTGCGGGTGTGATCTGCGTGTTCATGCTCTTCTTCGCCGACAGCGGCGAGCGTGCGGTCGTTCAGGGTGTGCAGATCGGCTCCGTCGTGGCAGTCATCGGCGTGACGCTCCTGCTGATCCGGTTCCTCGACAACCCCCTCGCAGCGGGATACGGGGCGCTCAAGCCCGTTGCGATGGAGCGCACGCTGGTCGTGCTCGCTCAGGAGCGTCGTCTCGTGGGCCAGAGCGGTCCGCTCCCCTGCGATGGGAGCGGAGCGGCCTCGCACCCCTGACTTTCGCGTCTCGATCATCCCCTTCGGGCGACGCGGCGGGACGGTTTTGGCGCGATCGTTCGCCGGGTGAGCGACGGATCGAGAGGGGCCACGATCGAGCTGGCGCACCGGGAAGCCGGTGGGACTCACGTCGCGCTGCTGTGGTCTCGGGAGGACGCCCGGCTGACAGTCTCCGTCCTCGGCGCCGGCGAGAACGATTCGTTCGAGCTGGATGCGGCCGAATCGAGCGCCCTCGACGTCTTCTACCACCCGTATGCGTACGCCGCGCGTCGCGAAGCGGCATGCCACTCGCTTGAACAAGACCGAAAGGAAAACGATGAGTGATTCAACCGGAACGTTCTTCAGCGAGCTCGGAAGGCGAGCGCAGCAGCCAATGCTTCGCAAAGCCACGGGAAGGCTGCGTTTCGATCTGACGGACGGTACGAGCGAGGCGACCTGGTCGGTGACGATGAAGAAGGGGGAGGTGTCGGTATCTCGGACGAAGGGTGTTGCCGATTGCGTCGTGACCACCAACCGGCCTCTGTTCGACGCGATCGTGCGCGGCGAGAAGAATGCGATGGCGGCGGTGCTCCGCGGAGAGATCAACATCGAAGGCGATCCGGAGCTCCTCGTCCTCTTCCAGCGGGTCTTCGCCGGGCCCGCCGATTCCGTCCGGCGCCGAGAAGAAGCCGTTGCCGGGAGGTCGTCATGAGCGTCGGCCTCGTTGAGATCCTCGACGGCAACACCTTTGTGGTCAGCGACTCGGGCGGAGACATGGAAGCGTCCTTGACCGATCCCACCGGCCTGTTCTCATTCGACACCCGCTTCCTCTCGAAGTGGATCCTCACGCTCGACGGCGAGAGGCTGAATCCGCTGTCGGTCGACGACCTGCAGTACTTCGAGGCCCGCTTCTTCCTCGTGCCCGGTACGGGCACCGTCTACGTCGACGCAAAGCTGTCCGTGATTCGCAGGCGCGCAGTCGGCGACGGCTTCCACGAGGAACTGACGATCCTCAATCACGACGAGAAGCCGGTGGACATCACCGTTCGCGTCGAAGCCGCTTCTGACTTCGCCGATCTGTTCGAGGTCAAGGACGCACTCCAGAAGAAGGGGACCTACTCCGCGCAGGTCGACCGGTCCTCCCTGCGGCTCGCCTACGAACGCGGAACCTACCGTCGTGAAACTTCGATCTCCGCCTCCGCGCCCGCGACCTTCGACGAGACCGGCGTCACGCTGGTGGCGCACATCGAGCCGCACGGCACCTGGACGACCGACCTGGACGTCGTCACGGGGGGCGGCGTGGCTGGGGCGGCTACGAAGCCCAAATATCGCCGCAACGGACGAGCTCGGCCGAACATGGAGCGGAGCCTCGACAAGTGGCTCGACGACGCCCCGCGCGTGGAGTCGGACTGGGAGCCGCTGAAGACGACCTACCGGCGGAGCCTCGTCGACCTCGCAGCGCTGCGGTTCGCGCCACCGGTGATGGGAGGACACAGTCTTCCCGCCGCCGGCCTTCCCTGGTTCATGACGATGTTCGGCCGGGACAGCATCTTCACGAGCCTGCAGGCACTGCCGTTTACGCCAGAGCTCGCAGCGACGACGCTGCTGGCACTCGGAGATTGGCAAGGCAGCCGCCTTGACGACTTTCGCGACGAGGATCCCGGTCGGATCCTGCACGAGATGCGGTACGGCGAGATGACCGCCTTTGAAGAGCGACCGCACTCGCCGTATTACGGAGCTGCCGATGCGACGATGCTCTACGTCGTCCTGCTCGACGAGTACGAACGCTGGACCGGAGACAGAAAGCTCGTTCGCTCTCTCGAACAGCAAGCTCGGGCGGCGCTCGCGTGGATCGACGAGTACGCCGACCTCATGGGCAACGGCTACGTGTCCTACGAGCGTCGCAACAAGGAGACCGGGCTCGAGAACCAATGCTGGAAGGACTCTTGGGACTCGATCTCCTACCGCAGCGGCAAGATTCCCGGCTTTCCGCGTGCAACGTGCGAGCTGCAGGGCTACGCCTACGACGCGAAGATGCGTGGGGCCCGACTTGCTCGGCTCGTGTGGAAGGACCCGGAGTATGCGGAACGGCTGGAGCACGAGGCTGCAGACCTGAAGCGGCGGTTCAACCGTGACTTCTGGGTCGAAGACGGCGAGTACTTCGCGCTGGCTCTCGACAACGAGGGCAGGCAGGTCGACGCGTTGGCGTCGAACAACGGCCACTTGCTCTGGAGCGGCATCGTCGACAAGTCGAAGGCGAAGGCCGTCGTGGGGCATCTGATGGGGCCGCGGCTCTTTTCCGGCTGGGGCATTCGCACTCTTGCGGAGGGCGAAGGGCGCTACAACCCGATCGGCTACCACGTCGGTACCGTTTGGCCGTTCGACAGCTCGTTCGTTGCCTGGGGCCTGCGCCGCTACGGCTTCAAAGACGAGGCAGCCCAGATCGCCGCGGGAATTCTCGATGCCGCAGAGTGCTTCGAGGGACGGCTACCCGAAGCGTTCGGCGGCTACGCGCGCACCGTTACGAAGTACCCCGTGCAATACCCGACCGCTTGCAGCCCACAGGCCTGGTCGACCGGCGCACCACTGCTGTTGCTGAGGACGCTGCTCGGACTCGAGCCGCTCGGGGACCATCTCGTCATCGATCCGGCTCTACCGCAGGGAATCGGGCGTCTCGAGGTGCTCGACATTCCCGGCCGCTGGGGGAAGATCGACGCCTTCGGCCGCGGGCGGGCCCACGTCGGCCGCCCCGGCTCGCGCCGCCAGCTGGGCCTGGTGGAGGAGATCATGCCGAAGGGGAAGCGAAAGAGTTCTCGCGCGACGGCGTAAGCCGGCAGATCACGGCGGTGCGTCTGCTGCGGCCACTTTGCTCGGCAGCCGGCGGGTGAACACGAAAGACAAAAGCGCGAGCAGCGCCACGGCGAGCATCGCCGTTTTCAGCCCATCGAGCTGGGCTTCGGCGTAGTCCGCGGTGACTGCGTCCGCCTCCGCTCCGGTGAGTCCTCCGGCGACCAGCGCGGCGTGTGCCTGTTCGGTGGTCACGATGTCGATCCCCTGCTCGGTCGCGGCCTCGATGTGCGTGCGCACGGGTTCCGAAACTGCGGGGTTCTGGGAGAGGC
>WNGI01004127.1_pt1 | contig 13881 bp, 10 predicted proteins | sample 5400621 | NCBI WGS metagenome assembly WNGI01 (sample SAMN13153374, study PRJNA577476) | soil metagenome | isolation source: 20 cm soil or saprolite under Garry oak tree replicate 1 | place: USA:California | collected 2016-06-15
CGGCGGCTTTTGCCGGATCGCCGACCAACCCGATGCCCGCGCCGTATCGATGGGCGACGGCGCGCGGGCGGCAGACGTCTGGGTGGTTTCCGACAAGGCGGTTTCGACGGCGACGTTGCTGCCGACGGGGGATAGCGTACGGATCCGCCGCATCGCCGGCTGGGTGCCGAGCCGTGCCGCCGACAACCTGTTCTGGCTTGGCCGTTATCTGGAGCGCGCGGAGGCGACGCTGCGGCTGCTGCGGGCGCTCGGGACGCAGCGCGAACCCGGCAAGGGGTCGTCAACCGCGCTTCACTCGGTTGAGCGAATCCAGCGGCTTCTGGTGACCTGGGGCGCGACGTCGCAGGCGACGCGGGCGCAGCCGGCGAAGGTCGCAGCCGAGGCGTTGCAGAGCCAGGAAAGATTCGGCTCGGCGCTGTCGCTGCTGCGGGCAGCACAGCGAACCACGACATCCTTGCGTGAGCGTCTTTCACCGGACGCCTGGCAAGTCATCACCGAGATGACGGAGCGCCTTGCCGAGGAAGTCGACGATGACGATGGTGTCGTCGTCGCCGCCGAACTGACCTTGCAGGAACTCGCAAGCTTCGCAGGCCTGGCGCAGGAAAACATGAACCGCGCCGCCGGCTGGCGTTTTCTGGAAATGGGCCGCCGCGCCGAACGCGCCATCAACACCGTGCGTTTCGCGCGCCAGTTTGCTTATGACGAAGCCGGTAGCGAGGATCTCGACATCCTGTTGACGCTGGTGGACTGCCAGATCACCTATCGCTCGCGCTACCTGGTCGGGCCGCTGCTGCCGCCGGTGCGCGATCTTGTGGTTCTCGATCCCTATAATCCAAGGTCCGTCGCATTTCAGGTTTCCGCGCTGAACGATCACATCGCCAGCCTGCCGACCCTGAAGGAGGGCGGATTGATCGAGCGGCCGCAACGTCTTGCCGTCGCCCTGCAGGCGACGCTGACGACCGCGGAGGCCGCGGACCTCGATACCAAATCGCTTTTCGCGCTGGAGCAGGATCTGCTCAACCTCGCCGACGCCATCGGATCGCATTATTTTCCGCATGGGCCCAATGCGACCCGGCCTGAAAAGCTCACGGGCCTCGCGTGATCTACGACATCCGCCACGTTACCACCTACAGTTACGAGAGCCAGGTCGGTTTCGCACGCTGCTCGCTGCGGCTGGAGCCCAGGAGTGGCGACGGACACATGGGAAAGTGTCCGCGACGTGGCATTTGAGGCTACCAGCCTCGGCCCCGCGTCGCCGATCGGTTACGTCTTTGCCAGTCCGCTGGTGCCGGTCCAGCAGCCGGTCACCCTGTATGCGGCGCTGAGCTTTCCGCCCGGCCGCGGAATCCTTGCCGGCGCAGCCGACCTGATGCATCGCATCCGCACCGAGTTCAAATACGACCCGAAAGCAACCGTGATCTCCACACCGCTCGACGAGGTGTTCGAGAAACGCCACGGGGTCTGCCAGGACTTCGCCCATGTGATGATCGCGGGCCTGCGCGGTCTCGGACTGCCGGCGGCCTATGTCAGCGGCTATCTGCGCACCATCCCGCCGCCCGGCAAGCCGCGCCTGCAGGGCGCTGACGCGACCCATGCATGGGTCTCGCTGTGGTGCGGCGAGGAAATCGGCTGGATCGGCTTTGATCCGACCAACGACATCCTGGTCGAGAACGATCACATCGTGCTGGCGGTGGGACGGGATTTCTCCGATGTGTCGCCGGTCGATGGCATCATTGTGGGATCGCGCCGGCAAAAGCTCGCGGTGGCAGTGGATGTGCTGCTGGTGGAATGACAAGGGATAACAATCCGCACCCGAACAGCCATGACGTCATCATACTCGGGGCCGGGGCCGCGGGCCTGATGTGCGCTGCTGTCGCCGGTCAACGCGGCCATCGGGCGCTGCTGCTTGAGCAGGCCAGACACCCGGGCGAGAAGATCAGGATTTCCGGAGGCGGGCGCTGCAATTTTACCAATCTGCACACCAGCCCCGCGAATTTTCTCTCGGCCAATCCGCGTTTTTGCCACTCGGCGCTGAGCGGCTACACCCAGCGTGATTTCATCGCGCTGGTCGAGAGCTACGGCATTGCCTACCACGAGAAGACGCGCGGACAATTATTTTGTGACGGCTCGTCGCGGCAAATCATCGACATGCTGCTGGAGGAGTGCCGCAAGGTTCAAACGCAACTGCGTCTCGGCGTGCGTATCTCCGCGATCTCTGGAAGCGAAAGCGGCTTTGTCGTTGTCACCGATCAAGGCGAGTTTCGCGCGCGGTCCCTGGTGGTTGCCACCGGTGGTCCTTCAATTCCGAAAATGGGATCGAGCGGGTTCGGCTATAAAATTGCGGAGCAATTCGGTCTCAAGATCGTGCCGCCGCGGCCGGCCCTGGTGCCGCTGACGTTCGACACGGCGTTGCTGGCGCAATTCAAGGATCTGTCGGGTGTCTCGGTCGATGCCGTCGTCAATTGCGGAAAGATGCATTTCGACGAGGCGTTGCTGTTCACTCATCGTGGGCTGAGCGGTCCGGCCATCCTGCAAATATCGTCCTATTGGCGTGAAGGCCATGATCTCGTGATCGATATGGCGCCCGGGAACGATATCCTGGCCGGACTGAAGCGATCGCGCCGCGATCGTCCCAGGCAGGAAATCGCGACCGCCCTTGCTGATTTTCTTCCGAAGCGGCTCGCATCGATCGTTGCCGGCACGATCGCAGGCCCGGAGCGCCTTGCGGATTTCTCCGACAAGCTTCTCATCAACGCGGTCGCGGCGGTGAAGCAGTGGCGCGTCAGACCCGATGGCACCGAGGGTTACCGCACCGCGGAGGTGACACTGGGCGGCGTCGATACATCGGAGCTCTCCTCGAAAACGTTCGAATCCAGATCCGTCCCCGGGCTTTATTTCATCGGCGAGGTCGTCGACGTCACCGGCCATCTCGGCGGCTTCAATTTTCAGTGGGCGTGGTCATCGGGATATGCGGCAGGCCGGCATATTGCGCGCAATTCGGCCGAGGCTCCATTATAACGATAGCTGTGAAGAAAAAATTTCATCGAGCTGGTGGTAGGCTTGGGCCGTTCGCTGCCTGGCGTTGGTCGCTGCACCACTGTCATCGAATCCTGACAGCTTTGATGGTAGCATCGTCATCGCTAGTTATGTCCCTTGCAGACTTTAAGCCCGCTTGGCCGGAAGAAATACGGCAGGCCCGGAGAGAGCGCCAACCTTCAAAATGCGATCGCTCGCAATTTCGCGTCATCCTGGACGTCGGCCACACCGCGGAAGCGTTGGGTGCCATCAGCGCCCGGAATGTGCCGGAATACTATTTCAATTATCGGCTGGCCGCGCAAATTGAGCGGAGCTTGATTGAGGACGGCTTTGACAAAATCGTACTGCTGGTTGCACGCGGCCCCGCAAGGCCGAGCTTGTTTGACCGCGTTGCCAGGGCAAACCGTTTATCGGCAAATCTCTTTGTTTCGATCCATCACGATTCCGTGCCGGACAAGCTACTCGAGAGCTGGGAATTCGAGGGTAAGGAAAGCCATTTCAGCGACCGATTCAGGGGCCACTCGATTTTCGTCTCGTACGAAAATCGGCATCGCAACGGAAGCTTGCTGTTCGGCCGCCTGCTCGGGAAGCAATTGAAGGACAGAGGCTTGCAATATGCCCGTCAATACACCCAACCGATCATGGGCCGGTATCGGCGCAAACTGGTCGACCCTGATGTGGGCGTTTACCGATACGACCAGCTCATAGTGCTGAGAGGAACACAAATGCCGGCTGTCTTGTTGGAGGCGGGATCGATTATCAATCGCGAGGAAGAGCTTCAAATGAACTCTGCTGAACGCCTTGACCTGATCAGCGCATCGCTAACAACGGCGGTCGAAATATTCTGCGACCGTCGTCGCCCCGATCGGTTTCGCAGATAGTGGATCAAGGGTGCCATGACAAGGGTGCCATGAGCAGACTCATGCACCCGGCTTTGCCGGGTGACCCGCACCCGCCCCGGTCCGAGTCGATCTCTTCGGAGTTGCGGGATCGGCAAAACTGACGCAGAGTTTGGATCAGCGCCGGAAGTCAACCGGCGAAATGTCAAAAATGAGGGAGGATGCCATGATCAAGGTAAGCGTGATGTATCCCAATACGCCTGGCGCGCGCTTCGACCACGAGTACTACCGGGATAAGCATATGCCACTCGTGAAAGCCCGCATGGACGGTGCTTGCAAATTCTATACGGTAGACAAGGGCCTCGCGGGTGGAACGCCCGGAGCTCCCGCGACCTATGTCGGTATGTGTCACATCTTCTGTGACTCGGTCGAGGCATTCCAGGCTGGTTTTGGGCCCCACGCCCAGGAGATCATGGCTGACATCGCCAACTATACCGACCAGACCCCGGTGATCCAGATCAGCGAAGTCGTCGTAGGCTGACGACGGCGGCAACAAAAGCCCGGTCGTGGCTACGCTGCAGGCTCAGGCACTCGCGCAGGCGAGGGTTGAGTTCTCACCTGGCGGCTGTCCCGGTCCGCAGCGCGTCGTCACGGTGGCGGTCAACCGGGTCGGCGCGTAGATTGGAAAAGAACTTGTCGACCTCGCGCGAAAGCGTTTCCGCTGTAGAGGTCAGCTCGGTCGACGCCGAGAGCACCGATGTCGCGGTCTTGTCGGTCTCGCCGATGGCGTCGCTGAGCGAACTGATGTTGGCGACCAACGTCACATTACCGTGGGCGGCCAATTGCGCGTTCGCGGAGATCTCGCGGGTGGCGGCATCCTGTTGTCCGACCGCGCCGGCGATGTTCGACGTGACCTCATTGATGTCGCGCACGGCGTTGCCGATTTCGCGCACCGCATCGACTGCATTGCGTGTCGATGCCTGGATCATGCTGACGTTCTGACCTATTTCAGCGGTCGCCTTGGCGGTCTGCCCGGCCAGAGCCTTGACCTCGTGCGCGACCACCGCGAAGCCGCGACCGGCCTCGCCGGCGCGAGCGGCTTCGATCGTCGCGTTCAGCGCCAGAAGATTGGTTTGCTCGGCGATCGCCTGGATCAGAGTGAGTACGCCGTCGATGCGCTGGGTTGCCGCGGCGAGACTTTCGATCTCGGTGATCGACTTTTCGGTCCGCAGACCGGCCTGTTCGACCATGCCCGAGGATTGACGGACTTGTCGGCCGATTTCTTCGACCGAAGCCGACAGTTCCTCGGCGGCACCGGCGACGGCGTTCACATTGCTGGAAGCTTGCTCGGTCGCGCCGGAGGCGGCGACGGCGCGCGCACTTGCATCCGATGCCACTCTGGAGATCGACTGCGCCGTATCGCGCATCGCCGACGCATTATCGGTGACCGCGCGCAGCACACCTCCGATCGCCGCTCGGAACGATTCGACCGACGCTTCAATATGCCCGGCTCGTTGTTCGCGCGCCTTGGAGTCCTGCAAGACCTGCGTATTGAGGCTGCGGTTGCCGTCCATCGCCCCCTGGAAGATCCGGATCGCTCGCGCCAGTGCGCCGATCTCGTCTGCTCGATCGGTGTGCGGAACCTCGACGTTCTCGGCTCCCTCGGCGACGCGCTTGATGGTGGCGGTGATGACCGCAAGTGGCCGCGCGACCGAGCGCGAGATGATCAGGACGCCGATAACGACCACGACCAGCGCCAAACCGCCGAGACCGGTCAGGGCAAGCGCCAGGGTGCGATTGACATCGCCTTGCCGGACGATCTGCTTGCGGCGCTCGGCATAGACCTTGGAAAGTGCTTCGAGATCCTTGTTGAGGGCGGAACGCACGGCGCGATTGGCGTCATTGTCGCCCCACTCGCGGCCCGCGGCAGCATCAATCTCGACTCCGCGGCGAACCAGTTCCTTGCGGAAGTCGACGAACTGTTCGATCCGCTTCTTGAAGACGGCGAACTGTTCGGAGTCATCTGCCTGGACGATGGATTCCCAGTCTTTGACCACGCCCCGGATCTGTTCATTGAACTTGAGGAGTCCGTCGCCGTATTTCTTCACGACGGCAGCCTCCGTCGACATATAGACGCCGCGGGATTCCATCACGACTGCATAAACCAGCGAATTGATACGCTCGACGTTGAGCGCGGCGCGGCTCGCCGTCTCGATGGCTTCTATGAGTTCCGCGTTCCGGCGGCTGTTGTAGTCGGACAGCACGGTGATCGCCGCGGTCAGAAGCGCGAACAGAGCGAAAACCGAGTACAGCTTGGTTGCAATCGAAAGCCGCGACGTAAGAGCGTAACCAGCGGCGCCTCGAGATTTCACGGTTTCCGGCATCGCACGGTTTCTCTTCTGGGCCGGTCGGTACGGTCGGCCACCCAAAACCATGCGAAATTTCAATGTATAAAATACTAATCCGGGAACCAATTCAGAGTATTGCGCGACAATTGTACCATTGTACCGCCCCTCTCCGGTAACCATGCACCAGCCAGACGCTTGCTGCGCAAGAACTGTCAGCTGATAGTCTTTGCGGTGGACATCGCGCAGTGAAGCGCTGATGGCCCGGAGCCGCCATGGTCTATCGCCACGCCATCGATGCCACCACCTATGTCTTCAACGATCTGCGCGATCTGCTGGCCAAGGCCACGCCACCGCGCTCCGGCGACCGCCTGGCGGGGATCGCAGCCGATAGCGCGGCGCAGATGATCGCGGCGCGGATCGCGCTGGCCGACGTGCCTCTGAAACAATTCCTGCATGAGACCGTCATTCCCTACGAAGACGATGAAATCACCCGTCTGATTATCGATACGCATGACACCTCGGTCTTCGCGGCGATATCTGCGCTGACGGTCGGGTCGTTCCGCGATTGGCTGCTGTCGGATGCGGCCACGTCTGACGTTCTCAAAAAGCTGTCGCGCGGGATCACGCCGGAGATGGCCGCGGCGGTTTCGAAGCTGATGCGCAATCAGGATCTCATCCTGGTGGCGAAAAAATGCGAGGTGATATCAGCCTTCCGCAACACGATTGGCTTGCGCGGGCGGATGAGCGTACGGCTGCAGCCCAATCATCCCTTCGACGACGCCAAGGGCATCACCGCGTCGATCCTCGACGGCATCCTGTTGGGGGCCGGCGACGCCTGTATCGGCATCAATCCGGCAAGCGATGATCCAGCCGTGATCGGCGGGCTCTCGCGGCTGCTCGACGACATCATTGCGCGGCTGCAGATCCCGACCCAGAGCTGCGTTCTGACCCATGTGACGACAACGCTCGGATTGATCGATCAGGGCATCCCGGTCGATCTGGTGTTTCAGTCGATCGCGGGTACGCAAGCAGCCAACCGAAGTTTTGGGTTGGATCTTGCTCTCCTGCGCGAGGCCCACCAGGCCGGACTGTCGCTGCGGCGCGGCACCATCGGCAACAATGTGATGTACTTCGAAACAGGGCAGGGCTCGGCACTTTCCGCCAACGCCCATCACGGCGTCGACCAGCAGACCTGCGAAGCGCGTGCCTACGCCGTCGCGCGCGCTTTCGATCCGCTATTGGTCAACAGCGTGGTCGGCTTTATCGGCCCGGAATATCTCTACGACGGCAAGGAGATCATTCGCGCCGGGCTCGAGGATCACTTTTGCGGCAAGTTGCTCGGCCTGCCGCTTGGCGTCGACGTTTGCTACACCAACCACGCCGAAGCCGACCAGGACGATATGGACAATCTGTTGACGCTGCTCGCCGCCGCCGGCGTAACTTTCATCATGGGGGTGCCGGGGGCTGATGACGTGATGTTGAATTACCAATCCACGTCGTTCCATGACGCCCTTTACATCCGCGATCTGTTCGGCCTGAAACGGGCGCCGGAGTTCGACGATTGGCTGTTCCGCGCCGGGCTTGCCGATGCCGACTTTCGGCTCGCCGGCAATACGGGGCTGCTGCCCGATTTTGCATCCCGCCTGATCGCCTGAGGGAGCCACAACGTGGTCGCCGCCGGGAGCGCCGCAACGAGCGGCGAGTTTCGGGTTCGGGCGTTGGCGCGCAACCATCCGGCCGCCCGCGCGTTGGATCCGCTGCCATAATCTTGAGGAATTTGTAGCCCAGCTTTAGTGGCCGTGCTTAATTTCCATTTGTGCAATTATTATTATTTACCGAGGTCGCAGAGGAAATTTGATGAGAGCTGAGGGCATTGAAGCGGCGCGGCGCATCCTGTGCGTCTTTCCCCGCTATACGTCTTCTTTCGGCACGTTCGAGTACGCCTATCCCCTGACCGACGGCGTTCAGGCTTTCATGCCGCCGCAAGGGCTGCTGCTGATCGCAGCCTATCTGCCCGCGCATTGGCCGGTGCGCTTCATCGACGAAAATATCCGCGCGGCAACGACTGAAGATTTCGAATGGGCGGAAGCGGTGTTCGTCAGCGGCATGCATATCCAGCGTCAGCAGATGAACGATATCTGCCGCCGGGCGCATGCGTTCGATCTGGCGGTTGCGATCGGCGGACCCTCGGTCAGCGCCTGCCCGGATTACTATCCATCGTTCGACTATCTCCATGTCGGCGAGCTCGGCGACGCGACCGACGACCTGATCGCGCGGCTGGCGCGCGACCCATCCCGTCCCGCCCAGCAGGTGGTCCTGAAGACCGCCGACCGCCTGGACATGACCGAGTTCCCGATCCCGGCCTATGAGCTCGCCGACGTCAAACGCTATTTTCTCGGCAGCATCCAGTATTCGAGCGGTTGCCCCTATCAGTGCGAATTCTGCGATATCCCGGGGCTGTACGGCCGCAACCCGCGTCTCAAGACGCCGCAACAGATCACCGCCGAACTCGACCGCTTGCTCGAATGCGGAGTGACGGGCTCGGTTTATTTCGTCGACGACAATTTCATCGGCAACCGAAAGGCCGCGCTTGATTTGCTGCCGCATCTGATCGAGTGGCAGAAAAAAACCGGTTACGTCATGCGGCTGGCCTGCGAGGCGACGCTGAACATCGCCAAGCGGCCCGAGATTCTCGAGAAAATGCGCGACGCCTACTTCGTCACGGTGTTCTGCGGCATCGAGACCCCGGATCCGGATGCGCTCAAGGCGATGCACAAGGACCACAACATGATGGTGCCGATTCTGGAGGGAATCGAGACCCTCAATCGCCATGGATTGGAGGTCGTCTCCGGCATCATCATGGGGCTCGACACCGACAAGCCCGAGACCGGCAAGGCGTTGCTCGCCTTTGTCGATGAATCGAAGATTCCGTTGTTGACCATCAATCTGCTGCAGGCGCTGCCGAAGACGCCGTTGTGGGACCGCCTCGAGCGCGAAAACCGGCTGATCGACGACGAGAGCCGCGATTCGAACGTCGATTTCCGGCTGCCCTACGATCAGGTCATCAGTTCATGGCGCAAATGCATGGAGGTCGCCTACCAGCCGGAAAAACTCTACGCGCGATACCAGCATCAGGTGGATTTCACGTATGCCAACCGGATGCCGCTGCCGTCGACCGCGGAGCAGAGGACCTGGGCCAATATCCGACGCGGGCTGATCATGCTCCGGAAGATTTTCTGGAAGGTCGGCGTCCTCGGCGACTACCGGAAAGTGTTCTGGAAATTTGCGTGGTCGCGGCTGCGGCGCGGCGATATCGAGAGTCTGATATCGGTGACGTTGATCGCGCATCACCTGATCATGTTCGCGCGAGCGGCCTCCGGCGGCCAGCAGAATGCATCGAATTACTCGATGCGATTGCGCGAGGCATCCGTCCCTGCCGAGTAACCAGAGATGAAAACGCCGGTGCCGTCGTCCCGTTCGCTGAGGGATCTGCGGGAGTTGACACCGGCGCGCGTCGGGCTTGGCCGGGCCGGCGCAAGCATGCCGACCAAAGCGCTGCTCGAATTCACGCTGGACCATGCGCGTGCCCGCGACGCCGTTCATGCCGTCTTCGATGTTTTCAGCCTGATCGCCGGTCTCGGCGGCCTCGGCGTGCAGCCGGTTCAGGTTTCAAGCCAGGCGCGGGACCGCAAGGAGTATCTCAGGCGTCCCGACCTCGGACGCATACTGGATCCGCCTTCAAAGCATCTGCTGACGAACCGCGACGCCGGCCCATGCCAGCTTGCGATCGTCGTCGGCGATGGCCTGTCGCCATCCGCGGTCAACGCTCACGCGGTCGAGCTGGTCCGGCGCCTCGTTCCGCGATTGGCCGCCGACGGCATCGAAATCGATCGTGCCGTGGTCGCGTCGGGCGCGCGGGTCGCGCTGGGCGATGAGATCGGCGCCATTATTGGGGCGCGCATGATGTTGATGCTGATTGGCGAGCGGCCGGGCCTCTCCGCGCCCGACAGTCTGGGCGCTTATCTGACCTTCGCTCCCAAGCCCGGTCTCTCCGACGCCGAGCGCAATTGTGTCTCCAACATCCACGGCTCCGGACTTGGTTATGATGAAGCCGCTTTCAGGATTGCGTGGCTGATTCGGGAGGGCCTGACTCGGAGAATCACCGGCGTCGCGCTAAAGGATGAAAGTGGCGGCCAGACCTCTCAGCGCATCACGACGAATTTAAGCGATTGCTAGCGATTGGAGACTTGAGGGCTCATAATCGCCGCATACGCGACGTTTTCGTAACGCCGGCTGCGCTTGCGAGACGCCGTGTAGACCTGCTACACCCTGCTGCGGTAAATTTACCGCATGTTTTCAAGGGCTAGTGCCGATCAGGCGTAGCAAATTCAGCCTCATTCGCGCCCGGAAATCTAAGCTAGAGCATGATCCGGAAAAGTGGGTACCGGTTTTCCGAAAAGATCATGCTCAAACAAAAAGATAGAGCGGGATGACGATTCGAAGAAAAGTCATCCCGCTCTAGACAAATTACGCCGATGTGAGAATTAGGACAGGGCATGCTCGAGCGGAACACCATCGATCCGGACGCGAAGAAACTGGAGCGGCGGCCGATGAGCATCGCCTTCGGCCTCGAACGCATTGGCCTGGTCGCCATTCGCGCGCCGATTCTTTCCTGCATCATCCTGCTCGCGATGGTGATCGGTGCGATATTCGGCATCGAGCGCATCAAGATCGACGATTCCCTGAGCCAGTTGTTCCGCTCCAGCAGCAAGGAATACCGGCAGTACGAAGCGGTCACCAAGCGCTTCCCCTCGACCGAATACGATGTGCTGGTCGTCGTTGAAGGCAAAACGCTGCTGCAACGCCCTAATCTCGAGAAATTACGGGATCTGGTCACCGATCTGCAACTGGTCGAAGGCACGCGCGGTTTGATCTCGCTGTTTTCGGCACGCCAGGCCCCGGCGCCCGGCAAATTGCCGGCGGCGCTGTTTCCGTCGGAGCTGCCGCAGGGCGCCGACTACGACAAGTTCATCGAGACGGTCAAAAGCAACGAGATCATCCGCGGCAAGCTGTTATCGGAAGACGGCACGCTGGCGCTGATCGTGCTCTCGCTGGAGCCATCGATTGTCGGAAACAGCGGACTGAAAAAGACCATCACTGAAATCCGCAAGATCATGACCGAGGATCTGGCCGGTACCGGGCTGACCAAGGAACTGTCGGGCGTGCCGGTTATGCAGCTCGAGATCCGCAACGCGGTCGAGCGCGACGGGTTGATCTACAACATCGCGGGCATTCTCGCCGGATGCCTGATTGCGATCCTGTTCTTCCGCAAGGTGTCGTTCATGATCGTCGCGGCGTTCCCGCCGCTGCTTGCCATTCTGCTGGCTCTGGGCATCCTCGGCTGGGCGGGCTTCAGCCTCAACATGTTTCTCAACGTGATGACGCCGCTCATCATGGTCATCAGCTTCTCCGACTCGATGCAGCTGACATTCGCCGCGCGCGACCGGCTGCTCGCCGGGGAGGACAGATTCTCGGCCTTCCGCAATGCCGTTCTGGTGGTCGGACCGGCCTGCGTATTGACCCACGCGACTGCGGGGATTTCCTTCCTGGCGCTGCAGTTCTCGGATTCGGATTTGATCCGCACCTTCGGCGAGGCCGGACTTGCCGCCACCATCATTGCGCTGCTCGCGGTATTGTCGCTGGTTCCGGTGTTCGGTGTCTTGCTGGTCCGCAACGAACAGGTGTTCGCCGCCAAGTTCGCGACCGGGGATGCCGGGGTCAATGCGCTACGCGCCTTCTGCTACTGGATCGCGGTGCGCATGGTCAGCCGTCCCGGGCTGTTCAGCCTGATCGCCGTGGCGTTCGTCGGCGGTCTGGCGGTGGTCTATGCCAATCTGGAGCCGCGCTACCGGCTTGCCGATCAGGTGCCGGACAAGCAGCAGGCGGTGGCGGCCAGCGGCCGTCTCGATGCCAAGCTGACCGGTGCAAACCCGATCGACGTCCTGATCGAATTCCCCAAAGGCGCATCGCTGTATGCGCCGGAGACCTTGCAGACGATCGCGGACGTTCACTCGATGGTCGAGACCCAGGCCGGCGTAGGTAACGTCTGGTCACTGGAGACGCTGCGCCGCTGGCTCGCTCAAAAGGCCGGCAGTTCGGATGTCGCGACCCTGAAGGAATATGTCAGCGTGATTCCGGAGCATCTGGTCCGGCGCTTCATCTCGGCCGATGAGGATGCGGTGGTGGTTTCGGGCAGGGTGCCCGACCTCGATTCAAGTCAGCTCCTGCCGGTGGTCGAGAAGCTCGATGCAACCTTGAACGTGGTCCGCCAGAAGCATCCGGGTTACGAGATTGCCGTCACCGGTCTCTCCGCAATCGCCGCGCGCAACAGCGCCAACATGATCGAGAAGCTCAACCGCGGGCTGACCATTGAATTCGCCCTCGTTGCTGTCTTCATCGGGCTTGCCTTCCGCTCATGGGTCGTGATGTTCGCCTGCATCCTGCCCGGCATTTTTCCAGTGGTGCTTTCTGGCACGGTGCTGTACGCGCTGGGAGAGGGGCTGCAATTCGCGAGCGTGGTTGCGCTTACGGTGTCGTTCGGCCTCGGTCTCAGCGCCACCATCCACTTTCTCAACCGGTTACGGCTGGAGACCACGCCCGGCATCGATCCCGCGCTGGCGGTCGAGCGTGCGACCGTGCTGGTCGGTCCGGCCCTGATCCTGACCACGGTGGTGCTGGCCTGCGGTCTGGTGGTGACGGTGTTTTCCGACCTGCCGTCGCTGCGCCTGTTCGGCTGGCTCAGCGCTTTTGCAATGGTCGCAGCGCTGGTCGCGGACCTCTTTATCCTGCGGCCAACGGCAATGTTCCTGATCAACCTGGAGCAACGGCTGCGCGGGACGGTAGGTCGCGCGAAGCCGGCGGAGTAAACGACAGCATGATATCCAGGGCGCGCGTTAGCCGCCCTTCGACATCGTGATGTTGACGCCTCTGATCTCGCCCTTGGAGTTGATCTGCACGGTCTGCTTGTTACCGGTGGTCCGCAAGGTCAGGTTGGCGGCAAATCCCGAAGCCTCGACGAATACCTCGATCTGGCCACCGCCAGCCGTGCCCTGCAGGTTGCCGAAAATATTCCGGCTCGCTTCGCTCCAGTTGCCGGAAATGCGGTCACCATAGCTCGTGACATCGCTGCTCAGTTCGAATTTGTAGCTATCGCTGGCGCAACGGAGGTTTTGCTTCAGACCCAGTCCGGTGCCGTTGACCTTGTAGTCGGCCTTGCACCGGATGCGTTCTATCGTTCCGTCGGAAAGCGCCACCGTCCCGGAGCCAGACCACGCTCCTTCAAAACCGACAAACGGGCCGGCCTGGGCGTAGCCCGCCGTCACCGACAGCATGAGTGCGGCGCCGACACCAGCAGCCTTGATAGCTTGTCCCGACAGGCCGGAGCCAAACAGTTTCATCTCGAGTTTTCCCATCCAAATCGACGTTCTCATGCAAGATACGTCTCGCCGCATCGAAGTTTTAGTGTCACCGCAGTGTGTTAGGTTCAAATGACAAACCGGCCGCCGCCTACGGCCGGCCGACGCAGTTGGAACGGTCAATTGAAGCAGGCGAACGGCATTTTTTGGTCAGCAGAATCAAAAAAGCTCCGGATATCGCCG
>WNGI01004159.1_pt1 | contig 13881 bp, 8 predicted proteins | sample 5400621 | NCBI WGS metagenome assembly WNGI01 (sample SAMN13153374, study PRJNA577476) | soil metagenome | isolation source: 20 cm soil or saprolite under Garry oak tree replicate 1 | place: USA:California | collected 2016-06-15
GGCATGCCCGCCTCTGCGAGGATCCGCGGGTTGACCACGACAACGTAGGCCATGGTCATGAAGGTGGTCAGCCCCCCGAGCAACTCGCGACGCACGGTGGTCTCATTTTCTTGAAGATGAAAGACGCGCTCGAGCAAGATGTTTTCCCTTAAATAAAAAGGTGCACGACTATAGGCCGACGGAGATTGGGTGTCAAACGGACCGCGCGCATGACGCGCATGTATCTCAGTTCCCGCCAGAGGCATTGGCAGTCGAGGCTAAAGCTTCGGAAGTCTCGTGCTAGGCGTGTGAACAACTCCGGCGAAATTGATCTGTATGCGCCTGATCTGTATGCGCCTGTTGTATGAATGCCACAACCCCTGTATCTTAGCCGCCTTTATTCCTATCGGAATCTGACGCGAAAAAGGAACAGCACGGTATGCAGACTGCGGCGCAAACAAATTCTCCATGCGCATCGCCTGGCGTGACGTCAAAATCTCGGTGCGACTCATGCTGTGGATCGAAGCCGTCTCCGTTACGTTAATTATGACCGGGATCGTGCTCGTTCTGCTGCGTCACGGTCCGCATTTGGATTGGACCGAGCTTCGATCGCGTGGGATGACCGGAAGCGGGCTACGCCTGGGCTTGGTCCTGGCGCTCTTCAGCTCGGTGGGATTCGAAAGCGCGACCGCCCTCGGCTCGGAAGCGCGCAACCCACTGAAAACAATTCCCTTCGCGGCGAAAGCATGAAAAGCCTCAAAGCTGGTTCTGACCCGCGGTTATTTCGATATACTTTGCCGTAGAGTCCTCGCGAACGGGAGGCCAGAAGCAGCCGATACGAAATCGACAAATTATTTGTCAGGATTTTGAAGGCCCGGAAGTTGTCATTGCGCGCGATCGCCATCATTTCCCCAAGCACGGCGAGTCGCCAACTACTATTTTCGCCAAAATCTAGATTCGCGAACGATGGCACTGTACGACCAGTTCTCCACAGGTCGACGTGTTTTATTCTGTGGCAGTAATCGAGGAAACCGGAGGCCTCCATGAAACTGGATCACGGATTATTGAGGAGTCTCCCCAAGGTTCTGTTGCACGAACACTTGGACGGTGTGCTGAGACCGCAATCCATACTTGAATTGGCAAGAAGCCTAAAATACGACGAAGAGCTGGCACGCTGGTTCCACCAAGGGGCCAACCAGGGAAGCCTGCCAAAGTACCTGGAAGGCTTTGCACACACAATCGCTGTTATGCAAACCGAAGAGGCGCTCGAACGAGTGGCTTATGAACAAGCGGAAGACGTCAGCCGGGATGGCGTGGTCTATTTTGAGTCCCGCTTTGCTCCGATTTTCCATACTCGGAAGGGATTGAGTCACCAACAGGTGGTCTCCTCCGTCCTGAAGGGCCTGGAGCGAGGCAGAAAGGACTTTGGAATTTCTTCGGGGTTAATCATCTGCGCCATGCGCAATATGGACGTGTCGCTCGAAATGGCTGAACTCGCTGTTGACTTTCGCGAGCGGGGAGTTGTGGGATTCGATTTGGCGGGTGAGGAAGGAGGGTTTCCTCCCAAGAAGCACGTGGAAGCTTTTCACTATATTCAGCGACAGAATTTCAACATCACCATTCATGCTGGCGAGGGGTTTGGGAAGGAATCGATCTGGCAGGCCATTCAATACTGCGGGGCACACCGCATCGGTCACGGGACACGATTAATCGATGACATTGCCGTCGCAGACGGCAAGGCCGTGAAATTGGGCGACCTCGGGCAATACATTCTCGACAAAAGAATTCCGCTGGAGATTTGCCTTCTCAGCAACGTCCATACCGGGGCTGCGCGCAGCCTGTCCGAGCATCCCTTTAAGATTTTTTTTCAGGAGAAATTCCGCGTCACGCTGAACACCGACAACCGGTTGATGAGCGACACGACCATGACCCGAGAATTCGAGGCCGCTCAGGATACTTTTGGTCTGTCCCTGGAGGACTTCGAAAAGGTCACTATCAACGCGATGAAGAGTGCCTTCCTGCCTTATGGCCAGCGTTGCGATTTCATCTACTCCGTAATCAAGCCGGGTTATGCCAAGATCCGCAGCTCTCTACCGACAAAGTCACACTGAGGACCCGGAGCGGCTGTTTTGATCGAGGACACGCGGACCAGTCACAGCTTGCAATGGTTTTCGTCCGATCCTCTCGCATGAATGAATCATCCACCATCGGGTAGAGGTAAGCCGGACCATTCATGGATTGCCCCGGCGCCAATTCCGTTGGATACAACAACGGCCGGTCACGCGGGAGCTCACGGGTTCGAGTCCCGTCGTCCCCGCCAAACTCGTGTTATTTACTGCTTGGTAGCATTGCACGGGACGGTGTCAAGAAACTCTTACAAGTTTGAGATACTTTCTAATAGGCCTGGCGCGATGGTTGTCAGTTGCCTGGGCCGGATAGATCCCGTTCCATCTTTCGACAAGAGTGTACGCTTCGAAGCCTTCTTGTGCGATCGAGAGGATCGTTAGGGAGGCGGTGTGTCAGCTCCGCAAGGCCATCGAGGAACCATCCTGGTAGCCGATGACAACGAAGCTAACTGCGATCTGCTCTCCTCTCTGCTGAGCGCGGAGGGTTATCAGGTTGTCTGTGTAGCGGATGGCCAGCACGCGCTAGAGCAGCTGAATAGCGACACGATTGATCTCGCACTGCTGGATGTGGTGATGCCCCGTCCAACCGGATTTGATCTTTGCCAGACGATGAAGTCCAAGCCGGAAACCCGCTTGATTCCCGTCATATTGCTAACCAGTTTGAACAGTGACGCCGACCGCATCCACGGGATCATGTGCGGCGCTAATGATTTTCTCAACAAGCCCGTGAATAGGCACGAATTGCTGGCTCGCGTGTATTCCCTGCTGCGCTTGAAGCAATTCACCGACGAGCTGGACAACGCCGAGACCGTACTGTTCAGCCTGGCCCTGAGTATCGAAGCGAAGGATCCCTATACCGAAGGGCACTGCGACCGCCTTTCGAAATATTCAGTAGCGCTGGGGGAGAAGCTGGGTTTGCCCGAGGACCTGCGTGTAGCTCTGCGCCGAGGCGGTCTGGTGCACGATATCGGAAAGTTGGCCGTGCCGGAGCACATCCTGCTCAAGCCTGGACCGCTGACTCCGGAAGAACGAAAAATCATGGAACAACATACCATCATCGGCGAACGAATTTGCACTCCGCTCCGATCCTTTCGCCATGTCCTGCCGATCATTCGCCACCACCATGAAAAGTGGGACGGTTCGGGGTATCCGGACGGTCTGGAACGCGAGCAAATTCCACTCACCGCGCGCATCCTTCAAATCACCGACATCTACGACGCGCTAACCACTGACCGGCCATACCGCAAGGCTCTTCCCTTGGAGAACGCCTTTACCATCATGAGGGAGGAAGTAAAACGCGGCTGGTGGGACGCTTCCATTCTCGACGAATTCGAAACAATCGTCCTCGGCTCCGTGCCGCTGCAGCCGGCGCGGTAGTTCAACCAACCATTATTTCCAAGCTAGCTGGCAAGGCGGTGTAACGATGCGATGGCGACTCGAGAGGAGCCTGATCCTCGCGGGATTCCTTGCGGCCGCGGTCATCCTGCCGCTTGTTGGGTGGGAATCGTACCGGGATACAGTCCGAGTTGCAAAAGCCGCCCAGGCGCGGAGGCACAGCTACGAACTCGGCAGGGTGCTCGATGAGACGAGAGCTCGAGTCGTTGATGCAGAAACTGGGCAACGAGGCTTTCTCCTCACGGGAGATGCGGCCTACCTGGAGCCCTATCACGAAGCGATAAAGAACCTCAATCGGGTAACTGACGAACTGAAGAAGCTCACTTCCGAGAATCCGGAGCAGCAGAAGCGCATCGACACGCTCGAATCACTCATTGCCGGCAAATTGGCGGAACTCCAGAGGACGATCGATCTCCGGCAGCACGGATTGGCAGGCGCAACCCAGGTGGTTCTCGGAGGCCAGGGAAAGCAATTGATGGACAGAATCCGGGCGGTACTCACGGAGATGGCAGACCAGGAGAATAATCTCCGCGATATTCGCTCTCAAGAGATGGCGGACGCACTGACCGGCACGAGGCGTATAGTTCTGGCCGGAAACCTAGTAAGCCTGATGCTGCTGTTGCTGGTTCTGGCAACCTCGATCCGTGAGCTTTCCCATCGAAAACGCACACAAGAAGCCCTGGCAAAAAGCGAAAAGTTGCTCTCGACCACTCTCGGGAGTATCGGTGATGCGGTGATTGCCACGGACATGAATGGCGCAGTGACGTTTATGAATTCCGTCGCCCAATCGCTCACTGGTTGGACAGGGGCGGAGGCCATGGGTAAGTCCATGGACCTGGTGTTTGACATCGTGGACAAAAACACGCGGAGCCCCATCGAGAACCCTGTCAAGAAAGTCTTTCGCGAACGGAAGGTCGTCGGTTTGGCCGACCACACTCTCTTACTATCCAAAGGTGGCAGGGAATACGAGATTGAAGATAGCGCGGCGCCCATTCTCACCAACAGTGGCGAAGGGCTTGGGGTCGTGCTCGTTTTCCGGGACATCACCGCAAAGAATCAGGCAGCAGAGGAAACAAGACGGCAAAAGGAACTTCTGCAACTGATTCTGGGAAGTATCGCCGATGGTGTGGTTGTGGCCGATTCGGCGGGGAAGTTTCTCCTCTTTAATGCGGCCGCCGAGCTGGTCGTGGGCATCGGTGCCACGGACACCACTTCGGACCAGTGGTCTGATCAGTATGGCAGCTATTTGCCTGACACCGTGACCCTGTATCCATCCAACGAACTGCCCTTGGTGCGGGCCATGCGGGGCGAGAGTGTTGACGCCGTAGAACTCTTTATCCGCAACGCGAAAGTGCCGGTCGGCCGGTTACTTAGTATTACGGGCAGACCTCTCAGAGGCAAGGAAGGCGCCCTGCGGGGCGGCGTTGTCGTTTTCCACGACATCACCGAGAGCAAACGAGCGGAGGACGCGCTTCGCCAATCCAAGGAGCGATACCATCTGCTATTCGACAGTAATCCACATCCCGTGTGGGTTTATGACCTGCAGACCCTGGCCATCCTAGACGCAAATCGTTCTGCCGTCCGGAACTATGGCTATCTCCGCGAAGAATTTCTGTCCCTGACGATGAAGGACATTCACCTACCGGAAGATGTACCAACACTGCTCGAAAGCACCGGGAAGGCGCCGCCGGACACCGAAGCCGCCGGCATCTCGAAACATCGCAAGAAGGACGGAACTCTGATCGATGTTGAAATTACTTCGCATCCCCTCGTCTATGGGGATAAAAACGCCCGCCTGGTCGTGGCAACGAACATTACCAAGCGTAAGAAGGCTGAGGAGGCCCTGCGGGAAAGTGAAGAGCGGTTCCGTCTGCTGGTTTCGGAAGTGACGGATTATTCGATTCTGATGTTGGATCCGGAAGGAGTCGTTGCCAGTTGGAATGCCGGGGCCGAACGCATCAAGGGCTACCGGGCTCAGGAAATCGTGGGCCAACACTTTTCCTGCTTCTACCCAACGGAGGATGTGGAACGAGGCAAGCCTGCCTATGAACTGAAAGTTGCCACCGAGCTCGGGCGATACGAAGACGAGGGTTGGCGCGTGCGCAAGGACGGATCACGGTTCTGGGCCAACGTGGTGATTACCGCCTTGCGCGACGGCAGGGGACGGTTGCGCGGGTTCGCCAAGGTCACGCGTGACAGCACCGAAACCAAGCGGACGCACGAGCTCATCATGCACGCAAAGCAAGAAGCGGAACGCACAAGTAAGTTCAAGGATCAATTCCTCTCCACCATGAGCCACGAACTGCGCACGCCTTTGAACGCCGTTCTTGGTTTTTCCGACCTGCTTGCCGATGAGCGTTACGGCCCGCTGAACGACCGCCAGCGGCGCTACATCGACCACATACATACCGGCGGGGAACACCTGCTCAGACTCATCAGCGATATTCTTGACCTCTCCAAAATCGAAGCAGGCAAAATGGAGCTTACTCGCGAGGATGTCACGGTCGCGTCTGCCTTTGCCGACGTGATCAGCAGTCTTTACCCTCTGGCGGAAAAGAAATCGCAAGCATTACTCCAACAGGTCGATGGTAATCTGCACGTTCACGCCGACGCTATGCGATTTAAGCAAGTGCTCATGAATCTTGCTGGCAACGCGATCAAGTTCACACCAAAAGGTGGCCGGATTGAGCTGGCCGCCCGTCAGCTGGATGACCAAATCAGGGTGGAAGTGCGCGACGATGGCCCCGGAATTCCACCCGAACAACAGCAGCGGATCTTCGAAGCGTTCTTTCGCCTGACACAAGCGGGCACCGCTACGGAGGGCACGGGGTTGGGACTTGCCATCACCGCGCGCCTGGTCGAACTGCACGGTACTAAACTGGGGATCGAAAGCCAGCCCGGCGGTGGTACGTGCTTTTATTTTTCTCTTCCTCTCGTTGCGATCGCTCCGGGCCAACCCAATCAGACCTCCGGAGTCGTGCCAAGGGCGTGCAACGCTCCGCGCATTCTCGTCGTTGAGGACAATGCGGCGACCGGGCAACTCATCCAATCCCAACTCGCTTCTTCAGGCTATGAGACGCTGAAATGTGATCAGCCGGAACGCGCCTCGGATATTGCCGCTGAACTGCAGCCAGATGCCATCACCTTGGACCTCCTTATGAGTCCGGTTCACGGGCTGGAGCTTCTACTGCAATTGAAGAATGACCCACGCACGGCAAGGATACCGGTTATTGTTGTGACCATCGTGGATCAGCCTAGCATCGGAACCGCTTTCGGCGCCGACGAGTATTTGATTAAACCAGTAGATAAGGCGACCTTGCTAGCTGCTGTGGAGCGCTGCCTCCGGTCTCGTGGTGGCGCAGCGCCAACAAGAACCATCCTGGTGGTCGAAGACGATGTATCCACGCTTGAGATGATTGTCGAGTTGCTCAAAGCATACGGCTACGCTGTGAGTACAGCGGCGGATGGTGAACAGGCCCGTATCAGCGTAGCCCAATTCCTGCCCGAGCTGGTCATTCTAGACATTGTGCTGCCCAAGATGAGCGGTTTTGAATTGCTCGCCGAATGGCGTTCCAACCCTCGCACAGCCGAGCTCTCCGTGTTTGTCCTGACCAGCAAGGATCTAACCAAGGCAGAGGAACAATACATTCACGCGCATGCCGAATCGCTTTTCCGGAAACAGAATTCCTGGCGAGAGCCGTTGATCAAGCAATTGGAGCGCGTCGTGACCTCCCCATCCTTGGAGAGCGCTTGAAACACAGTGTCCTCGTCGTCGAAGACAATCAGCTCAACCGCGAGCTGCTCCGTGACTGGCTTGAAATGGAAGGTTACGAGGTCTGCTCTGCGGCCGACCTGAAAGCCAGTTACGACGTTCTTGGGAAGCACATTCCCGATGCGGTCTTACTCGACATCAATCTCGGTAAAGACGACGGCCTCGATCTCCTCGCATGGATGCGCCAAAAACCGGAGCTGAGCGGAATTCCCGTGATTGCCGTGACGGCACACGCTCTGGTGACCGAACAGGAGCGGATCCTCGCGGCTGGGTGCGGAGCGTGCCTCTCGAAACCGATCAATTTTGAACGGCTTCGAGAACAGTTGAAACACTGGTTGCAGGATGGCACTGTGTCTCCGCCGAATTCCTAGCTCCCCCCATTGTGTCGTGGTCACGTTGGAATCAATGGGCCACCCGAGGAAGGATAACGTGCCTGCACGGGTTCTTGTCGTTGACGATGATGCGCTCACTTGCGAACTCATCGGGGAAATCCTGTGCTCGGCGGGTATGGAGGCGGCCAGTCTCACCGACAGCACGCAAGCAGCCGCACGTCTACGAACAGACAAGTTCCATGCCATTTTTCTGGATGTCCACATGCCGCCACCGGATGGGATCGAACTCGCCAGACAGATCCGCGCGTCCGCGACCAATGCCACTTCGGTGATCGTCGTGATTACCGGTGAGGAAGACCCCACGGTCATGGCCCGCGCATTCCAAGCGGGAGCTGAATTCTTCCTTTTCAAGCCTGTCGACCGCAGCAAGCTATTGCGCTTGATCCGTGCTACCGGTGGAACGATTGAGCGAGAGAGAAGGCGCTTCACGCGCGTCAGGCTACGTTGCAGCGTGTCGATCAATTCTGCGCAGGCCTCTCTCGATGGAAACACGCTAGACCTCAGCCTCGGCGGTATGTTGGTGCAAGCAGAACGTGCCTTCCCTCCGGGAACTCCCGTCACATTCAATCTGGAAATTGAGCGCGGTTTGGTGGCCCTGCATTCGACAGCACGTGTAGTTCGCGTCGTTGGACCCGACTGCATGGGAATTCAGTTCGAAAACCTTGGGTCCAAAGAATGCAATCGGCTGCAACAGTTCCTCCTGCCGCTAATTCTTGCAGTTACTTGATCCAAGACTTGCAAACTCCTAGATCGGAAGCTCAATTCGCGTGGCCAAGTCGCGCTGAAATTGTTCTAGCAGCTCTTCTTGTGGCTCCTGCAAATGCTTGAATGCGATCCCGGTTCATCCGAGTGATGGGTCCGGAAACGCTGATCGCGGCCACCACCTTTCCGCTTTCATCGAGAACCGGAGCGGCGACGCATCGGGCCCCCATATCCGTCTCCTGATCATCCATCGCACAGCCTTGCTGTACGACGCGCACAAGCTCTCTGCGGAAGCGCGCAAGATTCGGAATAGTCCGCGGAGTTGCGCGTTCGAAGGTCAGCATGGTGAAGATTTCTTCGCGCTGCTCACTGGGGAGAAATGCCAGCAAAACTTTGCCTAACGCGGTGCAGTTCGGCGGACGGTGCATTCCTGGCTGAGAGGCCATACGGAAAGAATGGGAACTCTCCAGCACTTCGAGGTAAAGCACATCGTGCCCGTCCAGGACGGCGAGGTTTACCGTCTCCGTGGTTTCTTTTGACAGCAGCCTCAGCACCGGGCGGCTGATTTTGCGGAGCGTGGCATGGTAGGCAATTCCGGCGCCAAGCCTGGCCAGTTTCGGGCCCACGATATAGGCGCCGGTAGCATCACGGAAGAGATAGCCTTCGTTTTCCAAGTGAGCCACGAACCGATAAGCCGTGCTCTTGTTGAGGCTGGTCTGCTGAGAAATCTCCCGTAACTGCAGTCCGGTGGGGGCAGCGTCCAGCGCCTCCAAGATGCGCAAGACCTTTCCGACCACACCGACTGGTGCAGATTTAGATTCACGTGCCCGGATCATGGGGACTCTGCTCCTTCTGTTGAGTCGTCACCGCCGCGTCTTGAGGATCCGCGCGTACCTGCCCGGCGGCTACGGCTACAGCGCCTGGCGGCATTCTAACTCAAAGGATCGTTTAGTTTTTCAACATTTGAAACATAGATTTTTAATATTGAATTTTGCGATATAGCTTGATAGAAGCCTTTCAGTTTTGGACAGAGAGAGGCGCCGGCAGGGTCAACGGTATCAAGTTCCATGGCCGGCGCGTTTCTCGTCTTGGGCCTGGATTTAGCGATGTTTTTTCGGAATTCATGCCTAGGGGGTGTGTATGCGACTGGCTAAGATGGCAGCGTTTCTCCCTCTGTTCTTGCTCGTATTTGCGAATGGCGGTCGCGCACAAACGGCTTCCGGTGAAGTGAATGGCACGGTTACAGACAAATCAGGAGGATTTGTGGCTGGCGCCGCTGTCAGGCTCTCCAACCTGGCCACAAAGATCGATGATCGAGCGGCGACAAATTCGGACGGCTACTTCGTCTTCATTAACGTCAAGCCAGGAACGTATATTCTGGGTGTCGAGGCAAAAGGTTTCAAGACAACACAAGTCTCGACATTTGAAGTGGGCGTCAACCAGACGGTCACGCAGGCGGTAAGACTTGAGATCGGCGCAGTCAACGAACGAGTGGTGGTGAATGCGGAAGCCGCGATGCTCGAGGCGTCAACGAGCGAACTGGGCACCGTGATTCCCGACCGAGCTGTGAGTGACCTGCCTCTAAATGGCAGGAACTTTACGCAGTTACTGACCCTGACTCCAGGTGTCACTCCCGTTTCTACGGCCCAAAACAAAAGTATTGGATGTTGCGAAGGAAATGTTGGAATTCCGGGGTCGGGTTTCTCTGATGCTTCTTTCCACGGACAACAGAACCGCTCGAAGTTCTACTTTTTTGACGGCATCATCAACACGAACGTACGCGGACCGACATATATTGTCATTCCTAACATTGATCTGATCCAAGAGTTCAAGGTGGTTGGGCACGACGCTAAAGCTGAATTTGGCGGCGCGACGGGCGGCGTGGTGGACATGGTGTCGGCGTCGGGAAGCGGATCCTTCCATGGTTCGGCCTTCGAATACGTCCGCAACGACGCTTTCGATGCGCGCAATAGCGTGACGGATTTCGACCCGGTTAGGAGAACTCCCAAGATTTTTCCATTTCGACAGAACCAGTTTGGGGCGACCTTTTCCGGTCCCATCATCAAGAATAAGACTTTCTTCTCTGGCGGCTACGACGGCTGGCGCTACAGCAAACCCTCCCTGGACCGTTCTTATGTGCCCACTCTAGCGGAGCTGGGCGGAGACTTTACCGCGCAGCCCTACTACACAACCCCCCACCAGATCTATAACCCCTACAGTGGTTCGGGTTCAGCCCGAGTGCCGTTCCGATGCGATGCCAGTGGAGATCCTCTGCCTTTGTTAGCTGGGACCAATCTTCAGGACCAGACGCTGGGCGCCCTTTGCAACAAACTTCCGCAGGCCCTTATTTCAGCGGAGATGCAACAGTTTTTCCTCAAGTACTCCACCCTATCCAATTACTCGGTGGCGACGGACCTGGGTCACAATTTCATTCAAACCAGGCCAACACCGAATACTTCCAACAGTTTTCAAGTGCGAATCGATCATCGATTGAGTCAAAAAGACAATCTGTTTTTTCGCTACACCGAACAGCGCGTGTCAGTTGTTAATCCGATTGGCGAAGTTGGATTCACCGAAGGCGGTTCGACCGGCAGGAACTATGGCGGGAGCTGGGTGCACACCTTTCGGCCAAGCTTGGTTCTTGATTTGCGCGCCGGTTATGCGGGCCGCCCTGCCGTGGATGCCGGTCAACAGAATCAGAATCCACTCGGGCTCGACCCTTTGAACCAGCTCGGCTTTAAAGACATCGATAAGTTCTCAGGCATCCTTTTCAGACTCAACACCAACGAGTGGATTGCCGGCGGCAGCAACGATGTCGGTATTCGCGGTGCGGCGCCCAGGGAGAACCCCAATTGGAGCGTTACACCCAACATTGTCTGGCTCAAGGGGAGGCACAACCTCAAGATAGGTGCTTGGTTTATCGATTCCAAGCGAATACAGATGAACACGTTCCAAAGATACAGCTTTGGGGACGGCCAAACAGGCCTTGGAACCAGCACTACCGGCCTCTCGCTGGCCTCGGCTCTGTTGGGTTTGCCAAGCAACGTAGGTGGCGAGTTGCCCATCTCAGGATCGGGCCCCGTGAAGTACAAGTATGCCGCCTGGGCCGGATACCTGCAGGACGAATGGAAGGTGCGGTCGAGGCTGACTCTCAATTTTGGCTTGCGGTATGATTATTTGACTCAACCACAGACACTGGATGGCCGACTGTGGAATGCCTTGGATCTATTCCGCCAGCAATGGATCATCGGGGCCACCGCCATGCCTCCGCTGTGCAGCGTAGCCCAAGAAGCGCCGTGTATTCCGGATGGGGCGCCGCTTTATACGCCCACAACTACGCCAACTTGTAACAACACCTCGATTCCCTGTGATTTTACCAAGGATGCGCACTTCAACAACGTGATCGTGGCGGGCCAAGCCTTTTTCTCGCCCCCGCCCGTGAAGGACAATTGGGGGCCTCGCATCGGCGCGGCGTTGCAACTGACTCAGAAAACAGTCATTCGTGGGGGCTACGGGCTCTATTGGGATACGCTCGCGGGCAGAGGTCAGGCCGCACAGAACGTTCTCGAGAAGGCGGTATGGCCGGGCGCCCTCGCCCTTAACGGCGATTTCAACGGGAACAATCTGAGTCCCACGCAACTGAAAACAATCGACCAGATCCAGGGAACCTTCGCAAATTCGCTGCCGGCAGCGACCCCGTGGACCTCTGGAAGTTTTTTCGTCGCTCCCACCTACAAGGATCCCTACTCGCAGCAATGGAATGTTGAAATCCAACGAGAGTTCACTCCGAATCTGATATTCTCCGCCGCTTATGTGGGCAGCAAGAATGGACGCCTGGACTTTGAAGGGAACGCCAACGCTGCCAATCAGGCCTCGCCGAACAACACTTGCGCGAAAACGGACACGGCTTGCAATAACACATACATTGCTTCCATAGACAGCCATCGACTTATGCCCTGGGCGACTTCGGGAATAACCTATGCCCAGAGCATTGGCTACTCGAATTACCACGCGCTGGAAGCCAAGGTCCAGCGGCGGTTTGCCAATGGTTTGATCTCCCTTCTGTCATACACCTTTGGAAAATCCATCGACACGAGCAGCGGCTACTTCAACGTCGAGAACGGTCCGCAAGGTGCTTCAAGCGTGCAAAACTATTTTGACTTGAGTTCCGCTCGGGGCATCTCCGGGTATGACATCAAGCATTTTGTGTCTTGGGCTACCGTCTATGAGCTTCCTGCGGGGAAAGGCAAGAGATGGCTTCGGAGCGGGCCAGGGTCGTGGATCCTGGGTAACTGGCAGGCAAATTATATTTTCCAAGGCCGGTCCGGCCAGCCGTACGGTCTGATCGTGCCTGGCGATGTCGCCAACCTCAAAGGCTCTGGTGGAATTGGAAGCAATGGCCCGAGCGATTATGCCCGGCCCAACATGATCGCCAATCCTTTTCAGCCTGGCCCGGTTCCCGCAAATCCGAACCCAAAGTGCCAGACAACCATCTCGCAGGGTGGACTAGCCGCGGACGCCACCCACACTGCCCAGACGTGGTTCAATCCTTGCGCTTTTGCCGCTCCCTCGGGAGCATTTGGAAATCTCGGGAAAAACCCGTTCCGCGGTCCTTCGGTGTTTAATATGGATTTCTCCATGTTTAAGAGCGTCCCCTTGCGTAACGAAGGATGGAATCTGCAACTTCGCTTCGAGGCCTTCAACATCTTTAACATCCAGAATTTGGACGCCCCAGGAGTCGGGAGCGCGAATTCCGTGCGCGTCGGTAACGCGAGCGCGGGATCGATTACCGCGCTCGCTGTTCAGCCTCGCCAGTTGCAATTCGGGTTGAGGCTCGCTTTCTAGCTCGAGTCGCCTTTGGATTCCCCTTCCTTTGTCAGGCTGGACGGTGCTCACCACTGCCGCCCTGCCGGGCGGGGGAACAAACAACAATTCATCAATAGAGGCATCGACCCAATGACAAAAAACAAAATGTCACGCCGGGATTGGATGATGGAAAGCGGCTCCGTCCTGGCGGCAGCGACGCTTCCACTCAGTTCCGCGCTGGGTTTCAGGCCAGCATCCAACCCGGCACAGGCTGCCACGGCCCCGTCCGACAGTGATGCCGACCGTCAGCGCCGGATGAAGTGGTGGCACGAGGCGCGCTTCGGCATGTTCATCCACTGGGGACTCTATAGCGTCATCGGCCGCCATGAGTGGGTCATGGAAAATGAGGGCATTCCCGTTTCCGAATATGCTCCGCTCGCCAAGCAGTTAAAACCCAAACCATTTCCTGCACGCGAGTGGGCCAAGATCGCGCGTGGGACGGGGATGCGCTACATGGTGATGACCACCAAGCACCACGAAGGTTTTTGCCATTTTGATACCAAGACCACAGATTACTGCTCGCCCAAACAAGGGCCGGGCCGAGATCTCGTTCGTGAATATGTGGACGCCGCTCGTGCCGAAGGCATGCGTGTGGGCTTTTATTATTCACTGATGGACTGGCACCATCCCGACGGCGCTCGCTGCGCCA
>WNGI01006646.1_pt1 | contig 13881 bp, 17 predicted proteins | sample 5400621 | NCBI WGS metagenome assembly WNGI01 (sample SAMN13153374, study PRJNA577476) | soil metagenome | isolation source: 20 cm soil or saprolite under Garry oak tree replicate 1 | place: USA:California | collected 2016-06-15
GAGCTGGCGTACGACCCGGTCCGAGGGAGCGGACCGCTCGCGTCCGCATTCTCGTCCAGCGGTCGGCAGGCGCCGTCGACCGACGACCGCCCGTTCTTCTTCGACAGCGTGCCTCTGGGAGAGGCGCTCGCCGGTCGCGTGGCGCTCCCGCAGGGACAGCAGACGCTCGTGGCGGCGCTCATCACGGCTCTGCTGCTCTCGTTCGCGCTGATCATCCTGCCGCTGCGCCGGACCGTCTCGCGCCGCGACCCGCGCCTGGTGCGCTGGGTGACGGGCTATGCGCTGCTGCTGGGGACCGGCTTCATCGTCGTCGAGATCGTCCTCCTGCAGCGGCTGACGCTGTATCTCGGTCAGCCCACGCTCGCGCTCGCCGTCGGGGTCGCCGGACTCCTCGCCGGCGCCGCCGCGGGCTCGGCCAGCATCCGTCGACTTCCGGGCGGCCTCCGCGGCGCGACGATCGGCAGCACCATCGCGCTCGCCGCGGTCCTCGTGATCCTGCCTCGCGTCGGAGACGCCACGCTCGCGGCGCCGTTGTTCGTGCGCGTGACCTTGGCGCTGCTCTTCGCCATCGCGCTCGGCCTTCCCCTCGGCACGGCCTTTCCGCGCGTGCTCGACGCCGCGGGCGCGCACGAGCGGAACCTCCTGGCGTGGGCCTGGGGTGTCAACGGCGTCGCGTCGGTGATCGGCTCGATCCTCGCCGCCGGACTCGCGCTCGAGACCGGCTTCACCGGACTGGCGTGGCTCGCGATCGCCTGCTACGTCGTGGCGACGTTCCTCGGCGAACCGCCGCGCGTCCGTCAGTCCGCGGAGAGCGCGACCGGAGCGGTCCAGCCCCAGTCCCAGCGCGCGAGCTCCTCGAGCAGCGCGTGATTCGTGAGGTCGAGCGCGATCGGCGTCACGCTGATCTTCCCGGCGCGCATCGCGGCGACGTCGGTGCCCGCCTCGGCCTCCTCGCTGACCGCGGGCCCGCCGACCCAGTAATAGGGATTGCCGTACGGGTCGAGCCGCTCGACGAGCTGATCGCGGTAGGTGCGTTTGCCGAGCCGCGTCACCTCGACGCCGGCGATCTTCGCGCGCGGTAGCGGCGGCACGTTCACGTTGAGCAGGGTGTCGGGCGCGAGGCCGCGGCCCAGGATGTTGCGCGCCAGCAGCGCCGCGAAGCTCGCCGCCGGTCCGTAGTCGATGTCGCCGCCGAACGCGCCGATCGAGATCGCGACCGAGGGGACATTGGAGAGGAGTCCCTCCATCGCCGCGGCGACGGTGCCCGAGTACGTGATGTCGTCGCCCATGTTCGCGCCGCGGTTGATGCCGCTCACGACGATGTCCGGCCGGTGCTTCAGGAACCCGAGGACCGCGAGGCGCACGCAGTCCGTTGGCGATCCGTCGGTCATGTATGCCGCGTGGCCGTTGCGCAGCTTCGTGGCCCGGACGCGCAGCGGGCGGAAGAGCGTGATGCTGTGGCTCGCGCCGCTCCAGTTGCGCTCGGGGACGATGACGTCGACGTCGCCGAGCTCCGACAGCGCCTCGGACAGCGGCGGCAGCGCGTCCGAATCGATCCCGTCGTCATTGGTGATGAGGATGTGCCGGCGTGGGGTCACTGTCCGGCGGCTCGTGCCTCGCGATCCTCGATGAGCGTGGCGGCCTGCACGCGGGTGCGTCGGCCGGCGGCGAGCTCGTACGAGTAGCGGAGGAAGATGTTCGCGATGCCGGCGACCGGCACCGCGAGGAATACACCCCAGAAACCGGCGAGCTTCGCGCCGAGGAGCAGCGCGAGGAAGATGAAGATCGGATGGATGCCGATGCTGCGCGACATGATGCGCGGACTGACGACATTCAGGAGCACCTGCTGCACCACCAGCACCAGGATGAACACGATCACGAGGCGGTCGGGAGCGCCGACAAAGGTCACCGCGATCACCGGGACCATCGCGATGATCGGCCCGAAGAAGGGGATGATCATCGTCAGACCCGAGACCAGGGCGAGCACGCCGGCGTACGGGACCCCGAGGGGGACGAGGATCGCGAGCGTCGCGATGCCGTAGATGACACCCAGGATCAGCGACCCGCGGATGAAACCGCCGAAGGAGCGGTCGGCGCTCTGCCGCAGAAGCTCGGCCTCGCTTCCGAGCTCCGGCGAGAGCACGCGCGTGAAGCGGTGCCACATCTTGTCGCCGTCGATGAGCATCAGGAACGCGATGATTCGCCGACACGACACCCAGGATGTCCTTGGCGTAGGCCGCGGCGAGATCTCCGAAGCGCTGGGGCAGGGTCCCGTAGAAGGCCGTCAGATCAACGCGGATGCCGAGCCCGGCCAGGGTCGACTGGATGCTGGCCGCGAGCTGCGACGCGCGCTCGCCGTACTCCGGCCCGCGGGTGACGAGATCGTTGAGCTGCGCCACGAGCGGCGGGATCGCGAGCAAGCCCACGCCGACGAGCACGAGCGCGATCGCGATGTACACGACGACGACCGAGAGCGTGCGATTCAGCGGCGTCACCATGTCGATGCGGCTCACCAGCGGCGACAGGAGATACGCGAGGGCCCACGCCGCGACGAAGATGAGGATGACGTCCGCGACCTGCGCGACCGCGAGCCACCCGAAGGTGAAGACTTGGATCGCCAGATACAGGATCGCGAGCACCACCAGCACCTGGAGCAGCTGATGTTCCCTTGCGCTGAGCCTCACGGCGCCAATGGTATTCGGCGTATTCGCGCAGCTTCGCTGCGCTCATCTGCTTGGCGTTTGCGCTTCGCGCACGCCACAGTAGGAGGGCTAACATCCCGCCGTGACACCCGCGCTCTGTCTCATCGATCGTTACGCCGCCCATCTGCCGGTGACGTCCCGCACACCGCGCCTCACGCTCGGCGAAGGTGGCACGCCGCTCGTGCGTGCGCCGTCGCTCGAACGCGAAACGGGCATCGACGCGGTGTGGCTGAAGGTCGAGGGTGCGAACCCGACCGGCTCGTTCAAGGACCGTGGGATGGTCGTCGCCGTCGCTAAGGCGCTCGAGGAACGCTCGGGGGCGGTCCTCTGCGCGTCGACTGGCAACACGGCCGCATCCGCGGCGGCCTACGCGGCGCGCGCAGGCCTACCGTGCACGGTGGTGCTGCCCGCTGGGTACGTCGCGCTCGGAAAGCTCGCGCAGGCGATCGCCTTCGGCGCGACCGTCGTGTCGGTGCGCGGGCCGTTCGACGCGGCCCTCGCGGTCGTGAAGGAGCTCGCGGCGCAGGGCGAGGCGACCCTCGTCAACAGCGTGAATCCGCACCGCATCGAGGGTCAGAAGACCGCGGCGTTCGAGATCTGCGAGACCCTCGGCGACGCGCCCGACGCGCTGTTCATCCCCGTTGGCAACGCCGGGAACATCACCGCCTACTGGCGCGGCTTCGTCGAATCCGTCGCCGCGGGATTCGCGACGCGGCGGCCGCGCATGTACGGCTGGCAGGCCGAGGGCGCGGCGCCGATCGTGCGGGGTGTGCCCGTCGCCGAGCCGGAGACGATCGCGACCGCCATCCGCATCGGTGCGCCCGCGTCGTGGCAGGGCGCGCTGCGCGCGCGCGACGAGTCCGGCGGCGCGATCGAGGCGGTGAGCGACGCCGAGATCATGGATGCGTATCGCGACCTGGCGCGCCGCGAGGGTATCTTCGTCGAGCCCGCGAGCGCGGCGTCGGTCGCGGGGTTGCGCAAGCGCGCGCAGGGAGCGGGACTTCGCGGCGCATCGACCGTCGTCTGCGTCCTCACCGGCAGCGGTCTCAAGGACCCGGACACCGCGCGCTCGCTCACTCGCGACGTCGCCCTGGTGGACGCGACGGCCGACGCCGTCATGGGTGCGATCGCGCACGCGTCGCGCGCATAAGGCCGGGTCGTGGGCGAGATCCGCGTCCGCGTGCCCGCCTCGAGTGCGAACCTCGGCCCGGGATTCGACTCCTTCGCCGTCGCGCTCCCGTTGCTCGCGGAGTACGACCTTCGGCCCGCGAAGGTGTGGTCGGTCGCGATCGAGGGTGACGGACAGGGGATCCCGGGGGACGACGAGAACCTCTTCGTCATTTCGGCGCGCGCGACCGCGAAGGCCGCCGGCCGCGAGCTCGTCGCGCAGCATGTGACGCAGCGGTCGGCGATCCCGATCGCGCGCGGTCTTGGCTCGAGCGCCGCGGCGATCGTCGGCGGCGCCGTCGCGGCCAACGCGCTGCTGGGCGAGCCATTCGACCGCCGCTCCCTGCTGCGCATCGCGAGCGAGGTCGAGGGCCACGCCGACAACGTCGCCGCCGCGCTGTACGGCGCGTTCACCGTCGCGCTGCCGGACGAGGGCGGTCCGGTCGCGACGCGCCTGGTGTTCCCGCGCACCTGGCGGGTGTGCCTCCTCATACCGGGGCGGCTGCTCTCGACGGAGGACGCGCGCGCGGTCCTTCCGTCACAGGTCTCGCGCGAGGACGCGGTCTTCAATGTTGCGCACGGCGCCGCCCTCATCGCCGCGGTCATGCGGGCGGACGGCGCGTTGCTCGCGCTCGCGATGGCGGACCGTCTGCATCAGGCGGCGCGCACCAAGCTCGTGCCGGCGCTCGGCGAGATCATCGCCGCGGCACGCGAGGCGGGCGCGTTCGGCGCGGCGCTCTCGGGTGCCGGACCCAGCGTGCTCGCGGTCGCGCCGACGCGGCTCGCCTCCCGTGTCGTCTCCGCGATGGAAGAGGCGGCCGCGGCCGCGGGCGTTCCGGGCCGCGGTCGCGTCGTGCGGGTACGCGCCGCGGGCGCGCAGGTCTTGAGATAGCGCGGCTGGCGCTCCTAGCGGATCCCGCCGTGCGTTCGTCGTTCGCCGGAGAGCTCGGACGCGAGATCGAATATCACGACGTGCTGCCGTCGACGCAGACGCGCGCGCGCGAGCTCGCGGCGCAGGGCATACCGCGCGGCATCGTCGTGGCCAACGAGCAGAGCGCGGGTCAGGGAACGCGCGGTCGCGTGTGGGTCGCGCCGAAGGGAACGAGCCTCCTCGCATCGTGGATCGTGCGGCCCGCACCGGTCGCGCCCGCGCTCTTCGCCGCGCTCGCCGGTGTCGCGATCGCGCGTGTTCTCGAGAGTCTGGCGCGCGCGGATGCCCGCCTAGAATGGCCAAACGACGTACACGTCGGGGGAAGGAAGGTCGCGGGTGCGCTGGCGCATGCGACATCGGATGGCGACGGCGGCGTGCTCGTGCTCGGTATCGGCATCAACGTGCATCAGCGACCCGAAGACTTCCCCGCGGAGCTGCGCGAACGAGCGATCTCGCTCGCGAGCGCGGGCTACCCACTCGACCGGCTCGCCCTCCTCGCACGTCTGACGCGCGAGCTCGATCGCCTCGAGGACACCAGCGAGCGAGGCGCCGCGCTCGACGAATGGCGTCGCCGCTCGACGTTCCTCGGCAAGGCGGTCGAGGTGCGCGCCGGCGAGCGGCCGCCGCTGCGCGGCATCGCGACCGCGATCGCCGACGACGGCGCGCTCGTGGTGCGCACCTCGACCGGCACGGAGCGCGTCGTCGCCGGTGAGGTCGCCCTCACGTGAGCGAGCGCTTCGCCATCGTCGTCGACGGGACCGCGTGCCTCACGCCCGAGCTGCAGCGCGAATTCGACATCCGCTGGCTTCCGCTCCATGTCGACATCGGGTCGGAGACGTTCACCGCGAACGTCGATCTCACGGCCGAGGAGTTCTACCGGCGCATCGCCGCACCGGGCGTGCTCACCGGGACGTCACAGCCGAACATGGGCGAGTGTCGCGATGTGTACGACGCGATCGTCGCCGAGGGGACGAAGCACCTCCTGGTGCTGACGATCGCGACCGAGCTCTCGGGCACGTACTCGGTCGCGAGCACGACGGCCCAGGCGATGCCCGGCGTCACGATCGAGGTCATCGATACGCGATCACTCGCCGGCGGCATCTCGCTCATCGCGACCGCGTGCGCGCGGCTGCGTCGCAGCGGCGGCTCGTTCGAGCAGGCCGTGGCGCTGGCCCGGACGCTCTCGGGGAAGATCCCGATCTACGCCGTCGCGGACACCCTCGAGTATCTGAAACGGTCGGGGCGGGTGAGCGGCGCGCAGGCGCTCTTCGGTTCGATGCTGAAGATGAAACCGATCCTCGAGGTCGCGAACGGCGTCGTGCATCCCGCCGATCGCGTGCGGACGCGCGAGAAGGCCCTCGAGCGGATGAAGGAGCTCGTGGCCGCGCGGGTCCCCGAAGGCGCGCGCATCCACGCCTGCACGCTGCATACGAACGCGCCCGACCGCGCGCGCAACGTCGCCGACTGGGTGCAGGAGCGCTACCACTGCGTCGAGCACTGGATCGCTGAAGCCGGGCCCGTCATCGGCGCCCGCGCCGGTCCCGGCGTCGTTGGACTCTGCTGGTACCGTGAGGACGACGCGAGATGAGACTACGTATGCCGTTCGGTCGGAAGCCGAACGAGTTCCCCTCACACCTGTGGACGCAGTGTCCCAGCTGCAACGAGATGCTCTTCAACAAGCAGCTCGCGCGCAATCTCAACGTGTGCACGAAATGCGAGCACCACTTCCGGCTCGGCGCGCGCGAACGCATCGAGCTCCTCGTCGACAAGGGCTCGTTCCACGAGCAGGACGCGGCGCTGACCTCCGGGGATCCGCTCGGCTTCACGGATAGCAAGCCGTATCCGGAGCGGATCGCGGCGGCGCAGACGAAGAGCGGCGAGAAGGACGCGATCATCACCGGTGAGGCCACGATCGGGGACAACCCGGTCATCCTCGCGGTCATGGACTTCGAGTTCATGGGTGGATCGATGGGCGCGGTCGTCGGCGAGAAGATCACGCGCGCCGCCGAGCGCGCGCTCGCGGAGCGCCGAGCGCTCGTCATCGTCTCCGCCTCGGGCGGTGCCCGCATGCAGGAGGGCACGATCGCGCTCATGCAGATGGCGAAGATCCTCGGCGCGCTCGCGCGGCTCGACCAGGCGCGCCTGCCGTATGTGAGCGTCATCACCGACCCGACGACCGGCGGCGTCCTCGCGTCCTACGCGTCGCTCGGCGACATCATCGTCGCCGAGCCGGGCGCCCTCATCCGCTTTTCCGGCGAGCGCGTCACGAGCGGGACGGTGGGCGAGAAGCTGCCGACCGGCTTCGGCAAGGCCGAGTTCCTCCTCGAGCGCGGCTTCCTCGACCAGATCGTGCCGCGGCCGCAGCTCCGCGAGCGGATCGGATTCTTCCTCACCGCGTTCCGGGCCGCGTCGCAGGATCTGCGCTGGAGCCTCTAGCGGTGTCGATGCTCGATCGCATCACCGGAACGAAGCGCACCGTGGAAGGCAACGGTCACCTCCCGGTGGACGCGAACCTCATCACCGAGCCCGCGCAGCTCGTGTCGCGCGTGAGCGCCTGGGAGGCGGTGCAGGCCGCGCGCAACATCCAGCGTCCGCACACGCTCGACGTCATCGGGCGCGTCTTCGATCGCTTCAACGAGCTGCACGGCGACCGCGGCTTCCGTGACGATCCCGCGATCGTCGGCGGGATCGCGGACCTCGACGGACGGCCGGTCGTCATCGTCGGCGAGCAGAAGGGCGCATCGACCGAGGAGAACATCGCGCGCAACTTCGGGATGCCGCACCCCGAGGGCTACCGGAAGGCCATGCGCCTCTACCGCCTCGCCGAGAAATTCCACCTTCCGCTCATCACCTTCATCGACACGCCCGGCGCCTACCCGGGACCAGAGGGCGAGGAGCGCGGGCAGGCGGAGGCGATCGCGCAGTCGATCCTCCTCATGGCGCGACTGCAGACGCCGATCATCGTCGTCATCCTCGGTGAGGGTGGCTCAGGCGGCGCGCTCGCGCTCGGCGTCGGCGACGTCGTGCTCGCGCTGCAGAACGCGATCTACTCCGTCATCTCGCCCGAGGGGTGCGCCGCGATCCTGTGGCGAAGCCCGGCCGAGGCCGAGCGCGCCGCGAAGGCGATGCGTCTGTCGGGTCCCGACCTCCTCGAGCTCGGCGTCGTGGACGCGCTCATCCCCGAGCCGCCCGGTGGCGCGCATACCGATCACGCCGCGACCGCCGCTGCGATCCGCACCGCGCTCGCGGCGCAGCTCGCGAAGCTCGAGCGCGTGCCGGCGGCCGACCTCATGTCCGCGCGCTACGAGCGCTTCCGCGCCTTCGGCGCGCTCGAGGAGCCGGGCGTCACGGCGCCACCGCCGGCGCCGGATTCGTGGTGGCGACGCATCGTGAAGCGAGCGGGCTCTTGAGCGAGACCGACCACGTCCTGGGCCTCCTCGACGACCTGATGCGGCTCGCCGACGGCTCGCCGGCGGTCACGATCGAGGTCGAGGCCGACAACTTCGCCGTCTCGGTGACGCGCCGTGGCACCGCGCGACCCGACGCGAGCCTCGCAACGACCGAGCGGCCCGCGGCCACCGGCGACGCGCGACCGACACGCCTGCCGACGCAGCGCGTGCACGCCACGACGGTCGGCATCTTCAGCCCGTCGAAGGAGTGGCACGCCGGCGACGCGGTATCCCGCGGTGACGTCCTGGGTGGGATCAAGTCGCTCGGTCAGGTCGCGAAGATCATCGCTCCGGCCGATGGCGAGGTCCGCGAGGTGCTCGTCGCGGGCGGCGCGCCCGTGGAGTACGGCCAGCCTCTCCTGGTGATCACCCTCCGCTGATGGCGACGCGCAAGATCGAGATCTCCTACAGCGACTCCGGAAACGGCTGGGTCGCGCACGTCACGACGACGGCACCCCGAAAGACGTCGCACGTCGTGCGCGTCTCCCGGGCGGAGCTGGAGCGTTACGGTGGCGGCGACGTGCACGAGCTGCTGCGGCGCTCGTTCGAATTCCTGCTCGATCGTGAAGCGAACACGTCGATCCTGCCGGAGTTCGACCTCGGCACGATCGAGCGCTACTTCCCGGAATACGCGGCGGTGATGAAGCGCACCTAGGGCCGCGGCCCGATTAGCATTCCGCCTCCATGGCGAGCGGTGTCGCGTGGCTCTTTCCCGGTCAGGGCTCGCAGATCGTGGGCATGGGCCGCGAGCTCGCGGAGCGCTACGTGGGCGCGGCGCGCGCATTCGAGGAAGCCGGCGACGCGCTCCGCTTCGATCTGCGAGCGCTGTGTTGGAGCGGGCCGCAGACCGATCTCGACCGCACCGCGAACACACAGCCCGCGCTCCTCACCGCGTCCATCGCGGCGCTCCGCGCGGCGGAGGAAGCGGCGGGCGATCTCGACGAGCCCGTCGTCGTCATGGGTCACTCGCTGGGTGAATTCACGGCGCTCGTCGCGGCGGGCGCGCTTCCGCTCGCGTCCGCGGTCGTCCTGGTGCGCCGCCGCGGCGAGCTCATGCAGGAGGCCGATCCATCCGGTGGCATGCTCGCGGTCATCGGCCTCGACGCCGGCGCGATCACGACGGCGATCGCGGGGACCGGCCTCGTCGTCGCGAACGACAACGCGCCGGGACAGGTCGTCATCTCCGGTCCGAAGGTCGGCTTCGAGCGCGCGACCGCCGCACTGAGGGACGCCGGCGCGAAACGCGTGATCCCGCTGCGCGCCTCAGCGGCCTTCCATTCGCCCGCGATGCGTCCGGTCGGACCGGAGCTCGCGAAAGCGATCAGGGCCACGCCCTTCGCGACGCTCCGTTACCCGGTCGTCGCCAATGTCGATGCACAGGTGCACGAACATGCGGCGGATTTCGCGTCATTGCTGGAGAGACAGGTGTGGTCTCCGGTACAGTGGGTCGCCTGCATGCGGCGCGCGCACGGGGAGGGCGCGACCGCATTCGTCGAGTTCGGTCCAGCGAGCGTCCTCACCGGACTTGCGAAACGGATCCTCCCCGAGGCGCGGACCGCGAACGTGTCTGACGTGAAGACACTCGAGGAGGCACTCACTGTCCTTCGATAAGATCCTGATCGCCAATCGCGGCGAGATCGCACTGCGGATCATCCGCGCCTGTCGCGAGCTCGGCATCCAGACCGTGCTCGTGTACAGCGAGGCCGACGCGCACAGCCTGCCGGTGCACCTCTCGGACGAAGCCATCTGTGTCGGTCCCGCGTCGTCGCGCGAGAGCTACCTGAACATCCCGTCGATCATGTCGGCCGCGCTCATCAGCGGCGCGCAGGCCATCCATCCCGGCTACGGCTTCCTCGCCGAGAACGCGGACTTCGCGGAGGTGTGTAAGGAGCACGGTCTCGTCTTCATCGGTCCGCCGCCCGAGATCCTGCGGCGCTTCCACGACAAGGTCGCGACGCGCGTCGCGATGAAGAAGCTCGGCCTGCCGGTCATCCCGGGTTCCGACGGTCCGGTCAAAACGATGGCCGAGGCGCTGCGCATCGCGGAGGCGGTCGGGTACCCGGTGATGCTGAAGGCGCGCTCGGGTGGCGGCGGTCGCGGCATGCGCAAGGTGACCGCTCCGCAGGAGCTTCAGCGGCTGTGGGACCAGGCCAGCTCGGAGGCCAAGGCGTCCTTCGGTGACGCGGGCCTCTACGTCGAGCGCTGCCTCGAGGGCGTGCGTCACGTCGAAGCGCAGATCGCCGTCGACGAGTACGGGAGCGGCATCTGCCTCGGAGAGCGTGAATGCTCGATCCAGCGCCGCAATCAGAAGATGATCGAGGAGGCGCCGTCCGCTTCGATCAGCGAGGAGCTGCGCCAGGAGGTCGCGCGCCGCGCGGTCGATGCCGCGGTCCGGTGCGGCTACCGCAACGTCGGCACGTTCGAGTTCCTCGTCGATGCCCGCGGTGAGTTCTACTTCATCGAGGTGAACTCGCGGATCCAGGTCGAGCACACCGTGACCGAGATGACCACCGGCATCGACCTCGTGAAGGAGCAGATCGCGCTCGCGTCGGGCCGGCCACTGTCGTTCAGCGAGGAGCAGATCTGGGTCAGCGGGCATGCGATCGAGTGCCGCATCAACGCCGAGGACAGCGAACAGAACTTCGCGCCGTCCACGGGCGTGCTCACGACCTGGCTGACGCCCGGCGGCCCCGGGATCCGCATCGATACGCACTGCTTCCAGGGCTACGAGGTCCCGCCCTATTACGACTCGCTGCTCGCCAAAGTGATCGCGTGGGGCCGCGATCGCGCCGAGGCCGTCACGCGGATGCAGCGGGCACTCGACGAGTTCACGATCGTCGGGGTGACGACGAACATTCCGGCGCACAAGAAGATCCTGGCCAGCGAGCTGTTCCGCTCGGGTCAGGTGACGACGCACCTCATCGATACCGTCGGAGTCGACGCGCTCGCGGGTTAGGCGCCAGGATATCCTGGCATGTGATAGGATTTCCGTTCATGCGGCTTGACCACCCCCTCGACGATCTCTTTGCGACGGGCAGTCACGTACGGGTGCTACGCGCCCTCGTTGAGCTACCCGATGGGGTGACAGTCAGCGGACGCGACATCGCGCGGCGCGCGGCTGTTTCGCAACCGACAGCTGCTGACGTCCTGCGCACCCTCGACGATCAGGGTCTGCTGCTCGTCGGCCGGCGCCCACGGGCCGCTTACTACCGCCTGAATCCAGAGCATGTGCTCGCGCCGCTCCTCCTGGAGATGTTCGCGCAGGAGCGCCAGATCCGCGCCGACCTGGAGCGTCGCGTCGCGGAGGGCCTCTTTCGGGTGCGTGACGTTGACTCGGCCTACCTGTTCGGGAGTGCCGCTCGTGGTGACATGCGACCGAATAGCGACATCGATGTCGCGGTCAAGTCTCGCCATCCGGTGCCCGAGGAGATCCCGGACCTCGAGGCGCTCCACCGGCGCTTCGGGAATCGTGTGAATGTCATCCGACTCCGCGAGCGCGGCGCCGCTGGCCTACGCCAAGCGATCGCGCGCGAAGGCAAGCAGCTCTCGCTCCGGCGGACGGTCCGGAAGCGAGCCTGACGTGCCCATTGGTCGGACAGCCGACTCACCACGACGCGACGCATCAGTGTTCCTTCAGAAGGCCGAACAGTTCCTGCGAGCCGCCGTTCACGCCGCTGAGGTGGGAGACCAAGACGCGGTGATGCTCGCATCGATCCACGCTGCGGTCGCAGAGAACGATGCTGTCTGTGTTGCGATGCTCGGCAAGCATTCCACCGACCCGGACCATCAGCGAGCCGTCGACCTGTTGGAGACGGTCGGCGATCGTGCGCCTAATGTCGGCCAACGAGCGGCACAGCTGCGCGCACTCTTGAAGAGAAAGAATCTCGTCGAATATGAAGCGCGGCGCGCGTCCGATGCCGAGGCGCGCGATGCTCTCGAGCGGGCGACGCGGTTCGTGTCCTGGGCGCGCGATGTCGTTGCCCACGCGGCGTCGTGATCGCTGGCTAGACTCCCGCCGTGGCCCCACTCGACCGCCGAGGCATCGAGGCGCTCATCCCGCATCGCGATCCGTTCCTCCTGATCGACCGCGTCACCGAGCTTGAGCCGGGCGTGCGCGCCGTCGCGGAGCACACCTTCACCGGCGAAGAGTATGGCCCAAACGGCCACGGTGATGGCCATGGCGCTGCCCGAGTACCGCGACGGGCTCGGTCTCTTCGCGGGGATCGACGAGATGCGTTTCAAGCGCATCGTCCGACCCGGTGAAACGGCGCGGTTCGAGGCCGTCGTCGACAAGATGCGGCGCGGCTTCGCGCGAGTGAAGGTGCGCGCGTTCGTCGGCGACGAGCTCGCCGCCGAGGGCGTCATCCAGGCGATCTTCCAGCCGCGCGCCGCGACCGCGGCGAAGCAGACCGCGCCGTGAGCGGAGAGCGTTTCCTACGCCAACCGGATCCCGAGAAGCTCCGCCGCATGGAGGGCCGTCCGGTCATCGAGATCGTCGGGATGCCGATGGATCTCGGCGGCAATCGTCGCGGGGTCGACATGGGTCCCTCCGGCATCCGCTACAGCGGACTCGTCGCCAAGCTCTCCGAGATTGGGTTTCGCGTTCGCGACCGCGGCAACATCCGCGTCGCCGATCCCGACGAAGGTCTCGCCACGCACGCGTACAAGAAGGTCGACGCGGAGCGCATGTTCAAGGGCCCCAGCGCGCACAACGTCACCGAGATCGTGCGCGCCTGCGAAGAGCTCGCGAGCGTGGTGGCGGACATCGCGCGCGCCGGCAACATCCCGCTCGTCCTCGGCGGCGACCACTCGATGGCCATGGGTACCCTCGCCGGCCTCGCGCGTGCCGGGAAGCGGCCCGGCGTGATCTGGATCGACGCGCACGCCGATATCAACACTCCCGAAACGACGCCGTCGGGGAACGTGCACGGCATGCCGTTCGCGGTCGCGCTCGGGCTCGCGGGCGATCCGTTTCCCGCCGACCTGCGCGGAACGACAAGCGGCCAGCACGGCGTGCTGCTCGGGCTGCGCGATGTCGATCCGGGCGAGCGTGACAACATCAAGAGGGCCGGCGTGACCGCGCTGACGATGGCCGACATCGATCGTCTCGGGATGGGGCCGGCGATGGAGAAGGCGATCGCGGTCGCGGGACGGGGAGACGGCATCCATCTGTCGCTCGACATGGATGCGCTCGACCCCGACGAGGCCCCCGGCGTCGGGACGCCGGTGCGCGGCGGCCTCACCTACCGCGAAGCGCAGCTCGCGATGGAGATGCTCGCCGCGTCGGGCAAGCTGCGCTCGGTCGAGATCGCCGAGGTGAACCCGATCCTCGACGAAAGCAATCGCACCGCGGCGCTCGCCGTGGAGCTCGTCGCGAGCGCGCTTGGTGAGACGATCCTCTGATACGTCGCGCCAGTCAGGTTCGCTTCCGGTTGGTCGCGGCGCGATGCAGGAGTGCCGCCACGGGGGCGCCGTGTCGATCGCGCGCGATGTCGAGCGGAGTGTGGCCCTTCGGGTCCGTCGCGTTCGGATCGGCGCCGTACGCGAGGAGCAGCTCGGCGCTCTCAAGGTCGCCGGTGAACGCGGTGGTGTGAAGCGGCGTCCCACCTTCCCGGCTCTTCGCGTTCGGATC
>WNGI01003486.1_pt1 | contig 13877 bp, 8 predicted proteins | sample 5400621 | NCBI WGS metagenome assembly WNGI01 (sample SAMN13153374, study PRJNA577476) | soil metagenome | isolation source: 20 cm soil or saprolite under Garry oak tree replicate 1 | place: USA:California | collected 2016-06-15
CGCCCTGCGCCCAAGGCGGACCAACTGCTGGATAGTTGGCAAACGTTTCTCCGAATGGCGGTTTGATTCCCACGCGGCAATAGCCGATTGGGCGACAAGCGATGAGTATACCCAAATCCCATTACTTCGAAGCTCGCCCGGCGACCGCCTCGCGGCCGAGGACGGTGCGTCTCCGGCTGGGCGCGCTCGAACTCGAACTACAGGCCGACAGGGGGGTTTTCGCCTCCAGGGGGATCGACCCCGGGACGATGATCCTGCTCCGCGAGGCGCCCCCCCCGCCCCTGTCCGGCGATCTCCTCGACCTGGGTAGCGGCTACGGCCCGATCGCCCTGGTCCTGGCCCGGCGTGCTCCCGAATCCCACGTCTGGGCCGTGGACGTCAACGAGCGGGCGATCGAGCTCACGCGGTCGAACGCGGCCACGGCTCAGATTCCGAACGTCTCGGCCCTGCCGCCCGAGCAGGTGCCGGACGAGCTTCGCTTCGATGCCATCTACTCGAACCCGCCCGTGCGGGTCGGCAAGGCGCCGCTCCATGACCTCCTGCTGAGGTGGCTGCCGCGCCTCAAACCCGGCGGCGCCGCCTACCTGGTCGTGCAGCGCAATCTGGGTTCCGACTCGCTGGCGAAGTGGCTGGGCGAGCAAGGTTTCGAGGTGACGCGGCTCCGATCGAAGAAGGGCTACCGGGTGCTCGAGGTGAAGCATGGCCCCACCGCCGGCTCCGCCGGCACCTCCCCGTGAATGGGGAGGAGTTGAGACTGGCCTAGAACTGACCGGCGAAGTGGCAGGCCGCCATCTGGTCCCGCGATCCATGAGGCTCCAGCGGCGGCTCCTGCTCGCTGCAGACGCCGGGCACCCTCGCGATGGGGCAGCGCGGGTGGAACCGGCAACCCGAGGGTGGGTTGACCGGCGACGGGATCTCACCTTTCAAGGTGATCGGCGCGCGGCTCATCTCGGCCACCGGGTCCGGGACAGGGATCGAGGAGAGGAGCGCCTTCGTGTAGGGGTGCTGAGGCCGGTCGTAGATGTCCTTGCGGTCCGCCGTCTCGACGACCTTGCCCAGGTACATGACCGCGATGCGGTCGGAAAGGTGCCGCACCACGGCGAGGTCGTGGGCGATGAACAGGTACGTCAGCTGAAACTCCCGCTGCAGGTCCTGCAGCAGGTTGATGATCTGGGCCTGGATCGACACGTCCAGCGCCGAGACCGGCTCGTCGCACACGATGAACGAGGGGTTCACCGCCAGCGCCCTGGCGATTCCGATCCGCTGCCGTTGGCCGCCGGAAAACTCGTGCGGGTAGCGGTTGGTGAAGTTGGGGTTCAGGCCCACCAGCCGGAGGAGCTCCTGGACGCGGCGCCGCCGCTCCTTGAAGGTTCCGACCTGGTAGTTGTCGAGCGGCTCCTGGAGGATATCGCCGACCGTCATGCGCGGGTCGAGGGACGCATACGGGTCCTGGAAGATCATCTGCATCTTCCGGCGCACCCTTCGCAGGGCGCCACCGCGCAGACGCGTGATGTCCTGCCCGTCGAGCACGATCGAACCCGCGGTTGCCGGCAGCAGTCCTGTAACCAGTCTCGCCAGCGTCGACTTGCCGCAGCCTGACTCGCCGACCAGGCCCAACGTCTCGCCGCGCCGGATCTCGAGGTCGACACCATCCACGGCGTGTACGGAGAGACCCGAGAAACCACCGACCGGAAAGTGCTTGTAGGCGCCCTTGATCCGGAGCAGCACGGAGTCCTGCCGGGCCGCGGTAATCGCCGCGGGCTCAGCCGCCAATGGTCCCCCCCAGCTCGGCGGTTGGGGCCTTCAGCTTCTCGGCGGCTTCCTTCGAGAGCGCGCTCTGCTTGGCAGCCTCGATATCGTCCTCCTTGACGTTTCGCATCAGGACCCAGCAACGCGCCACCTGGTTCGTCGCCACCTCGCCCAGCGGTGGCTCAGGCTCGACCTTGCACTTGTCGACCACGAAGGGGCAGCGGGGGTGGAACTTGCAGCCTGGAGGCGAGTGCGAGAGGTCGGGCGGCAGTCCCTTGATCGACACGAGCCTGTCCTTGCGTGCCTCGTCGACGCGGGGGACGGAACGCAGGAGCGACCACGTATAGGGGTGCTGGGGGCTCTTGAAGATCTGCTCGACTGGGCCTTCTTCGACGATCCGGCCGGCGTACATCACGATGATCCGCTGGCACAGGCTGGCGACCAGCGCCATGTTGTGCGTGATCAGCATCATGGCCGTGTTCAGCTCTCGGTTGAGCTGCTTCATCAGCTGGATGATCTGGGCCTGCACCGTGACGTCGAGGGCAGTCGTCGGCTCGTCGGCGATCAGCAGGTCAGGCTCGTTGGAAAGGCCCATCGCGATCATCGCCCGCTGACGCATTCCGCCGGAGAACTGGTGCGGATAATCCTTGATGCGCGACTCGGCGGCCGGGACACGGACCCGTTTCAGAAGCTCGATGACCCGTCCGCGGGCGAGCGTCTCGGTGAAGCGCTCGTGCGCCGTCATGGCCTCCTCGATCTGGCGTCCAACCCTGGTGACCGGGTTCATCGAGGTCATTGGGTCCTGGAAGATCATCGCGACGTCGTTGCCCCGGAAGTCACGGATCTCCTCGTCCGTCATCTTGGTGACGTCCTTGCCGCGGAACAGGATCCTGCCGGAGGTGATCTTGCCGGGATCGGGGAGCAACCTGAGAATCGACAGGGCGGTCATCGTCTTGCCGCACCCCGACTCGCCGACGACGCCCAGCGTCTCGCCGGCGTCCACGTGGAAAGTTACCCCGTCAACCGCACGGACGACTCCGCGCGAGGTGAAGAACTGCGTGTGCAGGTCTTCGACCTGTAGGAGTGTTGATGCCACTCTGGTTGCAGAACTCTAGCGGCGGCTAGCGCCGCATGCGCGGATCGAGGGCGTCGCGCAGGCCGTCGCCGATGAAAGAGAAGGCAAGCAGCGTGAAGCCGATCGAGAGGGCGGGGAACACGACACCGCTCGGGTTCGCGTAGATCGCCTCGTAGCCGTCGAACACCATCTGGCCCCAGGTCGGCTGCGGCGGCTGGATGCCGACGCCGAGGAAGCTGAGCACGGCCTCGAGGAAGATGGCGTTGGGGATCCCGAAGGTCAGGGTGACGATGATGGGACCTAGCGAGTTGGGCAGCAGGTGCTTGAGGATCAGCTTGAGGGGCGGCGAGCCTGACGACTTCGCCGCCTCGACGAACTCCTTCTCTTTGATCGAAAGCACCTGGCCTCGGACCAACCGCGCCAAGCCGACCCAGTTGACCAGGGCGATGGCTCCGAAGATGGGTATGAGCTGGATGTACCAAGGACCCTGGAGGCGCCAGACGGTGACGACCACAAGCACGAATAGCAGGTCGGGGAAGGCGTACCAGATGTCCGTGAACCGCATCAGCAGGTTGTCGATCCGGCCGCCGAAATAGCCGGCCGCCAGGCCGATCGCCAGGCCGATCGGAAAAATGATTCCCTGGACGAGGAGACCTACCGTCAAAGAGACTTCGCTGCCGATCATCAGGCGCGCCAGAGTGTCGCGGCCGAGGAGGTCCGTGCCGAAAGCGTGTCCGTTGACGCCCGGCCCGGTCTCGATGCTCTCGACGTGCTGCGTGATCGGGTTGGCCAGGATCCCGAAGTGGACCAGGATCGGCGACACCACCGCGACAACGAGCAAGAAGAGGACCAACCCAGCGCCCAGAACGGCCAAACGGTTGCGGCGGAACCGGATCCAGGCGTCCTGCCAGAGCCCGATCTGTTCTTCGGGTACCTCCCAATCGATCGGCGCCGCTTCTACGACCGCGACCGGGAGAGCCATTTCTAGGTGAGCCTCACTCGCGGATCGATGAAGACGTAAAGCACGTCGACGATCAGGTTGGCGGTCGCGATCACGATCGAGAACAGGACCGTGGTACCGAGGATCATCGGGTAGTCGCGCGAGGTGACGGCCACGACAAACGCCCGGCCGATCCCCGGGATGCTGAAGACCGTCTCGACGATCACCGAACCGGTGACCAGGAAGGCGAAGGTCGGCCCCAGGGTCGTGACAACGGGGATCAAAGAGTTCTTGAGCACGTGTCGAATCACGACCAGGCGTTCAGGCAGCCCCTTTGCCCAGGCGGTGCGGATGTAGTCCTGACGGATCGTCTCCAGCGTGCTGGCTCGCGTCAACCGCGCGGTGTAGGCGATCGGTAACAGGGAAAGCGTTATGACAGGCATGACCAGGTGGTCGTCGACGCCCCACCCTCCGGCGGGCAAGAAGAAGTTGCCGCCCGTCCATTTATATGTGAGGACTGAAAATAGGACGACCATCAGGGCTCCTACTACGAAGTTGGGGAACGAGGCCGCAAGCGTGGCGAAACCCATCGTCGCGTAGTCGACGCGGGTGTTCTGGCGCAGCGCCGCGAGCACCCCCAGACCCACTCCGACCGGAACGATAAGCAGGAAAGCCAGCGTGCCGATCGTCGCGGTATACGGCCAGCCCTCGGAGATCAGCTGGATGACGCTTTTGCCCTGGTACTGGTAAGACAGCCCGAAATCGAAGTGCAGCACGTTCCACAGATACAGGAGGAACTGCTCGAAGACCGGCCTGTCCAGGCCGTACTTCTTGTTCAGGTTGTCGACGACCACCTGTGACAGCTGGCGGCCGCCTGTTTTGTCCCAGGGGCTGCCGGTGGCGCTGTGCATGAGCACGAAAGTGATGACGATGACGAAAAAGACGACTGGGATCATCCACAGGACGCGACGGAGGATGTAGACCCCAAGGCTCCCGAGCCGGCTGTCCGTCACAGCCGCCATGCGCTTGGGGAGCAGGGCGCCCCGCTTGGGGCGCCCCGCATCTACTGCCAAATCATTTCCTTGCCGCTCTTAGTGCTGCGTGACGAACGCGTCGTGCCAGAACAAGGAGCCTGGCAGGCTCTGGTCGTCGCTTGCGGTGATGGTGAGCCCACCCAGGTAGGGCTTGATCAGGTTGTACTCGTAGTCCTGGAAGATGAAGCCGACGACCGCTTGGTCGATCAGCATATCTTGTGCCTTCTTGTAGTCGGCGTTGCGCTGGTTCTGGTCGAGCTCGCTGTCGGCCTTCTTGACCAGATCATCGTAGCCAGGAATGTCCGCGCAACCCCAGTTCAGGCTGTGGCACGCCCCCTTGAAGAAGAGGTCGAACCAATCCTGCTGGTCCGGGTAGTCAGCGCCCCATCCGTCGGGACCGTAGAGGTCGAACTGGCCCTTGCGGAGGCGGCTCGTCACGGTCTTGCTGTCGATGACCTCGAGCTGGAGGTTCAGGCCGAGGTTGGTGTTCCACTGGTCGACGATGAACTGATTCAACGTCTTGTTGCGAGTGGTGTTGCGTGTCAGGAGTTTGAACTTGTTGAGCTGGTCGGCGGTCACGCCCGCATCGGTTAGAAGCTTCTTTGCGGCAGCCGCATCGAAGCTTTGCGCGTTGTTCGAGGTGTCGTAACCGGCCATGCCTTTGGGAATGAAGCTCGAGATGGACTGCTGGATGCCGTGCTGGACCTGCTTGTTCAGCTTGTCGCGGTCGATCGACTTGGCGAATGCCATTCTGACCTTCGGGTTATCAAATGGCGGTTTCTGCGCGTTGTATGCCATCCAGAACGTGGTGAGCTTCGGGTAGACCTTCGCCTCTTTGCTGAGCTTGGGGTCGTTGCGCACGACGTCCACGTTCGCCAGAGGCACGGTGATCGCGTCGAGGTCGCCCGTCTGGTACTTCGCGTACGCGGTATTCGCGTCCTCGATGAACCACAGGACGATCTTTTGGAGGTGCGGCGCCCCGCCCCAGTAGCTCGGGTTTGGGACCAGCGTGACGTGGTCCTTGGAAACGATCTCTGAGATCTTGAAGGCCCCGTTGCCGATGATCGTCGCGGCCTTCTGGGCCCAGATCTCTGCTTTGGTCGTGTCGCTGGACGGGAAGGTCCCGCCGGCAGCCTGCTCCACGACGTCCTGGCGGATGGGTGCCGCCATCCAGAGCGTCACGACCCACTTGAAGAACGCCGCCGGGTGCTGCAGGGTGATCACGAACGTGTTCGGGTCTGGAGCCGTGAGGCCAAGACTCGACAGGAACGTGTCGATCGCGCTTGCTTTGGAAACGTCGACGTCGCCGTATCCGTCGGCGCCCTTGATCGTCGAGTCGAAGAACGGGTCGACATAACCGGCGGCCAGGGCCGGGTTGAGCAGGTGCTTATATCCGTACACCCAGTCAGCCGCGGTGACCGCTTTGCCGTCGCTCCACTTCGCGCCGGAGCGGAGCTTGAAGGTGTAGGTCAGACCGTCGTCCGAGACCTTGTAGCTCTCCGCCGCCGCGGAAATCACGTCGGTGCCCTCTTTGTTTGACTTGAGGAGCGTCTCGAAGACGTTGCGGCCTACGGCGGCCTCATAGACGTATGTCTGCTGCGTCGGGTCGTAACTGTTCGGCTCGGTGCCGTCGTTCATGTTGATGACTTGCTTGTCCGGCGAAGCCAGGTTCTGGCTCGTGGTGCCACCGCCACCGCAGGCGCTCACGACGAAGAGCCCTGTAAGTGCGAGCGTCACCGCCCGGATGCTTACTCGTAGGTGCATACGCGTCTTACCTCTCAGACAGTTCCTGCAGCCTTCTTCCCGCGGGGCGGGGCGAGAGTGCGCCGGCGGCAGGTCTTACTCACACAGCCTCTTCGGCCAATCCGAATTCTGTTGTGCGCGAGCAACAAGTGTCAAGTTTTAGGCACGCGAATTGCCCGAACGATTGTTTGTGATCAGGCTAATGCGGCGCGATGGACAGCTCGGTAGGAGACGTGGCACCGGGCCACTCGTCCACCGCCGAGGTGACCAAACCTCGCACGTAGGGCTGGACCAGGTACCAGCTCACCGTTTGGGCGAGGAAGGCGACCGGCGCCTCGTTGACGAGCATGGACTGGGCCTGCAGGTACTCCTGGTCGCGACGGGCGGCCTGGGTGTCGGTCCGGGCGACGCTCACGAAGTTGTCGTACTGCTGACTCTGCCAGAACGCGATGTTGTTCGAGCTCGTGGTCAGGAAAAGGTCGTACCAGTCGGCCGGGTCGGGATAGTCGGCGGTCCAGCCTCGGGGTCCGGTGACCTGAAACTGGCCGGCACCCACACGCGAGGACAGCGTGTTGGGGTCAAGCCCCTGCAGGTTGAGCTCGATCCCGAGATTGCTCTTCAGCTGGTCGTGCACGAATTTCGCGGTCGCCTTCGCAAAATCCGACGACTGGTCGTAGGCGTAGGTGAGCGACACCTGTTTCGCCGACAGCCCAGAGGCAGCAAGCGACGCCCGCGCCTGCGCGACGTCGAACTTCTGCCCGGTCAGGTTGGCCGAATAGCCGGCCATGCCTTTGGGGATGAAGGTTTGGGCAGGGATGCTCTCGCCCTGGAAGACCTGCGCGACGAACGCATTGCGGTCGATCGCCTGCGAGAGAGCCTGCCGGACTCGCACGTTGTTGAGCGGCGGCGAGTTGACGCGGAAGACGATCCAGAACACGGTGAGGTTCGGCGTCTTGACGAGGTGGCGGTTGAGCGCCGAGTCGTTGCTCACCGATGCGGCCTGTGCCGGCTGCACCGACATCTCGTCGAGCTCGCCGTTCTTGTACTTCGTCAGCGCCACCGCGCCGTCGTTGACGATCATGAAATCGATCCGGTCCAGCGACGGCTTCGGGCCCCAGTAGTTGGGATTGCGCTCGACCCTGATGTGATCGTTCTTGACCATCTCGGTCACCCGGTACGAGCCGTTGGTGACAAACGTCGCTGGGGCCGTCGCCCACTTGTCGCCGTTTGTCGCCACGACCTCCTTGCGGATCGGCGCGGCCGCGGGCATCGCTGCGAGCCAGATGAACGCGGGATCCGGATGCGCGAGCTGGACCTGGAATGTGAAGTCGTCGACCGACTTCAAGCCGAGCGTCTTCAGCGCTGTCTCGATGGTGGCCTTGTCGCGCTGCGGGTCCATCAGCGATACCTTCTCGCCGTTGAGCACAGCGTCGGCGAAGAGGGTTTCGTTCGGCGCCGCCAGTCGCGGGTCGATCAGGCGTTGCCAGGCGTAGACAAAGTCCTGCGCCTTGACGGCGGTCCCGTCCCAATACTTGGCGGCGGTCCGTAGGTGGAAGACGTAGGCCGTCCCCGCGCTGTTCACCTCGTAGCTCTGGGCCGCGGCCGGTTCCACGCCGCTCAGGTCTGCCCTGGGCTTGAGCAACGGCTCGGCGACCGCCCGCAGCAATGCCGTCTCGTACGTGTACTGCGTTTGGCCCGGGTCGAGCGATGCGGGTTGGTCCTCGAGCTGCACCCGCAGCACCTGGTCCTTCGCGAGCTTCGGCCCGACCGTGACACCGTTCTGACAAGCGCCGGCGGCGGTGAGCACGATCGCGAAGGCGCAGACCAGCCTTCGGCTTAAGGTCACGTCCACATGTTAAACACGCGTCGTGCGTAGGCCCGACTTTGCTGGGCCGTCACCATACGAAACTCGTGGCCGCCGGCGGTGCGCGCCATCGCCAGGAGGGATAGCCCACGAAAGGGAACCTGGGTTCCCTTTCGTGACGTGAAAAAGGGAGCAACCCTGGCGGGCGCCCCCCTTGTGCACGTACGGCTGACTTTACCCTAAACCGCGTTCAGTTTCTAGACAGATAAGGTCTCCAGGTCAATCGGCTCCTCCTCGAGGATTCGAGCCGCCTGTTCGCGCTGCTTCTTGTAGTAGTCGAGCCCCGTCCCGGCGGGGATCAGCTTGCCGATGATCACGTTCTCTTTCAGGCCCCGGAGGCGGTCCACCTTGCCCGAAATCGCGGCTTCGGTGAGGACCCGGGTCGTCTCCTGGAAGGACGCGGCGGACAGCCACGACGTGGTGTTGAGAGCCGCCTTGATCAGGCCGAGCAGCACGGTCTGCGCGGTAGCGGGCTCTCCGCCTTCCGCCAGCGCCCGGGCGTTGGCCTCCTCGTACTCCCACTGCGAGACGATCTCGCCGGGCAGCAGGCCGGTGTCGCCCGCGGAGTCGATGCGGACCTTCCGCATCATCTGCCGGACGATGACCTCGATGTGCTTGTCGTTGATGTCGACACCCTGGCTGCGGTAAACCTTCTGGACCTCGTCGACGAGGAAGGTCTGGACGGCCTCTTTGCCCAGGATGTGGAGCAGCTCCTGCGGTGAGATCGAGCCTTCGGTGATCTGCTGGCCGGCCTTGATCAGAACCTTGTGACCGTCGCGCCGGTCGAGCTCCGGCCGGATGCGGACCTGGTGCGGGATCGCGTATTCGCGCACCTCCTCGTCCACCGTTTTGACACTGATCTCCTTGGCCGAGACCACGACCTTGCCCGCGTGGCGCGTGCGAATGACGTCGTTCTTGGGGTCACGCGCCAGCTCCTGGCCCTCCATCACGTCGTCGCCCGACTTGACGAGCGCCTCCATCTTCGCCGGCACCGGATACGAGACTTCGAACTCCTCCTTGGAAGTCACCCGCACCTTGCGTGAGCCTTCCTGGCGGATGATGTCGAGCTCGCCGTCGATCTCGGAGATGATGGCCTTGCCCTTGGGGATGCGAGCCTCGAACAGCTCCTCCACGCGGGGAAGACCCTGAGTGATGTCAACGCCGGCGACACCACCTGTATGGAACGTGCGCATGGTCAGCTGGGTGCCCGGCTCGCCGATCGACTGCGCCGCGATGACTCCCACCGCCTCGCCGATCTCCACGATCTTGCCGGTCGCCAGGTTCCGCCCGTAGCACGTGCGGCAGACGCCCTCTCGGGCCTCGCATACGAGCACGGAGCGCATCTTTACGGGCACGCCCGCGGCGATGATCGCCCTCGCTGCCTCGTCGCTGATCGACTGGCCCGCCGCGACCAGCACCTTGTTCTTGATCGAGATGTCCTCGGCAGCCACGCGGCCGGCGATCTTCTCGTAGATCGGCTCAGTCTTCGCGCGCTCGGGTGTGACGTCGCGGATCCAGATCCCGTTGGTGGTTCCGCAGTCCTCCTCGCGCACGATCACGTCCTGCGCGACGTCAACGAGACGCCGGGTCAGGTATCCGGAGTCGGCCGTCCGCAGAGCGGTGTCGGCAAGACCCTTGCGCGTGCCGTGCGTCGAGATGAAGTACTCCAGCACGGTGAGCCCTTCGGTGAAGTTGGCCATGATCGGCAGGTCGATGATCCGGCCTGTCGGGTCGGCCATCAGCCCACGCATGCCCGCCAGCTGGCGGATCTGCTGGATGTTGCCGCGGGCGCCCGAGCCCATCATCATCCAGATCGGGCTGAACTTGTCGAATGCAAGCTCGGTCTGGTTGCCCACTTCTTCGTAGGCGCGCTGCCAGAGCTCGATCACCTTGCGGTAGCGCTCGTCTTCGGTCATGACGCCGCGGCGGTACATCCGCTCGACGTCGGCCACTTCTTTTTCGGTGTTGCGGACGATCTGCCACTTGGTGTCCGGGTGTGGGATGTCCATCGCGGACACCGTGATTCCGGCCTGTGTTGCGTAACGGAAGCCCAGGCGCTTGATGTCGTTGACGACAGTCGCCGTGACTTCGCTGCCGTACAGGCGGTAGAGGTCGGCCACGAGGACGCGCAGCAATTTGCGGTCGTAGTGCGCGTTCTGGAAGGGCAGGGGCTGCATCACCTTGTCTTCATCACCGGGGGAAGTCCCCCCAACCCCCTGCATCGGCTTGCGGCCGACGGGCAGAGGCTGGTTGAAGACCACGCGGCCCGGAGTGGTGACGATCGTCTCGGTTCCCACCCGGACGCGAATCCATTCCTGCAGCTTCACGACCTTGCTCTCCAGCGCGAGGAGGACCTCGTTCTGGGAGCTGAAGATCCGCAGCTTGGACGTGTCGGCCGGTTGGTCGCCGCGCGTCGCGGTCAGCCAGTAGCAGCCCAGCACGACGTCCTGCGTCGGCGCGACCACCGGATGGCCGTCCGCCGCGGACAGGATGTTCTGCGACGACATCATCAGGTTCTTCGCCTCGGCGATGGCGCCGCTGAAGAGGGGTACGTGGACGGCCATCTGGTCGCCGTCGAAGTCGGCGTTGAAGGCGGCGCAGACCAACGGGTGGATCTGGATAGCGGAGCCCTCGACCAGCACCGGCATGAACGCCTGGATGCCCAGGCGGTGCAGGGTCGGGGCGCGGTTGAGCAGCACCGGGTGGTCGCGGATGACCTCGTCGAGGACGTCCCAGACCTCGGTCCGGCTGCGCTCGACCATGCGCTTGGCCGACTTGATGTTGGTCGTGTAGCCCTTGTTCACGAGCTCGCGCATGACGAAAGGCTTGAAGAGCTCGAGGGCCATCTTCTTGGGCAGACCGCACTCGTGGAGCTTCAGCTCGGGGCCGACCACGATCACGGAGCGACCCGAGTAGTCCACGCGCTTGCCCAGGAGGTTCTGGCGGAACCGGCCCTGCTTGCCCTTGAGCATGTCGCTGAGCGACTTCAGCTTGCGGTTGCCCGTGCCGGTGATGGCGCGGCCGCGGCGGCCGTTGTCGATCAGCGCGTCCACCGCTTCCTGGAGCATCCGCTTCTCGTTGCGCACGATGATCTCGGGCGCGCCGAGCTCGAGCAGCCTCTTCAGGCGGTTGTTGCGGTTGATCACGCGGCGGTAGAGGTCGTTCAGGTCAGACGTCGCGAAGCGGCCACCGTCCAGCTGGACCATCGGGCGCAGCTCGGGCGGGATGACCGGAAGCACCTCGAGCACCATCCATGTCGGGCTGGCATTCGATTTGCGGAAGTCCTCGACGACCTTCAGGCGCTTGATCGCCTTCTGCTTGCGCTGGCCGCTCGTCGACTTCGACTCCTCGCGAAGCCGGTACATCTCCGACTGCAGCTCGATGCGGGACAGAAGGTCGCGGACCGCCTCCGCGCCGATGCCGGCACGGAACGCGCGGCCGAACCGCTCCTGGTAATCGCGGAACTGCGTGTCGGTGAGGATCTGCTTGGCGTGCAACGCCTCGAGGTCCGTGCGCGTGGCCTCGATCTCCTGCTCGAGCTGCTCGAGCTGGCCCTGGATCCCCTCGCGCTCGGTCTTCGTGGCCGCCTCGATCTGGCTCTCGAGCGCCTTCTTGTCCGCGTCGAGGCGCTCCTTGGCGCGCTTCTGCGCGGCCTTGGTGTTGGCCTCGAGCTTCTCAATCTTCTCCTGGACCTTTGCCAGCACGCCGCGTGACATCTCGCGCGACATCAGGTCGCCCTTGTCGATGACGATCTCTTCGTCGCCGTTCTGGCCCACCGTCATCTGGCGCCGCGACTTGGTGCCGATGCCCGCCTTGATGTGCTCGGTGGCCTTCTTGCCCTGGGTCGTCAGCTCGTCGACGGCCTCCTGCAGCTCTTCCTCGAGCTTTGCGACCTCGGCGTCGATGTCGCCCTTCAGCTTCTTGGCCTTCGCCTCGTGGTCCTGGCGCAGCTCGCGCGCCTTGGCGTCGATGTCGGCGCGCAGGCGCACCGCCCGCTCGTCCTTGTCGATGTTCAGCACCGCGAGCATGTCCTGCCGGACTTCCTCGTGGACGTCGGTGACGATGTAGTTCGCGAAGTAGAGGATCTTCTCCAGGTTGCGGGGAGACATGTCGAGCAGCAGGCCCATGCGGCTCGGGATGCCCTTGAAGTACCAGACGTGGCTGACCGGCGAGGCGAGCTTGATGTGGCCCATGCGCTCGCGGCGCACCTTGGACCGCGTCACCTCGACGCCGCACTTGTCGCAGATGATGCCCTTGTAGCGGTAGCGCTTGTACTTTCCGCAGTGGCATTCCCAGTCCCTTGTCGGGCCGAAGATGCGCTCGCAGAAAAGCCCGTCGCGCTCCGGGCGCAGCGTGCGGTAGTTGATGGTCTCCGGCTTGGTGACCTCGCCGTGCGACCAGGACATGATCGTGTCGGGCGACGCCAACGACAGCTTCAGAGCGTCAAAGTTCTCTAGCTTCAGCAACCTTTTTCCTCTTCTTCCTTACTTATGTATGTATCTATGCGTACGTCTATTCGGCGGAGTCTTCCCCGAGCTCTTCGCGCTCGAGGCTGATGCCGAGGTCCAATGGGATCTCGGGAATGTCCTCTTCTGACAGGACGATCTGGCGCTCGTCCTCGCTCAGGATCTCGACCCCGAGCGCAAGGCCTTCCAGCTCCTTCACCAGCACCCGGAACGACTCCGGGATGCCGGCCTCGAGCGTGTTGTCGCCCTTGACGATCGCCTCGTAGGCCTTCACGCGACCGACGATGTCGTCCGACTTGACGGTCAGGATTTCCTGCAGGACGTGCGCGGCGCCGTACGCCTCGAGCGCCCACACCTCCATCTCGCCGAAGCGCTGGCCGCCGAACTGCGCCTTGCCTCCCAGCGGCTGCTGGGTGACCAGGCTGTAAGGGCCCGTCGAGCGGGCGTGGATCTTGTCTTCGACCAGGTGGGCCAGCTTGAGCATGTAGATCTGGCCCACGGTGACCGGCTCGTCGAACTCATCGCCCGTGCGCCCGTCGCGCAGCCGGACTTTGCCGTCCACCGGCAGCCCTGCCTTCTCGAGCTCCTTGACGATCGTCGCCATCGGAGCACCGTCGAAGACGGGGGTCGCGATCTTGATCCCAAGGGTCGAAGCGACCCAACCCAGGTGGGTCTCGAGGACCTGGCCCAGGTTCATACGGCTCGGCACGCCGAGCGGGTTGAGCACGATGTCGACGGGTGTGCCGTCGGGCATGTAAGGCATGTCTTCGGCCGGCATGATCCGGCTGACCACACCCTTGTTGCCGTGACGCCCGGCCATCTTGTCGCCGGCCGAGATCTTCCGCTTCTGGGCGATGTAGACACGGACCATCTCGTTGATGCCGGGGCCGAGCTCGTCCTTGTTGTCGCGGGAGAAGACCTTGACGTCGACCACGATCCCGCGCTCGCCATGCGGCACGCGCAGGCTCGAGTCGCGGACCTCGCGCGCCTTCTCACCGAAGATCGC
>WNGI01003487.1_pt1 | contig 13873 bp, 22 predicted proteins | sample 5400621 | NCBI WGS metagenome assembly WNGI01 (sample SAMN13153374, study PRJNA577476) | soil metagenome | isolation source: 20 cm soil or saprolite under Garry oak tree replicate 1 | place: USA:California | collected 2016-06-15
CCGTAGTCTAGATCGCACTCGGACAGCTTCATGACTGGCGAGGACAACCAGGATAGGACATCGGGCTCCGGCGCTCTTTGCGGCGAGACCCGAAGGTCGTGGGTTCAAATCCCACCGGTCCCGCTACGCTAACGGTGCAATCAGTGGTTTCGGGGAATCTCGTCCATTGGAGGTTTACGCAACTCGTCCCTTATGGCTGCCATGTAGGCCCGGATCTCAGCCTTCTTCCTCTCTAGGGGGTCGAGGAACTTTGTGTCCGGCTCGAGCTGAACATTCTCCGGGTCTACGCCTATTCCCTTTGCGAATTCCCTGATCAGATCCAGCTTGTCGACGGAGGTTCTCGGCCTGATCGAGAGGTTGGCGCTAGCGTAGATGTTCCGGAGCTTCTCGATGCCTAGAGACTCGATGTCGTGGTAGGTGTCGCGCTTGTGGCCCATCATGTATTCAACGTAGTCTGTCTTGACGCCTGCTGCTTCCATCTGTGTTTTGAAGGTCTTGCGGAGGCTGTGGAACTTCAGTTCGTAGCTTGGTCTTGACCCTGGTTCTGGCTTCTTCTGCTGGAGGAGGCCGGCTCTGACGTAGAGGTTGTGGACCAGTTTGCGTATCTGCTTGGGTCCGACTCCCTTGGGGATTGGAGATCTGGAGTCACGGATCAGCGGCGATTCGTCGTTGATCTCCTCTGGCGGGATCTCTGGTGTGCCTTCGCGCTTGTACGGGGACCCTCGTCGTCTGGCCTCTAGGTAGAGCCTCAGATATTCAGCGGCCTCTGCGTCGAGGAATGTGTCGTAGCTGGCGTACTTGCCTTTGGTGATCTCGATCTCAATGTGGACATGGATAGGGGTCCTGCCTGCTTCGAGATCTTCGCGGACATGACGGTATCGAAGCAATGTCAGGGTTTCTTCCCTGAATCCTCCGAGGACTGTCATGCTCACGATTGTTGCCTCTCTAAGGTCGCTGACGTTGAGGACTCGTTGAGCCTCTTCGAGTTTTGGGGCTCTGTCCTTCTTGGTGACGCGCCGTGGTAGGCTGTACGGTAGGCTTACTGTCGCTCCGTTGACTTTGTACCAGGATTTGGTGTGGCTGATGCAGCTGTTGACCCTTCCCGGCGAGAGCTTCCTGTCCTGGAGGCTAGCTGCATAGTTCTGGAGCCACTTGACTTGTTTGGCGATTCTCTCCGGGTCCGGTAGACCGTTTGGTCCTGCGAGGTCGTGGAGGATCCGGTCTGGCGGGTAGCCTATCCAGTCGCTGTACTGCTTGATGGTCTGGGTGTAGGTGTAGAAGGCTTGGAGGCTTCCTGTCTGGTATCGGAGGAGGTAGTTGGCCATTTCTACGAGGCTCTGGTTGTCGAGGACGAAGGCGATGAGCGAGGGTCTTTCTCGGATGAGCGAGTTGACGATGTACTCTGCCAGTCCTCTGCTGGGTAGGCCTTGCAGCTTCGCTATGGCGAACCGGGCTGGTTTTTTCAACGTCCAGCCCTTTGGGCTCTTTGTCAGCACCAGCATGTCTCCGTCGACGTGGCCGAGTCTGACGATGCCTTGGAGATCCGTGAAGGTTAGCGGCTGTGTCTTTGGGACGAGTTCTTCTTCTCTGTGCAGTGATACGGTGTGTGCGCTCATACGCACCGCCATACGTGTGTTATTGGGGAGAATTTAAGGTTAGTCGAGGCGCCTCATCTCTAGTATTGTTGATCGGACGATGACCAAACCGGTGGCTCTGAACGCGTCGTCTTTGACGGTCGGGTCCGTGTACGAGGCCGCGATCAGCTGGATGTAATCTGACGCTTCACGCTGAAGGATGCCCCACGCTTCTTGGACGATGGGCCCGGCCAAGTTCGGATCCGCATTGCGGAACCAGCAATGGTCGAGATACTTGACGTAGACCAGGCTGCCCTTCGCGCGCTGTTCTGAAGCAAGTCTGGTCGCGGCTATGTCTACCTCGACCCTGACAATTGTCCCCGCAGCAGTCTCTGGTATCGCATCTGGAGATCAACGAACGCTATGACCAGATCGTTCTGGGTATGCTCAGCCTGGAGATGCTTCCCGTATTCTATCTGGCAGAGAAGACAGTCATAGCTGGAGTGGGTCGATGGCTCATCTTGAGGTTCCTGATGCGAGACTACGAGCCCGACGATCGTCTTGACCAGTAGCGGCCGGTGGCCGTGAACAGACCAAAGATGAACTTCCAGAGTTGAGTGTCCGTAATTGTTGCTGTAGCAGATTGGACAGGGCAGCTTGCCGAGTCCGGTCAATGCAGGTGCGGGAGGTGAGGCCTGCAACTACCTCGCCGCCTCCAGCTTGAGAGGTATTGCTCCCCGGCTACGTTCAAGATCTGTTGTCGGCTCTAACATCGGGTGGCCCTTCGAATCTTGATAGTGAACGGTGTGGTAGGAGCCACCCCCCGTTCGGACGTATCTTTCGCTCCGCTCGATCTGGGAACCGCACTTGTGGCACCAAAGCTTCCGGCCGCCCCGGTTGACTTGCACTCTCAAGGAGAGCAGTCCCTCGCAGACAGGGTTTCGATTTCGTGGCGCCACCAGGAATCGCGCCTACGCCCCCTATTGTTTTCTAGAACATGGGCCCGGGCCGCTTCCGGATTCTCCGTGTTGAAATCACAGGTCTTGCATCTGTAGAAGACGGCGCCAGTCTCAACCTGCACGGACCCTAAGTCCGGAATCTCTTGGATCCTCCTGGGAGCAACCATCACTCGCCACCTCCAGGAGTCGCAGAACCATAGCAGGCACCACAGACAAGATAGGCACCTTGATGGTCGGGTCGTAGTGGCACATCCTGTTCATGGCAGCCTGAGCATTCGCCTCGTTCGGAAAAGGGAGGCTGCAATCTTCCAGGCGACGATGTTATTGTTGAGGGGTGGGTTGTCACACTTTCCGGTGGAACTCTGACGTTTCCCAGCGCATTCACAGTTTCAAGAGGGACGACCTCTCTTGGAGGCTCGGAGGTCGGGGATGTGCCACGCGGCACCTCCGGATGCTTCACTGGAGGATTCTCGGTCCAAGAGTCTACCCCCACCTCTCGGGCCCTATTGTTTGTACCCTCAGGTCGAACGCCGTTGGCGCTAGAAATCGGGCCCGGGATCTGGGGGTATACCAGAGTCCGCCTCTTGTCAGCCGGGTCTTGCTCTTCCCGCGTTAGGCCTGAAGCCTCTAAGGGTGGAAGGATCTCAGTCCTCAGTCTTCGCTCTGGCAGGGATCGATGGTAGAGACGGAAGTATTCCCGCTGGATCATCTGGCGGGTGACGCCTGTGACCCCCGTTTCGGTCTCTGACACTTTGATGGTGCCGATCGGCTCAATAACCAGCTTGTAGATCTCGTAAATCTGGGGCGCCAGCCCGAGCTCATTCGCCTCGGCAATCTCCCTGTAAACTCCGAGTGCTTCGTCAACGTCTCCCGGATTAGCCTCGACCCGGTTGTTGTTCGCCTGCTTTCTCGATCGCCAGTTCAGCAGCGCCGCGGCCTTTACCAGGGAGAGGAAGCGGTCAAGGTCCCGGGTGTGGCGTGGAATCGAGTGTGGATGGAGTTCCTTCCAGGCTTTCTTGATCTTCTCCCTTAGCGGACTCGGAATCAGAACGTCGCGAAGACCGGCGTTCTTGATGTCAACGACTCGCTTGGTCAGAAGAGTCCGATAGGAGTCTGCCAACAGTTTTTCTCTGAACGAGTCTCGGTCGGACTTTTTCTCCAGGAGGAGGTCGAGAGCAGCATCCACTTTGGTCGAGTCAGTCTCAGGCGAGAGCTGGAAGACCCTGGTGCGCTCTTGTTGGTCGAGGTCGAACTTTGCGGTGCAGAAGACCACGGTGGAATAGCCGACGAGTATGATCGTCTTTGTTCTGAGGCCCGCCTTTTGAGACCGGTCTGAGATCTTGTATTTGATCTCCTTCTTGTCGTGGCTGAGGAACGGTCGCAGCTTCTGCAGTAGCTGGTCGTGCGGCTGGTCTAGGAAGACCAGAATCTTGTTGGCTAGGTCAACACGGCTCTGCTTCTTGTCAGGGTCCCATGTGGCAAACTCTCCTCCTGAAACTTCATGGAAGAAGGAGGTGGGAGATGCTCCTCCCATGATTTTTACGTCGTTCTCGGGGAAGTAGAGTGAGATTTCTAGCGGCAGGTAGCTCTTGCCGCTGGAGGACTCTGCCGCCATCAACACGTTGACCTGTTCCTCTTCGGTGTAGGTCAACAGCATTGAGACGAACAGGACGACCTTCGCAGCTCTGTCATGCTTCACCGTGGAACCGAGGATTCGCGCGACATCGTCGAATGTCAAAGGCTTCGACAGTTCCGCCAAGTCCGCTTGGAATTCTGCCGTTATCTGTTCCTTGGCCGAAAGGGCTGTCATGTTCCAACCCTCCTCCGGTAGGACCCGGACGCGTTGACATACTCCCGTGCATTCTGCTTCTCGGTCTCCTCGCACGCCGATCTATCTCGGCAGGAATGGTCGCGGTCGTGCAGGTGACCGCAGAAGTGACAATATCCCGTAGAGACCTTTCGCAGCGAGTACGTGTAGAGATTCTCGATGTCGACCTGGATCGGTCCACTACGGCGTGCCGCGATGATTGCAGCCCGATCAGAACTGATTTCCGACTGGCTCCTGCCGGCAGGGATAGCCAGGGGTATCTGGCTCACTTCTGGTAGTCCTCCCTCTCTCGGAGCCAGTCCTCCAGACCGATCCGGATGATCTGCTCGCGGGTCCTGTGATATTTTCTCGCGGCTACATTGAGTGCTTTTACAAGCCTCTCCGGCAGCCTCGCAGAGACCTTCCTCGGTTTTCTGCCAGAATACCAGGAATAACGCTCATACTGGGGCGGTCGCCGGGCCATTTTTCAGTCGGTGACTCCATGCTTCTGTGGTGCATCTGGAACCCCCACGATGATCCGGCACCAGTCGACGTGATTGTCACGTCCCTGAAGTGAGAGATGAGAAAGCTCACTGTGGCAATAGGGGCAAGCGAAGGAGTCTACACTATTGGCGAGGGAAAACGATATCTTCTGAGACTGAGTATCCATCAGCCGACCTCTTCTCCCTGTTCGGGTCTTCGCCGGCTCGACTCACGAAGATGGTCACGGCCTCGGAGTTCCTCCCGGGGCCCCTCGATATTCTGCATCATGGTTTGGATTCGCTAGTGTCAGTCCAGGGCGCATCGGTGGCAGGCTGTTTGGTGGCGGGTGGGGGCGGTTGGCGCTTCGACTTCTCTTCTTGTATGACACGATTCTTCGCCTCTTGCAGATCCTTCGATTCGACGACTACCTCCGGTAATTCCTCGTAAGCTGTCACCCCGATTCCGGCAAAGAGTCGGAGCGCTCGACACACCGCCCTCTTGATCGCGATTTCGGGCAACCATTGGTGCATCGTACTCATCCTGACGTTGCTGGTGGATGCGTGCCCCCATTCTTCAGTGGGCGCTGTGAGATAGTCGAGCATGGCCTTGCGGTGATCTTCTGGTAGTTTCGCGACTGCTTCAATCATGTCGGTGGTTATCCGCGGGTATATGCTGGCCTTGGTCCGCCATTCACCGTTCTCCTGGTGTGGTTGTTCGATCTGTATTCGCTGGATGCCTTTCTGGTGGCCGAGGTAGAGGAGGAACGGCTCCTTCGGGTAGAGGGTGTCACCGAACTGGATCACAAACAGGTTCATGAGAGGTTTGGGGACATGATAGAATTCCGCGAGCTCAGCTGCTCCTTTGACTTCGAGTTGCTTGACTGGCTCGATCGTCGACGTGGCTGTCATGGCTACGGCCTGTTAGGTCGCTTGGAGCGTTTGATGCGGAGTTCCAGATCCTTCAGCAATAGGTCGACGCTCTGTTTCACATCCTCCAAGGGCACATCCCTCGGGAACATGATCGCGGCGACTGAGTTAGGAATCCAGGAAATGTTACGGCCGAACGCTTCCCGGATTTCTGCGGGCACGTAGAGCACTCCTGCGTCGGAAATTTTCGACTCTAGCTGCATATTCTAACGCATCCTGTAGCAAACCTATAGTATGCGAGGTCGGGTCGTAGATTTTCTGCAAATGGGGCCGGTCATTTGAGAGCGAAGCAGGTCGGAGACGTAGACCCTGAGAACTTAGCGAAGATGGCCTCTATCCTGCTTGCACCAGGTCCTCAGCACTTCACTGCAATCCAGGAAGCGGCCAGGAGACAGTTCAGAATGGCCCGGGGAACCGCTTGGAGATGCCTCAGGGCGCTGGAGCTCAGGAAGCTGGTTGAGAGGCGTCCAGGTGGTAAGGGTAGGAAGACATTCTACAAGCCGGACTCCCAGAGGATTCAGGAGTTGCTAGTCGAGTACTGGCAGAAGCTTGAGGCAATGAGAAGCGTAAGACCACGAATAATGCCTCCCAGTCACAAGCGTTTTCCCGGCTGGTTCGAATATGCATCGACCAAAAATCCTCGCGCCTACAAGTATTGGAGAAATGTTTGGCTGAGACAAACTCCGTCAGAGACCACTAGGCTGGCTGGTTTTGCCCGGTCCTCAAGGGACGCGTCGGCAAGGTCCAGTGTTAGAGAGGCTGACCTTCGAGACAGCAAGATCCGTGACACCAGTAAGGAAGCCCCGAACTCGCTAGCTAGGATCCCTGCTGTCTCTTTGTTTGCGCTCGCACAAGAACAGGTCCCGAAGCCTCAACCACCGGGGGCGAAAAGAGTTGGGAAGGACGCCTAGCTCCAATTCCCAGCCTCAACGTCCACCTGTTGTTATGAAGATGAACGGGAAGTTCTCGTAGTTATGGCTCGTTCGCCCCTGAGAACCTTCTTCGACGGCCTAGTAGGCGGCATTCTCATCGGAGTGCTTCTCACCTATCTCGTCGGAGTTTTGTATCTGCAAGAATTCGTGGGCACACCTCTCGTCAGCGCGGATGTAATAATATTCGTCATTCTCGTCCTTATTGGTGTGATCGTCGGGCTAGCGTATGACGCTCACAAAGCTGCCGCACCCTGACTTCTATCAATGGCCGTTCCGGCAACACTAGAAGCAAAGTCAGGGCCTCTCATGAAAAACTAGTGCAGGGATCGTCGTCTAGGCCAAGGTCCCTGAACAGTTCTGAACCTTGACATGGTCGCTGCTGAATCTATTCTTCTCATTCTCCTCTAGCTTCCGTGGTCTCAGCCTGGGAAAGATCGGAGAGGACGTCTCTGGTGGTTTGCAGAAAGTTGGCACTTTGATAGATTCCATACCATGAGACGAGCATGAGTGCAACCCCTACTAGAAGCAGAGTAGTGGAGCAACCGAGTAGGAGCCCGTTTCCAGTCAAGACTGTCAAGACCGCAAGTACTCCTGAGAAGATGAAGAGACCGATGGAGGTAACAAGTCCGCCGAAAACTTCGGCTGGTTTTCCCTGCATGATGTCGACTGCTTCTCCAGCTTCTTTCATACCCTTACGCTTCCAAAGAACCAGCTGGCGTCTCGTTTCTCTGAACTCTTTCAACCATCTATCTAGAATTCCGAATCCGATGGTCCATCCAATTGTAAGGAAGGCGTCGAACTCAAGAACAGAACGAGCGGCGTCAATGATTCTGTCCGGACTTGCGCCAATGAGCACAACGAATGCTAGGAGGGCTCCTCCTGATCCAGCGAACGGTATGCTGATCAACGCGACTACCCCCCGCGCACGGATTTCTACATCGGTTTCCCTCTTGATTGTGCGGTAGGTTCTAAGCGTAAAAGCCGCGACCGGGATGAAAAGCAGCTCTCCGGATAGGTAGACCCATAGGTTTGCCGACCCGAACAGGCCATCGGCCAAGCCCACTATCCAGACAACCCCGCCAAGGATTGACAACAGACCCGACGAGAGCAAAATCCGTCGCAGTCGCCGGTGACGGTCTCTGGGCCGTATTGGTCTAAGAACCAACTAGGTTCAAGGTTGTGGGCGGCGACTGGCCAGAAGAATCTTGCTAGGACCCTTGAGCTGGAAGGATCCTGGTGTGCATCTCCCTCTCGACCCGTTGCTCCTGCATGTTCTCCCGGACCTTCGCGGCTAACAACTCCAACTCAGCGATCCGTACGTTCTCAAACTGCTGCTGGAAAATCTTCCCTAGGCCGTCAACGGTCGACCGTATTTCTCCAAGTATGGCACTCCTCCTCGTCGTCTGATCAGCCGGGGTGTTGTAGAAGAGCTGCCAGCCCATTGTCTCCATCCTTCGATACTTGTCCTCCAGTTGCTGGTAGAGGTGTCCCAGCTTCTCTTCCGGATGCTTGTCCGCGTTGAACGATGCCAGGTTACGCTTCCTGATGAACGCGATATCGTCCGCTATGGTTCTCCGGGCAGCCTGAAACCCTCGCTTGGCGAGTGCTTCGCTGATCTGCTTCGCTGAGTAATTCATCAGGTGTAGGTCGTAGACCATCTCGCGCCGGGCTTCGACCCTGTCCGGGTCCTGGGATCGTCCACCCTTCATTGATTGTGGCGGAGTTGGCGTGCTCATTTTTTGCGCTTCTGGCGGGACTCTGCCCGGTCTAGGGCTTCAACCGGCTCGACTGCTTCCAAGACATCGACAGGGTTCAGACTCTCCACAGCTTCCTCACTTGCGAAAGCGGCGATATCCGAGGTTATTCTGTCGGCCTTCGAGGCCTCTCTGCCATTGTCCGCGTCCGAGCTAGCCGGGCGATGTATTCTTCGACCGTGAGAAGGCCTGACCTTTGCCGGTAGCGCTCGGCATAATCTTTTAGGACCTCTCGGACATCCTGGGCCCTTCGTCTCAGTTCGCTGACGCTTGCCGTTGTTTGCTACCTTCGACGGTTCTGTGGAGGTCTCCTCGGTATCGGTGGAAACTTGACAGTTGAGGGTCCCAGGCTGTCGGTAGAGCCTAGGGCGGCCGGCGGCTTCGCAGTAAGAGGGGTCGTGGAGGATCGGCTCTGAGGCAGGTTCGGGTCGACCTGTGTCGCCCGGTTCGGCGTTCCAGGTGCTCCATACCTGGGATTCTGATCTGGAAAGGGAACCATAGCAGCGGGAGGCTTGTAGCTGATCTGGTCGCCTGTTGGTACGCCTCTGACGTTGCTAGTCTGGCGTGGACCCTCGCTGACGATACGAGCCGTATGTCTGTGAGGTTTCATCCTCTCGTTCGTCCCCTGCTTCTTGCCAGGAGTTGAGTGGCCTCGCGTTGGTAGAGGCTGTGGGCGGCTGCTATAGGCCCGGATGGGAGCCCTTGTTTGTGCAAAAATTCAGCCTCTATCCTCAACCTCTCTTCATAGCCATCTGGGTCCAGTTGTGAATCTGAATCCGGATCCTCGTCGGGTGAGTGTCGGTCGACTTTGGTCTTGGCCGGCGCCCCAACGCTGATGCTGATCTCCTCCTCGTCTCCATCAAGAAGACTCGCTGGAAGGTGACGGTGGACTGCGCCCTTGGCGGTGGGACCCTTATCGCTACCCCCACGGGTGAACGGCGACATCTCCCTGATGTTGATGGTTCCCGGCATCTGCTCTTGCAGGCCTCCTAGAGAGGAGACTGTCGCGATGGCCGAGTCGCCGACACGGTAGCCGGATGGGCTCACGTCGCCTCTACGAATTGCTTTTTGCTGTTGGCTCTCGATGACCCTGGCGGCGACAAGTGTCCAGTAGTTCTTGTCATGGAGGACACGTTGTACCTGGCGTTCACTGAGTCTCACTTCGAGGCTCCCCTTCGCAGGATCTGCTCGTAATTGTCAACCCCCCTCAGGAAACTCTGCACCGCCTTGGCTACGATCGCGGAGCGGGACCAGTGGTGGTCTTCGCAGAGTGCGTCGAGGTCGTTCAGAAGCGTTGCGGGCATCGTGACTGTGGCTCTTCTTCGTGCGTCTGGGAGGCAATCAGATGGTTCTGGTTCTTGGACAGTTTTTGTGTTTGACATTCCAGGGTTTCTACGTGAGTGTGATGAAGATATGTTTTGGGCCGCGTCTCCACGAACCATCAGCCTTTCGAAACTGGTATTCCTCATACTCAGCAGAAACTGGTATTCCTCATACTCAGCAGATTTTCGCAGATAACCGTGTCAGGTGTGGCCTGTTCCTGAAAGGGAGTGGCGCGGGATACGATTCTTTGATTTCAGAGTTTGAAAACACACAATGCGACGAGGACAGCAGTTTGGGTCTTTTCGACTCGGATGAACCGGTCAAACGAACACTCACAGAGAGGGAAAGGCAGATCCTCTACGAGAGAGCAGGCCACAAGTGCGAGAATCCTGCTCACGCAAAGAAGATCGAGTATTCTGAGATGCAGGTAGGCCACAAGAAGGCCTATTCCAAGGGCGGCAGTACAACGCTGAAGAATTCCGTCGCGCTCTGCTACCGCTGCAACAAGCTACAGGGCACAGACAACTGGGAAGTCTTCCTTGGAAAACAGGGAGTAACAGTTCCCGTCGACAGGTTACGAGGCATTCTGAACAAGCTAAGTCTGTCTGAGCTGAAATACTTGGCGGCAAAACACGGCATCAAGCTCAAAGGAAGATCTGTCGAGGGGGATTTGTTTTCCGATGATCGTTACATGGCCCCGTCCAAGACGCGCTTCGTCAAAGAACTGGCCAAGGTCGTTTCAGAGAATGAGATCAGATCTGCCTTGAGCGAGAAACTGAATTCAAGACTCCAATAATCAATCTCATCGGGGGCATCACCCCGTCTTGTCAGAGAGGGTCTCCAAGGATCATCACACCATGTGACTGTTTACTTGCACTCTTCGCTCAAATTTCAAAAAACGAGTTGTGGTGGTTCTGTGGCATCTGTTTGCCTCCATGACGATCCGGATTACTTCCACAAATTCGTCGTGAGAAAGTTTGATGTTAGATTTCTTAATGCCTTCAAATATCTCCGCTAGTTTGTCCCGAGTAGCTGATTTCGCTTCGAGAGAGAGATTGATCAGCTTGTCGATGTTAACGAGTCCAATGGTTGGACTTGCAACAGAGGAGCTTGCCATCAGGTAGAGCTCGCTACTGAAAGTCTGTCGTAGGCTATTTTCATTGCCATCCGACTCAGCATCCCTCTCTGACTCTCAGTTAGGGAGAGTCCGTATTCCCGTTCATAACTTAGAATGAGATCGTCGAATGTCTTCGTGAGCCATTCCTCATTAGACCGAGATGATTCCAGTTCATACTCTGTCAGCAGCTTCCTTACCAAGTCCCTCGTATCAGTTTCAGTGTATGAGAGGGACCGGATCCATTCGTCGACTCCAACATCTTTGTAGAATCGCGTCGGGACTTGAAGCATTTTTTCAGCTCTTTCGAGAATGTCAGCGCCGAGGTTCGGAACAAGGCGTGCACTGTCAAGGAGTGTGAGCTGAAAGGGAGGTTGTAGCCTCGGAATCGGTGTCGAAGGAAACTGGATCTGAGGGAGTGGAAGATGGCGGCCAACCTCACTCAGTGCTTCTATCGTTTCTGCAAAGCTAGACATTGACATTGATCCTAGCTTTGTGTTGGTTTATACTTGCTCAGAAGTCTGCGAAAGTCTAATGAGAGCTGCAACTTGTCCTGAGGCGTGAGAGTCAACAAGGTCGTCAGCTTGGGAACAAATGGGCCTAATTCCAATAATAGTTTGAAGTAACGACCGACATCCTCAGTCTTAGACCGCACTACTAGGCCTGCCATATCTTCCGGTTTGCTGTACATATTCGGGTGGAACCGGACCCCGGTGCGTAGCTCGGCTTTCGCCACCTTTTCCGCAAAGTCCGCATCCGCATCGATCAATTCGATCCAGAATTCCAGAAGGCCTCCCATATCCGGCTCCTTGTTCGCCAACTCGCTCATAAGGAGCGAGCCAGGAACAGCGTATTTAGAGCCTTTGTGCAAAATTGAGGCGCGGTGCTTACGCGAATCGAAACTTAAACTGTCAGGGCCTAGGTGTGGAAGATTTTATCGAACTGAGGATCGGCGATGCAGATCTTTCCCCTCGGGTGATGGATAAGCTTGCTACCCCGGAGAACGAACCTGCGTGTGTTCCGTCAGCAATCCTAGATCTTATCCCCCGTTTGAAACGCAGCACACAGAGTTACGAACATATTCGGAGTTAAATACTGTTTTCCTGACCAGTTGATCAGCTGCCACTAGAATGTCACTCGGCATCGTGATCAAAGGCCCAGAAGGGCTTGTTCTTGCGGCGGAGAGTCGAATCACTCTTCAAGTGAAGAATCAGCAGACCGGCGAACTAATATCCGTCAACTTTGACAACGCCCAAAAAGTTCTAAAATTCTCCGGAGCTCACTCCCACGTTGGAGCTGTAACATTCGGGGCCGGTGGTATCGGACTTCGCACAGCATCTAGTTTCATGCCCGAGTTCGAATCAACCTTAGAAAATCGTCGACCCAAAGTCATTGATTTCGCAAGAAAACTTAGCTCCTTTTACAATGGACAATGGAATACGTGGAAGGAGACGGCTCCGGGAGAGTACAAGGGACCGCCGATGAGTTTCGTCGTCGGCGGGTATAATGAGGCAGAGCCTTACGGTCGGGTATGCCAATTTGACATCCCATCTGCCCCCGACCCAAAGGAGACTCAGGATATGAATAATTTTGGCATAACGTGGGGAGGCCAACGGGAGATTGTCGATCGACTCCTCGCCGGGTTCGACAACCGGGTCCTAAATGTTGCAAAGGATGTTCTTTCGATAACCAACGATGAAATCATGAAACTTGTGGCGGGTTTGGCGCCTCTCCAGATGCCAGTTCCTGTCCAGTACCTCGCCCTACAGGATTGCATAGACCTGGCCTTATTTTTCATCCGGACAACTATCGAGGCTCAGCGGCTCACTGTAGGAATCCGAGGGGTAGGTGGACCGATAGACGTGGCCACTATAACACGAACGGATGGATTTTCATGGGTGCAACGAAAGAAGCTCCAGGGAGAGAGAACGACAAACCTTTCATAGTGTGCGTCGTCGGATTATGTGAAGCTGAGCCATGGTGCAGTTCGGAATAATTCAGTTTCCGCCTGATCAGAATGGAACAACCTCGACATACGTCGCCCTTCCCTGGGAAAAAGTATCTGAGTTTGCCACTATTCAGCTATATCAAGAGGGCTCCACAGAGGAAGCCGGTCGTTATTTGGCGTCCTCGAAACTCTAGTATCGAAAACGGCAACGACGTCAGCTGATCTCGGCCTTCACGTAAAAGTCCCACTAGCTCTGCCACCAGAGCTTGATGCCATGACTAGCAGCTACGGGCCCTCTCACAACCACGGCATTGGGTGACCATGGTGTTGCTCATCTTGAAGCTTCACGCATGGAGCACCACACGTATGTAGAAGATAATATAACTGTAGCTATGCACCTACGTAGCGGAGCCCATACTCAAAATGGCCCGTGTAACTCTGGTCCTACCAGATGAACTGGCAAAAGAGCTGAGGCTCAAAGCGGTCGAGGTCTACGGTGGCGAGAAAGGATGGTTGGGCAAGGCCGTTACTGATGCGATTCGGCTCTGGCTGAAGCAGCCTGGTTCTCAGCGGAAAAAATAGTCGGATTCCCCGAACATTCTTCTTGCACCGCCAGCGGTTCAAATCCCACCGGTCCCGCATCTCGATGGCTAAGTCTGACTCCAATCCTCAATCACCAACCACTGCTTTTGGCTGAAGCGGGCTAACCTGGGCTTAGGGTGGTCCAGTCGGGCAATGCAGAAAGCGCTGGTTTCTAGGAGGAAAATATCGCAGAAATAGATTTGCAGCGACGGGACTCTGGATCAGGGCTTATTCCGGTTGATTTCCTACGCTGAGAATTCGATAAAGTGTGGAAGGACTTTTTTTGTTCTGGCATACCCCCGGGGGGGTCGAGAAATAGTTAGTAGAAAAGAAATAGTTAAGATTCCTGCGGAAGGGCTGTTTTGTGTCGCGGGAAATTTTTATTTTCAAAATTCTAGGAAGGGTCCATTCGCTTACTGAAGCGTTTCTCGGCGAGAATATCGGTTTTTCGCGCAGAACAGCCGAATCAGC
>WNGI01003488.1_pt1 | contig 13872 bp, 13 predicted proteins | sample 5400621 | NCBI WGS metagenome assembly WNGI01 (sample SAMN13153374, study PRJNA577476) | soil metagenome | isolation source: 20 cm soil or saprolite under Garry oak tree replicate 1 | place: USA:California | collected 2016-06-15
CCGATTTTATTGGCCGTATTTTCAGCGACCCTCGGGTAACGGTCAGGTGCGATGAGGGACGAAGTTTTCTCCGGCAGTCGGATCGCCGATACGATATCATCCAAATTCATAGCAACCATACTACTTCGAGTATTGCCAACGGATCAGGCGGCCTTACACCCGTTTATCTGCAAACCGTTGAGGCGTATCGTGAGTACCTCTCCCATTTGACGGATGACGGCATTCTCCAGATCAACTACTTTGTGTATCCGCGGATGATTACGACGGCATCGTACGCTTGGCACGAGCTTTTCCCGCAGGAGGATTTCAGGCGACATCTGGTCATTACCACGGGCTACCCGACCATGGAGACATTTCTCGTCAAGCGGTCCGAGTGGACACGAGACCAAATACAAGCAATCCGATATTTTCTAAGTCCGGAGCTCAGAGACGCGCGTACCTACAAGATCATCTATGCTCCCGGTGAGCCGGAAGCGAGCTCTGTGCCGGATCAATTCTTCCAAGTTCCACTGCCGGCAACTCTTGAACAATCTGTTCCGTACAAGATCTTTCCTCCGACCGATGACCGGCCATTCTTTCGCGATCTTCGTAAAAAGATCCAAATGCTCCAGACAGATGAAAACGGTTACGTGCCACCGGGGACAGCTCAATTCCTGAACACGAGCTTAATGAAGTCTGTTCCTATGGAGAGTCTTCATGTCTATCTGCTCGGAGGTCTTTCAGCTCTCACCTCTGCTGTTTTTGTTTTTGTGCCACTGCTGTGGCTCCGGCGGCGAAACTTATTTTGTGCGCAAACAGGCCCTGCTCTGGTCTACTTCGGGTGTATCGGCGCTGGATTCATCATGGTCGAGCTAGTGCTCATCTCTAAATTCGTGCTATTGATTGGTTTCCCAATCTATGCAATGGCCACCGTCCTGTTCACGCTCTTAGCTTCGGCCGGGGTCGGCAGTTTTGTCTCTTCGCGGCTCGTGAACCGTTGGGGCCGCCGGGCTATTCTGGTTATTCCGGCTGCCGGTCTCATTGTCGCGTTGTTGATTGTCGCGCACCCGTTATTACGAGATATCACGCTTGGGATGAGCCAGGTGTCGCGGATTGTGCTCCTAGCAATTTTTCTCGTTCCGCTGGGGATTCCGCTTGGAATGCCTTTCCCCTTGGGAATCGCTGCACTCGAATCGAGAGCGCCGCACCTCATTCCCTGGGCATGGGGAATAAATGGCTTTATGACGGTCGTTGGCTCGCTCGTGGCCATCGTCTGTTCGACCATATTAGGTTTTAATGTGACCCTGGTTCTCGCCGTCGCCGTGTACCTGATTGCGGCACTCAGCTTTGCTGGCCTGACGAAGAGTACGCCGCATTACGCTAAGCCATATGCTCAGTTCCCGGTGGTGTGATATCTAATATGAATCAATCGCCTTCTAGTTCAGCAACATTCAAGAATGAAGACGCATCAAGCTATGACGCTGTAGTGGCGGAGTTCGATCATTTTACGACTCTCCTTACCACACCATTGGCGGCACGTATGATCGCGCTTGCCGACATTCGCCCAGGACACTCGGTGCTCGACGTGGGCACGGGCACTGCCGTTGTTGCCTTCCAGGCGGCGAAGCGTGTAGGGCCGGTCGGAAAAGTCGTAGGTATCGATCTTTCCGACGGGATGTTGAAGGTAGCCGAAGATCAATCGGCACGAGCGGGTCTCAACGATCGTATTGAGTTTCGTAAGATGGACGCCGAGGCATTGCAATTTGGAGACGGGTCGTTGGACCGAGTCTTGTCGCTCTTTGCGCTGCTCCATTTTCCCAATCCTGCGCTTGCCTTAGGCGAAATGTTGCGCGTTCTCCGTCCCGGCGGGAGCCTCGTCGTCGCCGTGGGTAGTGGTTCTCCCTGGTTTTCTCTCCAGGGCATAACGCATCGTATCAGGCGTCTCCCGGAACTCCTGCTCGGGTTACAAGGTAAGATACTGATCGCTCCCGCATTTCTTAACGCTTTGGTAGAACGACACATTCCCGCCAACGGTGAAGAGCAGACCGCATTGGCCCGTGCCCATCATAATCGGACTGGCGATCTTCCGGAATTGGTCCGTAAAGCGGGTTTTGTTAATATCCGAACCTATTGGGAAGGACATCAAGCGATTGTAAAAACACCGAAAGAGTTTTGGGATTTGCAGCGGACTTTCTCGAGCATTGGCCGCAAGCGCCTTTTTAAGGCAACGCGCCAAGAGGTCGATACTGTACGAGAAGCATTTTTGACCACTTGCCGTAAAGTTCAATCGCGCGGCGGCAAGCTCGTGTACCCCGTGGGGGCATTTTACGTCATCGCGGAGCGGCCTCAGCGCGGCTAAGAGCACAAGAGGGATAATCATGACGGAAGAGAAAAAAGCTCTCGAACAGATGGTTCTGACCCAAGTCGTCTTCCTCAATGCCAAGGTGCAAGGGATCGTCAGCGGGGTCGTCGTTGGAGTCGGAATCTTCATTGCTACGAACTGGCTCATCTTGAAGGGCGGAGACCCCGTAGGCCCGCACCTGGCGCTCCTGGGCCAATATTTCGTCGGTTACCGCGTGACGTTCATTGGCAGCTTCATCGGGCTCGGCTATGGCTTCGTTACAGGCTTTGTCAGCGGCTATGCCGTCGCCAGAATCTACAACTGGCTCGTGGATATCAGGTCGGGGAAGCGACGGCACTAGAATTTCATTGGGCGGCTTCGTATCCGATCACCCGAAGCTTACTTGTCTCCTCACACGCTGCGGCATTCCACGGTTTCACATCCGATTCACGATTGAGCGCCAACTATGCTTCGCGTAGCGATCTTCGGATTGGGCGATGTCGCCGAGCAAATCCATCTCCCTGCATGCGCCATGCTTCCAGACCTTTCAATAGTGGCGGCATGCGAGCCCGACCCGCAGCGGAGACAGCAGGTTGGAGTTCGGTATCGCATTCCGGCCCTTTACGCGGAGCCGGAATCGCTTCTGGAGAAAGAAAGACCGGATATTGCAATTATTGCAACGCCGCCCCTGACGCATCGAGAGCTATGCCTTCTCGCTTTGGCGCATCACGTTCATGTTTTCTGTGAGAAGCCCTTCGTGTATGACGTGGCGGAAGCGGACGAAGTGATCGCCGCAGCCGAACGTCACAGACGCATGGTGCGAGTTAACAATCAATACCGTTTCATGAGGCTCTACAACGAAGCGCAGCAAAGGATTGCGAGCGGAGAGTTGGGCAGGCCTTTTGTCATTCAGTGCTGGCAGCAAATGTTCCATCCGCCTTCCGTCGAGCGCAACTGGCGGGCTCAACTGGCGCGCTATACGTTATACGAATTCGGCACGCATCCGCTCGATCTCATTTGCTTCTTCTTTGGCGCGCTGCCACTGTCGATCAGCGCCCATGCGCTCTCTCCACGGCCGGAACTCGAAACCGACGTGGTGGTTCAGGCGACGCTGTTGTTCCCCGAGCGGCGCCTGGCGACACTGCTGTTCAATCGCGTCAGCCATGCGTTGCAACGATATCTCGAGATGCGCGTGGATTGCGAAAAAGCTTCTTTGCGCCTTTCCTTCGGCGGAGCGGCGCGCGCCGCAGTCGAGTGGTCGCGGGCGTTGGGCCGTCCAACCGCGCGGCTTAGCCTGGTCAGGGGAGGTGAAGCGCGGGTCGAGGCCGGCGGACGCTCGCGCGTCATCACTAGGGAGCGACAAGAGGGCCGCGCCACGGCGACCGCTGTCAATCTGCAGGGGCTGATCGATCGTATCAAGACCGGCACGTTTTCAAATGACGAGGTTCATCACGCCCGCGAGCTGATTCGGATAGTTAGCGCCGGCTATGAGTCGGCCCAGACGGGCGAGACGATCCGGCTGTGACGAGCTCTCATGACGGCGAAGAATAACGCGGCGGTGTCCGTGGTAATCGCATCGCATAACGCACGGGCAAGCATCGAAGAATGCTTGTCAGCGCTGGCCGGCCAACGTGAAGCCGCCGATGCGGAAATCATCATCGTCGACAATTCGACCGACGGCACGACCGAAGTAATCCGGGCACAATTTTCGCGCCTCAAACTGATCGTCGAGCAGCCATCCGCTTTGATACCAGAACTCTGGAGCGCCGGTATCCGGCAGAGCAGCGGAGAGATTGTTGCCATCACCACCGCGCACTTCATTCCCGATCGAAACTGGCTTGTTCACATCTCGAGAGCGCATCGGGATGGGCGGGTTGCCGTCGGCGGCGCGATTGAGAACGATGCGGGGTCCGGAGTGGTCGATTGGGCGGTCTATTTCTGTCGGTACGCTCCTTATATGCTTCCTTTTCGGGAGGGCTCTGTCGCCGAGATCGCGGGCGATAACGCTTCATACAAACGGATCGACATCGACCGATGCCTCGACGCCTGGGCCGATGGTTTTTGGGAAACTGCGGTCCACGCGGAATTGAAGAAGGCGGGGTTTCGGTTGGTGCTGGCGCCGTCCATTGTCGTGCGCCATAAAAGGTCATTCGGGTTTGGTGATTTCATGAGCCAGCGGTTCCGCCATGGAATTCAATTCGGCCGCATGCGCGCTTCCCGTTTTTCACTCGCCAAGCGCGCCACTTATATGATGCTCTCTCCGGCGATTCCGGTTCTATTCCTGGGTCGCATCATGCACCATATCGTCAAAAAACAACGGTACCGGGGGAAATTCTTGCAAGCTCTTCCCGTATTGATCTTCTTTCTGCTGGCTTGGACGATGGGTGAAGTCGTCGGCTATCTGAAGGGGCGGGTGAAATGAATACCGCGGCACCGGCTTTATCGGTGATTGTCGCGTCCGCTGCTCCGCTGCGCGACCTGCCGGACAGTGTGCGTACCCTGATCCAATCGCGGGACTCCAGGGAGATCGAGATCATTTTAGCCTATGCGGCAAACTTTGAGTTTCCCGACGTCGCGTCCGCGGCCGACTCAGGTGTAACTTGCGTCCGCATAGATGACGGAGCGACGTTGCCACAGGTGCTGGGCGCCGCGATTGCCCGCTCGCGCGGGGGAATTTTGGCCATCACCGACACCACCTGCACCGTTGATCGCAACTGGATCTCCGCAACTCTCGCGGCTCACGCCGCGTCGCACCCGGTTATCGGTGGTGCGGTCGAGCCGGAGGGGCTTCGCACAGTAGTGGACTGGGCAGGGTACTTTTGCGATTATGGGGCCTTCATGTTTCCTCTTGCCCCTACAGTCATCCGGCATGTCCCCGGCATCAACATTTCGATGAAACGGTGGGCCCTCGGAATGGGCCGGGAATTCGTCGAGGGGGAATTTTGGAAGGCGTACTGGTGCCAGCAGTTGAAAACAAGAGGCTACGACCTGCGCATCGAGCCGTCCATGTTGGTGTTTTACCGCCGCCGGTTTTCCTTTTGGCCTTTTCTCCGGGCGCGGTTCGATCACGGCCGTTGCTTTGCCGGGATGCGCTCAGAGCGATTCACTCTGTGGCAGCGTGTCCTATATCTGTTGGGGTCTCCTTTGCTGCCGATCCTTTTTGCCGTTAGATTTTTAAAGGCGCTGGTCCCCAAGCGACGTCACGTGCGTTATCTCATCCTGTCGTTTCCAATCGTCTTGCTGGCCATGATCTCGTGGGGCCTCGGTGAGTTTTGCGGCTATCTCCTTAGGCCCGGAACAAGTTGTAGTCGTGTTCGATAAGAAGACCAGCCTCGACTGGTTCTCTTGCAGCACAGCGCGCGGAGCTCATGACGTGAATCTGCATCAAATTCTAATTACAGGAGGCGCCGGCTTTCTCGCTTCCCACCTGGTCGACCGATTTCGTTGCCACGGTGCTCGCGTCCGGCTGTTCGACATCGCGGCGCGCCCGGATTGGGCGCAGGGCCCGGGCATAGAATACGTGCGCGGTGATGTGCGCGATGAGAAGCTCACGCGCGCCGCGCTGGAGGGGGTCGACACAGTCCTGCACGCTGCCTTTGCCTCGCCGCGCCAGAACCTCGAGCTGATCCGGAGCGTCAATACGGAAGGAACGCGGATTCTGTGCAGATGCGCTGGCGCCCGCGGGGTAGCGCGGCTGGTCTTGATCTCGTCCACCATCGTTGCGCGGCCGCCCAAGGTCCACCCGTTCCTGTCGAATTCGCCGCTCACCCGGCTCGATGCATATCGTTCGACACGGGCGGAAGCCGAGAAGATCGCTTCAGACTGCGGGAATACAGGCATGCAGGTCGCAATTGTACGGCCCAAGACATTTATCGGCCCAGGCTACCTGAGCGCCTTTGCCATCGTCTTTGAATGGATACGGCTCGGCAGGCCGGTGCTGATTTTAGGTGACGGCGAAAACCGCTACCAGTTAGTCGACGTGAGGGACATGGCCGACGGTCTCGCCTTGCTTGCTCGCAGTGACGCCGCAGGCGTGTTTTACTTTGGCGGCCAAGTGTTCGGCACCGTGCGCCACGATCTCCAGGCACTCTTGCACCATGCGCGAACAGGCTCCCGCTTGTGCACGGTGCCAAGGATGATGGCGCGGGCGGCGCTGCGCGGCATCGAATTGGCAAACATTGTGCCGCTTTCCGAATGGCACTACATGAACGCGCACGGCAAGGATTCCGTCGTTGATATTTCCCGGACCGCACAAGAATTGGGTTGGCGGCCCAAATGGAGCAACGCTCAGTCACTTCTCGACGCATACGACTGGTACGTCGGAAGCATGCGCGCCACCGGAACTGTGCGGACCAAATTCCCGGTTCCGGTCACTCACCGCGCGCTCAAATACCTCAGCTGGTTCCTTCCTCATTAGTAGGGACGAAAAACACTGTTGCTGGCATGGTCATGATGATGCGATCGGATGCTTGCGCCGGAGCTTACCGGCGCACCAGGGCGTGAGTTGGCGATGGCGGCGCGACGCAATCTCGACCGCAGTGCCGATCACAACCATGAACCAAGGAGAAACGACGATGAAAACTTTGGACCGCATCGTGCGCCATCTGCGCATCACATGGAAGAATTACAGAGGCGTCCCTAGTCCGCCGTTCCTTATTTTGTTCATTAACTCGATTTGCAACATGAAATGCGATCATTGTTTTTACTGGCGGAACCTGAACCGAAGAGACGATCTCACCAGAAACGAGATCGTCGCGCTCTCTCGCTCCCTCGGTCGGATTGAAAATTTGAACCTCTCCGGCGGGGAACCCTTCTTGCGGAAAGAGTTCGCCGAGATCTGTCTCCAATTCATCAAGCAAAACAAAGTGCGTCAAATTTATGTTCCGACCAATGGTTGGTACACGGACAAGACGGTGGAACAAATCACCGCGATTCTCGGAAACAAGGATCTGGACCTGTTAGTCGTCGAATTGTCCCTGGACGGCATGCAAGAGTTCCATGACAAGTTCCGCGTCGCACCCGGCTCCTTTCAGCGAAGCATGCAGACTTATGACGTCCTAGCTAAGCTGCAAGAACGGGATCCACGGTTGCGCATCCACAGCATTTCGACGGCCACCGAGCTCAACTTGGACGAAATCAAACGATTGACTGCGTATCTGTACGACCGTTGTCCCAGAATGGATCATCACAATCTGGCGATCATTCGAGGCGACCGTAAGAACGCGTCGTTGCAGGGACCCAGCCTGCAACAGTATCAGTATTTGTATGAGTACATCCGTCAACTCTGGTCACCGCGCGAAACCGGCCGCTACGGCTCTGTCGTCGAGCCCATGCTGCAATGGGCGAAGCTGCGGACCATCACCGAACAGACGCAAGTTATCCCCTGCCGCGCGGGCAGGCTCAGCGCGGTGGTGTATGCCAACGGCGATGTCAGCGTCTGCGAAGAGCACCGGCCGTTGGGCAATCTGCGCCAAAAGTCTTTTTGGGAGATTTGGAATTCACAGCAAGCTTGCAACTTGCGCGACTCTATTGCCAGAAAGGATTGCTACTGCACCACCGAGGTGTTCATGTGGCCGAGCATCGTGTACCAGCCGGCGCGCCTGCTGCAGGCGATGGTGGGCGCGAAGGCATGGCGGGCGCCTAAATCCTTGGGCAATGGCGTGGTCAAGACTCAAGAAGTGAATCAGTCCTCAAAGCCATAGCAGGCCGAAGGTATGCCGGCGCTGACAAGGCTGCCCTTGATCGAGAGTGTCAAGGCGCGCGGCCAGCGTAGCCGTCGAGGACATGGCCGGCTCATTTATGCGCAGAAGAATTGCAGTCCTGACTTACCACTCGCTCGATGACAGTGGATCAGTGCTCTCGATCCCGCCGCGGATCTTTGCGCAACAAATGCAGATGCTGGCGGATTTAGACGTGAAGGTCGTCTCCCTCGTCGAGGCGCGGCACGCGCTGCTCGCGCAAGCATTTGCCGAGCCTCTCGTGGCGATCACGTTCGATGACGGCTTCCAAAACGTTGCGACGCAGGCTCTACCGATCCTGCATCGCCATGGCTTTCCCGCCACCATCTTCTTGGTGACAGACTATTGCGGCCGCGAGAACTCGTGGCCCAGTCAGCCTGCCCATGTTCAGCGTCGTGCGTTGCTTCGATGGAGCGAGATTAAAGAAATGGACGCGGCGGGCATGGCGTTCGGAAGCCACACGCTCACTCATCCGGATTTGACGACAGTTACGAATCAGGTGGCGGAGCAAGAGATAATTTCCTCGAAGAAGATAATAGAGGACGCGGTCGGCCGTTCAGTTGAATCGTTGGCCTATCCATATGGCGCCTACAACGACGCTGTCAAAAAGCTCGCCCAGCTGCATTATTCTCTTGCCTGCACAACGCGGCTAGATTTTGTTGGCATAGGGAGCGACTGGTTGGCGCTTGAGCGCCTCGATGTTTACTACCTGCGCCAACCTATGCTTTTTCGCCGCATCTTCTCGCGGGAGTTGCGCGTTTACCTGCAGTTGCGACGAAGCATTCGTGACATGCGAAGCCGGTTGTCAAAGCGACTTAATTCTCTTCCGGGTTCAAACCGCTAAGACAGGAGATGGCCTTTTGCCGCCAACGTGACTCTGCCGTGCGTTTTTCCAAGGCCGTTTTGACTTCATTTGGCGATGGGAAGAACCGCATGAGCGTCTGCAACGGGCCACAAACCGTGCTTGAGGCGCAACAAGCGGACCTTTCAGTGGTCATTCCTTCAGTCAACGGGTGGAGCGATCTACAGGTCTGTTTGCAGGCTTTAAGCGACCAATCGGGTGACTACAAGATAGAAATCATTGTGGCGGACCGTATAGGCGAGGAGGTGCGCGCGCCGCTTCGGCTGAAATATCCGCAAGTTCACGTCTTACACGCCACTGCCGAAGTAAGTATCCCGCAGCTTCGAGCTATGGCATTCAGAGAAGCCCGGGGAGAGATCGTAGCGGTTATTGAAGATCACGTGATTGTGCCTGCTGATTGGGCGCAGAAGATGCTCGCGGCACATCAAGAAGGTGCGATGATCGTCGGAGGCTCTGTCGATAATGCCGCACGGGACCGGCTCGTGGACTGGGCTGCGTTTCTCTGTGAGTACAGCCATTGCTTGGCGCCTCCGGCCGGTCCCGCGAAATGGCTCGCCGGCAACAATGTGTCCTATCGGCAGAGTTTGCTGGAGCGTTTCTGCGACGCTATCGGCCAAGAACGCTGGGAAGACCATTTACACAACACGATGCGGCGGGCGGGCGTCACGCTCGAAAGCCGGCCAGATATTCGAGTCGGGCACAAAAAACATTACACCATTGCCGAATATCTCTTTCAGCGTTACGTTTATGCTCGCTCTTATGCCGGAATGAAGGTCCAAAGGGCCGGTATATTTCAAAGATTCATTTACGGCCTTGCGACGCTCGCGCTACCTATGCTCCTTATTTTCCGAATCGTAGCACGGGTTTTGAGAGCCGGTCGATATCGTCGGGAACTGGTTACGTCGCTTCCGTTGCTGGCGCTCTTTGTCAGCGCCTGGGCAGTTGGTGAAGCCATCGGCTATTGGATGGGATCCGGCGACGCGCTCAGAAAGGTTCGCTAAACGGCGAGGCAGAGCATGCTCAGTCGTAAGCTACGCCGGAATTGTTCCGGAGCTTCTTTTCTTATGTGACGGATCGTCGCTCCTTTCCTGGAGGTTAGCGCGAAAATAGATGCATATCGGCGTTGATGCAACTTGCTGGCAAAACCTTCGCGGCTATGGTCGCCATGCCCGGGGTTTGCTGGAAGCACTGCTTCGGGTGGATCGCGAGAACCGCTATGTTTTTTTTGCGGATTCAAGCGAAAACTTGGAAATGATACCCTCGAGAGCTGAAGTAAAACTGGTACGGAACTCTAGGCCGACGAGCCTTGCTGCTTCTGCGAACGGCCATCGTTCGGCTCGCGATCTCTGGAAGATGGGTCGCGCGATGTCCGCGCCGAATTTTGATCTTTTGTTGTTTCCGACGATCTATAGCTATGTCCCGGTCTTCAGCCGGGCCAAAAAAGTCGTCATGATTCACGATGTCATCGCAGAAACGTACCCAAAACTGACATTGCCCAACCGCACGGCGCGATTTTTCTGGAATGCGAAGGCAACGTTAGGACGGTGGCAGGCGGATGCTATTGTGACGGTCTCCGACTATTCACGGCAGGGGATTCTTAAACGGTTCCGTCTGGCTCCCGAACGAGTTTTCGTAGTCGGTGAGGCGAGCGATCCGGTGTTCCATGTTGTTGATGATCCACAGCCAAGCCTTAATCTGCACTCCTTGGGTGTCACGGGCGAGAATCGTTCGGTCATTTACGTGGGTGGCTTCGGTCCTCACAAAAATCTTGAGATGCTCCTGGAGGTTTTCAAAGAGCTCGCTGAGCAAAAAGAATTCGACGATGTGCGGTTGATCATGGTCGGGGAATACAAGAGGGAAATTTTCCATAGCTATTATGGAATTCTCAAGACTCGGGTGACGGAATTCGGAATCGCCGACCGAGTCATCTTTACAGGGTATCTCACCGATGATGACCTAGTTGTGCTCCTCAATATGGCCACCGTCTTGGTATTACCTTCGTTAATCGAAGGCTTTGGTCTTCCCGCCCTCGAGGCAGCGGCTTGCGGCTGTCCGGTTATCGCAACCACCGCGAGCCCGCTTTCTAACTTGCTCGGCAGCGGAGGCGTGTACGTCGAACCGACAAAGCGAGAGGATCTAAAACTCGCGCTTGAGCGAGTATTGGGATCGGAGGAGTTGTGTCAACAAATGCGCGCGGCCGGTCTTGCCGCGGCTCGCCGGCTGACTTGGGAAGCGGCTGCTCTGCAGATGATTGACGTCTTCAAGCAGGCGGTGGCCAGATGAACCGTCCGCTCAACTTCCTGCATCTGACAACCTTCTATCCGCCATACGGTTTCGGTGGAGATGCCATGTACATTTATCGTCTGGCGCATGCCTTGGGAGACGAGGGTCACCATGTGGATGTGGTTCATTGCACCGATGCTTACCACCTGTTACATCCCGCCGAGCCCGAAATTAAGTTTGTCGGCCATCCAAATGTGCAAGTGCACGGTCTCAAGAATGGATATACCTGGCTCTCGCCTTTGCTAACTCACCAGACTGGCCGTCTTGTCCTGAAGCGTAGTCGAATCAGCGAGATTCTTAACAGCAAACCTTATGACGTGGTGCACTTTCATAACATGTCCCTTATTGGTCCGGAAGCTTTGACTTTAGAGCCATTGGGTAAACGGGCCATTAAGTTGTACACGACGCACGAACACTGGTTGATCTGTCCGACGCATGTGTTGTGGAAATTCAACAGTCGTCCGTGCGATAAACCCCAGTGTTTGCGCTGCACGGTTCTCGCGAAACGGCCACCGCAGCTTTGGCGCTACAGCGGCTTTCTGGAAAAAGCCAGTCGCCATGTGGATAAGTTCGTGTCCCCGAGTCGCTTTACGGCAAAGATGCATGCCGATCGCGGTTTCCCTGAACCGGTCGCGTATCTTCCTTCTTTCATCGAGCGTGTTGATAAGGATTGGTTAAAACCCGGTCCTCCTCCACAGGAAAAGCCCTATTTCTTTTTTGTTGGAAGGTTGGAGATCATCAAAGGCCTCCAGACCTTGATCAAACTCTGGAATAAAATCCCAGATATCGACCTTCTGGTCGCGGGTACCGGCAATTACGAAGATGAGTTGCGGCGCATGGCCTCGACTATCTCGAATATCAAATTTCTCGGGCCGCTTTCTCAAAAGGAGTTAGGGCGGCTCTATTATTATGCTCTGGCCTGTATCGTGCCGTCTATTACGTATGAAACCTTCGGAATGATTATTATTGAGGCTTTCGCACGCAAGACCCCGGTCATCGTACGCAACCTGGGCGCGCTGCCGGAGGTTGTCGAAGATAGTGGAGGAGGATTCGTTTACCGGACCGACGAGGAACTGCTCGCGGCCATGAACCGGATCTCAGTCTCCCCAGCTTTGAGATCTGAATTGGGAGAGAAGGGTTATGCAGCTTTTGTCCGAACCTGGTCAAAAGAAGCGCACCTGAAATTGTACTTCGAGTTTCTACACAAAATCGCGATGAGCAAGTTCGATCATGTGCCCTGGGAGGGAGAAGAGTGAGAGAGGGCCCAAAGTCTGACGACCGCCTAAGCCTTTGCAGCCGTTAATGGGTCAAAGGACTCGCAGATCGCTTCGTAAAAGCTATTCCCGGACTTCTAAAAGTTTGTCATTCCCGAAACTTGTCCTTCGACAAAAACGTTCGGGGTAACAACCCTGGAGACAACTTCTCATCAGAGTTTTTTGACACCTTGTCAGCTTGCTGCGAGAGGATTCATTTAGATCGAAAAGGCGAGTGTTTTACTATAGCCCCCAGAATTTTTTGACAGGAGGCAAACATGCCCTATTTGATCACTGGCGGAGCGGGTTTTATCAGATCCCATTTGGCGGAGCGGCTTCTCAATGACGGCCACAGCGTCGTCATCATCGACGTATGAGGAAGGATTCGAAGATATGGAACGGCAGTCCCGATATTCGCAAAGGCCAGACGACCACCGGCTACTCGCCCCGCGTCGATCTCGATCAAGCCCTGCGGTTGACCCGCGACTGGTTCGCGCGGGAATTCACTTCTCCCCAACCGGCGGTGTTGCGGTATGTGCAGGGAGATAGTCTTAGAAAGTGAAGAGTTGCTGCCTGACCATTACCTTGTTGGAGGTTTGGGTCTGGTAGTTGAAAACAAGCAACCTCAAAGCTTAATGTTGGAATTGGACCGATGAAGAAAACCTATATTGAACGGCGTCTTCTCCGTATCGCTGGCGCTATTTATTCTTGTAGCAGCGAGCTGTTCTCGCGAAGAGCGTGAGACTGAACCCAGAACCGTCCATACTCACACGAACTTTTCGAGCGAAATCGTACTGGAGAGTTACCTGAATACCCAATCGCGTGGCCACAGCTTTTTGGTGTTGACCTGGCAAGAGCCCTATGACCGCCCTCGGGCTGATTATCACGTCTTTGTACATCCCGTCGACAAAGAAGGTAAGACTCTATTTCAGTTTGATCACCTATGGTGAATGCGACTGGGTTGCCAACGAGTCTGTGGAAACAAGAGCAGGTGAAAGATGTTTTCCAGTTGACGCCGCCACCGGGTTACTCTTCAGGCAAATACACACTTAGACTCGGACCGTACGATAGAGACTCCGGCAGATTTCTTGAAGTGTTTGCAACGGATCTTGCCAGGCCCACCGATGAGTTTTGGAAAGGTCGGGCGGTTCTCTTGCGCGACATTAATTGTCGCTAACTGACGATTCTAAGTTTTTGAGGTTAGCTCGATGCCGGCAATTAGCGTTATTATTCCCTGTTACAACTTAGGCGCGTATCTCGACGAGTCCGTCGAATCGGTGCTTGCTCAGACAATGAACGATTTTGAAATCGTCATTGTCGACGATGGCTCTAGGGATGAGACTACACGCGCCCTGTTGGGTAACTTCAGCCGTCCCAAGACTCGAATTATCCGGCAGAAAAACAAAGGCTTGCCAG
>WNGI01012765.1_pt1 | contig 13871 bp, 14 predicted proteins | sample 5400621 | NCBI WGS metagenome assembly WNGI01 (sample SAMN13153374, study PRJNA577476) | soil metagenome | isolation source: 20 cm soil or saprolite under Garry oak tree replicate 1 | place: USA:California | collected 2016-06-15
GCTGCCGGTGCTCCTCCCGGGCCCGCCACGCTTCCGTAGCCAGGACCGGCAGGACCGTCGTTCCCCGCGGGAGCGACGACCAGCGTGTCGAGACGCATCGCGCCGTCAGCAGCAAGCGCGAGGGGCCCGTCGGCAAAAGCGGCGAACGGCTCCGCGACACCGACCAATGCGACGCGCGCCGCATCGTGGGCATCGCCGTCGGCGTTGGGGTCGACCGCCCGCTCGAGCCCGGCGAGAACCTGGTCGGTGCGCCCATAGACAGCCCAATTCGCCGACGCGTCTCGCTGCCACCCCGCGACACGGATCGGCAGCACCGTCGCGCCTGGTGCAACGCCTGCGAGCGCCCCAGGACCGCCGGAGCCGACTAGCAGGCCCGCCATCTGAGTGCCGTGCCGCTCGAGCTGGGCCGGCTCATCCGGGCGCGAGGCCGCCAGCGCGCCGGACTCACCGCCGACGATGTCGACGCCGCTCGCCACACGACCGCGCAAGAAGGGGTGGGCGCGATCGACGCCGGTGTCGAGCAGAGCGATGGTCACACCCCGGCCGTCCTTGTCGGAGAGCCCGATGTTCGGGCGCTCGCCGAACTCGGAGGTCGTCAGCAGACGCGAACTGAGTGAAGCGGGATAGGCGGCGCGTACGGGATACACACCTGCCACGTCTGCGGCGCGCTCGAGCAGCGCGATGCCGCGCGCATCGAACGCCGCCGAGAAACCGTTGAGCGTGCGCGTGTAACTGAATTCGGGCTGGACCAAGACGCCCTGGACACGCAGGCGGGCGACGAGCAGCTTCTGCGACGAGAGAGCGGTCTCGGTCCATCGCCGTTCGTCCTCGCTCGTCGCCAGGCCTCCGACGCGGCCGACGCGGTCCGCCAGCGCCGGTGCTTTGAGCACGACGATCACTCGCTGGCCGACTGCGACGCGGGGCCGCAGCGAGCCCGCGAGCCCTTGCCAGCTCGGCTCTCCCGTCGGGGTTACGCTTTCGCTACGACCTCCGGCCGCGATGAGGACGGCCGTGACGACGACCGCGAGAGCCGCAAGCACCAGGGCGTTGAACGGCTCACGCGATGGACGCGTAGGCATCGAGCGCAAGATAGCCGGGATACGGGATGGCCTCGGTGAAGCGCGCAGCCGAAGCGATCATGGCTGCGTTGTCGGTGCAGAGCGCGAGCGGTGCGGCCGTGGCGTCCGGCAGAGCGGCGCGCAGCTCCGAGTTCGCGGCGACTCCGCCGACGACGGCGACGGCGGTTGCACCGGTCTGGTCGGCGGCCTGCCGAGTCCGCTCGACCAGAGCGCGCACGATTGCGCGCTGGTAGCCGGCGGCCAGATCCGCGCGACGGCTTTCCAGCTCCGCCGGCGGCAGTTCCCTGACCACGTAGAGCAGCGCTGTCTTGAGACCGGAGAAGGAGAAGTCGAGCCCCGGGACCCGCGCAACGGGAAACTCGTACGCGCTCGGGTCGCCTTCGCGCGCGAGACGGTCGATCTCCGCGCCGCCGGGATAGCCGAGCCCGAGCAGCCGCGCTCCCTTGTCGAACGCCTCCCCAGCCGCGTCGTCGACCGTCGTACCCAGGACTCGCGGCTTGCCGCCTAGCTCTTGCACATCGAGAAGCAGCGTGTGGCCGCCACTCGCCAGCAGGCAGAGGAACGGTGGCTCGAGCGGGTCGGGCTCGAGGTAGAGCGAGGCAACGTGACCTTGCAGATGGTCGACCGCAGCCAGCGGCAAGCGCCGTGCCCAGGCGATCGCCTTGGCAGCCGCGACGCCGACGAGGAGCGCGCCGATCAATCCAGGGCCCGCCGTGACACCGATGACGTCGACGTCGTCGAGCGAAGTCTCTGCCTCGGCGAGCGCCTCCTGCACGACCGGTGTGACGAGCTCGAGATGACGGCGTGATGCGATTTCGGGAACGACACCGCCGTAACGCGCGTGCAGATCCGCTTGCGACGAGACGACGTTAGAAAGGATCCGCCCGTCTGGTGTGACCACCGCCGCCGCGGTCTCGTCGCAGGAGGTCTCCAGACCCAGGATCAAGCGGGACGCGGTTCGGGGTCGCGCCACATGATCAGCGCATCCTCGCGGTTGTCCGTGTAGTAGCCCCGACGCACGCCACGAGCCTTGAATCCCGCCTGCTCGTAGAGCTTGATCGCCACCTCGTTCGACACCCTGACCTCGAGCGTGTACCCGCGACGTCCTTCTCCGCCTGTCAGCTCGAACAGCCGCTCGAGGAGCCCGGACGCAACTCGTTTGCGCCGCTGCTCGGGTGCGACCGCCAGGTTCATGACATGCCACGCGTCGACGTAGCGGGAGATGATCAGGTAGCCGAGCAACTCGTGCGTGTCGGGCTCGAACGCGCCGAGCGAGATCGAAGACGGTTTCGCGAGCTCGCCCGCGAACATCGACCGCGACCAGGGCGTCGGATACGAGTCGCGCTCGATCGTCTCGATCGCGTTCAGGTCGCGCATCTCGAGGCGACGGAAGTCCACCCGATTCGCGGTCGCGCTCATTCCGTGGTTTTATCAGCGTCGGGGACTCTTAGGTACATCGGCTCGACGGCTTCGGCGGGGCCGAAGTCCCTGGCCAGCTGGGCGTGGAAGCGCGCCCGCGGGACGTGGCGCTCGTCCTGGTCAGGCGGAATCTGGGCACCGGCTGCTTCCAGCACGGCGCGGTAGCGCACCGCTCCGCTGCCCACGCAGACGGTGCCCGGCGGCAGCTCCAGCTGATCGGGCGGAAGCACTCGTGGTTGCCCTTGGAGGACGAAGACCTCGCCGCGTCTCGCGTCGACCACGGGCACCGCACCCGGCGCCCCGGCGGCAAGGGCGTCGAGAGTGGAGACGCCGGCAACCGGGACGCCGAGGGCCAGCGCGAGTCCGCGCGCGGTGGCGAGCCCGATGCGGACGCCGGTGAAGCTGCCCGGCCCGACCCCGACGGCAAGCCCCTCGAGCTCGCGGGTGTGCGCGCCCGCCTGGCGCAGCAAGGCGTCGACGTCCTCGAGCACTGTCACCGCGCGCGACGTGCGCTCTCCCAGCACCTCCCCGTCCGAGACGAGGGCGCTCGTCGCGATGTCAGTCGCCGTGTCGAAGGCCAGAATCAGCATCGCCGCGAATCGTGACAAGCCTTTGCCTCTCGTCTTCGCCGTGCTCGAGGCGGACCTCGACCTGCGGGGGCGGCAGAACTCCGGCTCCTGCCTCCGGCCACTCGACGAAGACCACTGCGTCATCGAAGTAGGGCTCCAGATCTCCCCACTCCGCTGCGGAGACTCCGCTGAAACGGAAGAGATCGAGGTGGGACACGTCGACGCGTCCCTTGTACCGGTGACCGATGGTGTAGGTCGGGCTCGTGACCGCTCCCTCGACGCCGAGCGCACGGCAGGCTCCCCGGACGAACGTCGTCTTGCCCGACCCGAGCTCTCCGGACACGGTCACGACGTCGCCGGGACGCAGGTCCGTCGCGAGCCGCGCCGCGATCTCTTCCGTCTCTGCAGGCGAGCGAGACTCGATCAGAACAGCCCGAGCTGTACCGCGGGCTCTGAGACTGCCGGTGCGACGTAGACCGGCTCCGGTGGAACAACATCACGGCCCATCAACTCGGGCAGCCTCGCGAAGTCGGACTTGAGCACCTCGAGCATGCGTGGCGTGTACAGCGCGGCAGCAGGGTGGTAGATCGGGTAGAGCAAAACGCGCCGGCCGCCGAGCGTCACCTCCTGCTCCTGACCGTGGACGCGCGTGATTCCGGTCGGCCGGCCCGACAGGAGCTTCGTCGCGAAGTTGCCGAGCGTGGCCACGACGCGCGGGTCGATCAGCTCGATCTGCCGCCAGAGGTGACCTTCGCAAGCCTCGATCTCCTCAGGCAGCGGATCGCGGTTGCCGGGAGGTCTGCATTTGAGAACGTTCGCGATGTACACCTCTTCGCGCGTGAGGCCGATGCCGGCGAGCAGTTGCTCGAGCAGCTTCCCGGCCGCCCCGACGAACGGCACTCCCTGCTTGTCCTCGTGGAAGCCTGGCGCTTCGCCGACGAACATCAGATCGGAGTTCGGATCGCCGGAACCGAAAACGACCTGAGTCCGGCCTCCTGCGAGCGCGCACTTCGTGCAGCCCGCGACGATCTCGCCGAACGCGCGCAGCTCGTCTGCGCGAGTCAGTTCAGTGACCGCAGCCACAGCTTCCGCCGCAACAGCCGCCGCTACCACTGCTGAATGCGCCGGTCTGCCCGGCGGTGCCGACCATCGAGAACGTCGAGAGCTGCCGGGCGACCTTGGTCGCGCCGCACTCCGGGCAAGCGACCACCTGATCCCCCCGGACGAGCTCCTCGAAATGCTCTTCGCACTTCATACAGACGTACTCGTACATCGGCATCGCTCGGGCAGTTTACGGGCGGTGCCGGACGGGCGGCAAATGACCCGCAGGGCCCTCAGTAAGGGGCTTTGACCGGCCGTCCGCCGAGCTTGCCGGAGACCGAGTTGTTCGAGAAAGTGAGCGTGCCGGCGAGGGCTGCAGGGCCGGAGACACGGAGCGTGCCCTTGTGAAGGAGAGGCAAGCCTCCGGGGACGAAATCGACCTTTCCCGACACGGCGACACCGGGAACGTCGCTGTAGCGGTTCAGAGTGAAGCTCAGTCCCTCATTTGCGAGCACGAGCTTGCCGCCGTAAAGACCGCGGGGAGCAAATGGCGCTCCGGAGAAGATCATCTGCAACCAAGTCGCCTCGGCCTCCCGGACCGTCTTCGAAGCAGCCGCCAGCGTCGCCTTCACAGTACGCGTCGCCGGACGATGGGGAAACGCTCCCAGTATCTTTGCTGCGGGCGGGACCCGGGGGCAGGATGCTTGTTTGAAGGGCCCGAGTGTTCCGGTCATCCAACGTCTGATTGCTTCCGCCGCGCACCCCGAGAAGTCGGCGGAGGACACGCTGTGTCCAACGCCGGGCACCGTCACCAGCTGGCCCTGTGGAAACGCTGAGATCACCGAGGCCGCATTGGCGACCGGCGTCCGCAAGTCGAAGCCGCCGTTGACGGCCAGCACCGGCACGTTGGGCAAAGGTCCCGGCCCGAGCGGAGTGTTTCCCGCCGGCGTCGGCCACTGCTCGCAGAAGTAGGCAGTCCCCATGCGTGCCGCCCAGTTTCCGAATGGTCCGACGCTGCCTGGTGGAAAGGCCGCGACGGTCGCATCGAGAATCGCTCTGCGTGCCGCAGGCGGAGTGTTCGGAGCAAAGGGGAAGGGACCGTCTGCACAGTTCGTGGCGGCATAGAGACCGAAGCTCAAGTCCTCCGGGGCCAGCTCGCTAGTCCCCAGATCGAGGTCGTACAACCGCAGCAGCGGGCGGGCGTCTCCGAGCAAGGCGGCGTGAACAGCGGCGGGCGCTTCGGCGGCCAGGCCCGGCGAGAGATCCGCATCGATGATCATCGAGACGAGGTCTTCACCGTTCATCTGCACGGCCCGCAACCGTCCGTCGGGCTCGATCACCTTGCCCTTCAGTGGACGTGCTTCGAGGCGATTGGCGAGCTTGGCGACGTCGCCTGCGAAATCCGAGGTCGCTGCGCGGCAGATGCCGCCCGCACAGAACGCGGCTAGCGTGCCCGGCATCTCACGCAGGACATTCCGCTCGAACGGGTCCGGGTAGTTGGGCGCGACAACCGAGTCGAGGACAATCCGTTCGACAGTGCTTGGATGCGCAAGTGCGTAGGCAAGTGCGAGCTTCGTTCCGTAGGACACGCCGAAGAGCGCGATGCGCCCGAGACCCAGTGCAACCCGCACCGACTCCATGTCTTCCGCGTGGTCGCGCGTCGCGTAGAACTGTCGCTGCGGTCCGATGATCGCGGCGCAGTCCCGGGCCAGAGCGGCGTCCTGCTCGATTGTCGCCTTGACTGACGTCTGGAGCCCTGGGCACCGGATCACCCCCGACTTCCCTGTGCCTCGATTGTCGAATGCCACGAGCGTGTAGCCGGGGAACATGTCCTGCATGGCGCTGGCGGAGGGGGCAGAGCCCAGACCGTAGGCGCCGGCAGATCCCTGCCCAGGACCTCCTGCGATCAGGAACATCGTGCCCCGCGGCAGCCCGGTCGCCGGCAGAACTTCGACGTGAAGCGGGATCGTGCCGGGCATCCCTCCGCTGCGATCGAGCGGAACGTCCACCGTCCCGCACAGGACCCCATTCGCGGCCTCTGGACAGTGGGTGAGGCTGACAGCCGCCCGCGCCTGGCCTGGTGCAAGAAGCGCCACGGCAAGGGCGAGTCCCAGGAGGAAACGACGACCCACGAGGCACGGCAGAGTAGCACTGCCGGTGTACGCTTCCGATGCCCGGTATCCGCTACGGAACTGGAGCTTCGATTGTTCGAGAGCGTCAAGGTCATCGGTTCCGGCCGCGTCGGCTCGGCCGTCTCGGCTCGCCTGCGCGAGCGTGGCGTCGCGGTGGGCGAGGAAGGAGAGCTCGTCCTGCTGTGCGTGCCGGACGGCTCGATCGCCGAGGTCGCTGCTGCGCTCGACGTGGGCCCGTGGGTCGCGCACGTCTCCGGAGCCACGCCTTTGTCGGCACTCGCTCCACATCGGCGGCGCTTCTCGATGCATCCGCTTCAGACGTTCACACGCGCGCGGGGAGCGGAGCAGCTCGACGGAGCCTGGGCGGCGGTGACCTTCGAAGCTGACGAGGCCAGGGCTGCGGGTTTCTGGTTGGCGGAAACCCTCGGGCTGAAGCCGTTCGAGCTCACCGACGACGCACGTCCGCTCTATCACGCCGGCGCCGCGATCGCGTCGAACTACCTCGTCACCCTGCACGCGGTGGCAGCCGAGCTGTTTCGTGCAGCAGGCGCGCCTCCAGAAGGGCTCGTCCCGCTCATGCGCAGGACGATCGACAACGGGTTCGAATTGACCGGCCCCATCGAGCGTGGCGACTGGGAGACGGTGGCTGCGCATCGCCGGGCGATCCGCGCCGCCAGACCCGAGCTCGAGCCGCTGTACGACGTGCTCGCGGAGGCAACGGCGAAGTGAAGACGCTGCGAACGGTTCGAGAGGTGCGCCGCGAGCTTGACAGGAGGGGACGCGTCGGGCTGGTGCCGACAATGGGCGCGTTTCACGAGGGTCATCTCGCCCTGCTCCGCGCTGCGCGCGCAGAGTGCGACGCCGTGGTGGTGTCCCTGTTCGTCAATCCGACGCAGTTCGGCGCGACCGAGGATCTGTCCCGCTACCCGCGCGACGAGACACGTGATGCACAGTTGGCCGAAGCGGAAGCCGTCGACGTTCTGTTCACACCGTCCGTCGAGGAGATGTACCCGGAGGGGTACGCAACCTGGGTCGGCGTCGAAGAGACCGGAGCGGAAGGCGCTGCGCGCCCAGGGCACTTCCGCGGCGTCGCCACGGTGTGCCTGAAGCTTTTCAACATCGTGCGACCACAGGTGGCGTACTTCGGCCAGAAGGACGCGCAACAGGCTGCGGTCTTGCGTCGGATGATCCGCGACTTGGACGTCGATGTCGACCTACGCGTGCTGCCCACCGTTCGTGACGTGGACGGCTTGGCCCTGTCGTCCCGAAACGCCTATCTCTCCGAGGAAGAGCGGCACGAGGCGCTGGCGCTCCCACGCGCGCTCGAAGCCGGCCGTTCGGCACATCTGGAGGGGAGCGACCCAGTAGCTGCGGCGCGCGGCGCCCTCAATGGCCTCGAGCCCGACTACGTCGAACTACTCGACCTCGACGGCGTCACGCTCCTCGCCGCTGCGGCCCGTGTTGGCTCGACGCGACTCATCGACAATGTGATTTTGGAAATCCCGTGCCAGGCTTCAGCCTGGCTTGGGCCTACAGACCAAGGAGAGCTGAAGTGAAACCCGGCGGCGGGCGCACGCCTGGCGGAACAAGCGGGCATCGACATTCTGCTCGTGGGTGACACCGCGGGCATGGTCGTACTCGGCCACGATGGGACCGTCCCGGTGACGATGGAGGAGATGCTCTTCCTGACGCGCTCCGTCTCCGGTGCGGTCGTCCGGCCGCTGGTGGTCGGCGACATGCCGTTCGGGAGCTACCAGGTCTCTGACGAAGACGCCGTGCGCAACGCGATCAGGTTCGTCAAGGAAGCCGACGCCGACGTGGTCAAGCTCGAGGGCGCCGGGCCTTCGCTCTCGCGGGTGACCGCGATCGTCTCCGCCGGCATCGGCGTGATGGGGCACGTCGGCCTGACACCGCAATCGGAAACGATGCTCGGCGGGTTCAAGACGCAGGGCCGGACAGCCGCGAGAGCGCAGCAGCTCCTGGCCGACGCACTTGCGCTCGAGGCGGCCGGCTGCTTCGCAATCGTCCTCGAAGCCGTTCCCGTACCGGTCGCGGCGCGGATCACCGAGTCGCTCACGGTGCCGACGATCGGGATCGGCGCTGGGCCTGAGTGCGATGGGCAGGTGCTCGTGTACCACGACCTGCTCGGCCTCACCGAAGGACGGGCACCGCGCTTCGTCAAGCGCTACGCGAACCTCGCCGAAGAGATCCGTGGCGCACTGACGACATACGCCGAAGAGGTTCGTACCGGCGGCTATCCAGCGCCCGAGCACACATACGCGATGTCGGAAGACGAGCTCGAGCTGTTCTCAGCCCGCCGCGTAGAGCAGCGTCACGGCGACGGCTAGCGCTGCGGCGACCCCTGAGGCGTAGGCAACGCCGGCGATCGAGCGCGCCCAGGTCCACCCGTGCACGGTGCGCACACCGATGACGAGCAGGACGAGCGCCCAGACCAGAAACGCGTAAAAGATCCACGCGAACACGGTGCCAGTGGTGCCACCGTCCGACCCGCCGAACCTGAACAGATCTTCTCCGTAGATCGCGATCCGGACCGGCCAATACACGAAGAGCGCAAATGCGACAGGCGCCGACGCAAAGGCGAGCAGATGGCGTGCGCGACGGAAGCTACCCCGGCTGCCCAAACGACGAAGCGAAACGTGCAGGACCTTCCCGAGGAAGAAGTACAAGGTGAAGCCGGACAATCCACCTCCGAGGAATGCCCAGACGACGAGCACCAGCCAGTCCCGCGCGGGGTCGTCGAGCAGCGTGCTCGCAACGGTGGTAGCGAGCACCGTGGCGACGCCGGCCAACCAGATGATCGCGCCCGCCGCGTCTTGTCGCGGCTCGGCGGCCTCATCGGAGTCGTCGCGAAGTGCCGCGAAGACCGGCCGCGGACTTTGCAGCACGAGCAGCGCGCGCAGGAACCACGCCTTCTCGTCGTTGCGCGTTGCGGCGCGTGCGGTTGCCTCAGGCAGCTGCGACCGCAGCCTTGGGCAGCACGTGCCGGAGGAATTGCCCTGTCGCCGAGTCGTCCACGTCGGCGATCTGCTCCGGCGTGCCCGTCGCGATGATCTCGCCCCCAGCCTCGCCGCCTTCGGGACCGAGGTCGATGATCCAGTCGGCCTGCTTGATCACATCGAGATTGTGCTCGATCACGAGCACCGTGTTTCCCGAGTCGACCAGTCGCTGCAAGACATCGAGCAGCTTCTCGATGTCCGCGAAGTGCAGCCCGGTCGTGGGCTCGTCGAGGATGTAGAGCGTCTTTCCGGTCGCGATCTTCGAGAGCTCTGACGAGAGCTTGACACGCTGGGCCTCACCTCCGGAGAGCGTCGTCGCGGGCTGGCCGAGTTTGATGTAGTCGAGCCCCACGTCGTGCAGCGTCTGCAGGCGGCGGCGTAGCTTCGGGATTTTGGCGAAGAACTGCAGCGCCTCCTCGACCGACATCTCGAGCACGTCCGCGATCGACTTCCCCTTGAAGCGCACCTCCAACGTCTCGCGGTTGTAGCGCGCGCCCTTGCAGGTCTCACACGGCACGTACACGTCCGGCAGAAAGTGCATCTCGATCTTGATCTGGCCGTCGCCTTTGCACGTCTCGCAGCGACCGCCGCGCACGTTGAACGAGAAACGCCCCGGTTTGTAGCCGCGCACCTTCGCCTCGGGCGTCATCGAGTAGAGCTCGCGAATGTGGTCGAACAGCTTGGTGTAGGTGGCCGGGTTCGACCGTGGGGTACGCCCGATTGGCGACTGGTCGACTTCGATCACCTTGTCGAAGACCTCGATGCCTTCGACCGACTGGTGGTCGCCGGGCTTCGTCCGGTGCCGGTGCAGCTTGTTCGCCAGCGCTTTGTGGACGATCTCGTTCACGAGCGTCGACTTGCCCGAGCCGGAGACACCGGTGACAACGACGAGCTTCGCGACCGGAAACTCGACGTCGATGTCCTTCAGGTTGTGCTGGGTGGCGCCGCGGACCCAGAACGAGCCGTTGTCGTCCACACGGCGCTCGGGCACCGGGATCACGCGCGTACGCGAGAGGAACTGCCCGGTGACGGAATTCTTCGTGCGCTCGACCTTGGCCGCAGTCCCTTCGGCGACGACGTGCCCACCGTGCTCACCCGCGCCCGGGCCCATGTCGACGAGCCAGTCTGACGAGCGCATCATCTGCTCGTCATGCTCGACGACCAGGACGGTGTTGCCGAGGTCACGCAGGCGCTCGAGCGTTCCGATCAGCTTGTCGTTGTCCCGCTGGTGGAGGCCGATCGAAGGCTCGTCCAGGATGTAGAGCACGCCGACGAGCTGCGAGCCGATCTGTGTCGCCAGCCGGAGGCGCTGGGCTTCCCCGCCCGAGAGCGTCGCCGATGCCCGGTCGAGCTGCAGATAGCCGACGCCCACGTTGTCGAGGAACAGGAGGCGCTCGCGGATCTCCTTCACGATCCGCGCGCCGATGAGCTGCTCGGTCTGCGTGAGCTTGAGCTGGTCCAGGAACTCGAGCGAACGGGTGACGGACATCTGCGTGAACTCGTGGATGTTCTTGCCGCCGACCGTGACCGCGAGCACTTCCGGCTTCAGGCGTGCCCCGTTGCAGACCGGACAGGGCCGGAACGACATGTATTCCTCGATCCGCTCGCGCTGCGTGGCGGAGTCGGTCTCGCGGTAACGTCGCTCGAGGCTGGGGATGATGCCTTCGAAGGCGAGCATGTAGGAGCGGCGACGGTTCATCCGGTTGCGGTAGCTGACGTAGACGCGCTCGCCCTCGGTGCCGTAGAGGAAGAGATCCTCTTCCTCCTCGGTCAGGTTCTCCCACGGCTCGTCGAGTGGGATCTCGTAGCGGTCTGCGATCGCCTGGATGACAGATTCGTAGAAGCCCGAGTTGCCCACGGACCACGGCACGAGGGCGCCCTCGGAGATCGAGAGGCTCGTGTCGGGAACGAGCAGGTCCGGGTCGATCTCCTGCTGCGAGCCCAGGCCCGTGCAGCGGGGACATGCGCCGTGCGGCGAGTTGAACGAGAAGATGCGAGGCTGCAGCTCGGGGAGCGAGACGCCGTGGTCGGGACACGCGAACTTCTCGCTGAACAGCTGCGTGCGGCCTTCGTCGACGAGATCGATCGCGACGAGCCCTTCCGCGAGCTGCGCCGCGGTCTCCACGGATTGCGCGAGCCGCGTGCGTAGGTCGGGCTTCATCGTGAGCCGATCGACGACCACCTCGATCGTGTGCTTGAACTTCTTGTCGAGCGAGATCTCGTCCTCGAGCAGGTGCTGCTCCCCGTCCACCTTCACGCGCGTGAAGCCTTCGTTGCGCAGCTCCTCGAACACGTCCTTGTACTCGCCCTTGCGGTCACGGACGACCGGGGCGTTGACCGTGAACTTCGTGCCCTCCGGCAGTTGGAGGATCTGGTCGACGATCGACTCCTGGCTCTGGCCGGTAATCGGCTTGCCGCAGACCGGGCAGTGCGGCCGACCGATCCGCGCGAAGAGGAGGCGCAAATAGTCGTAAATCTCGGTGACCGTTCCGACCGTCGACCGCGGGTTCCGTGACGTCGTCTTTTGGTCGATCGAGATGGCCGGAGAGAGCCCTTCGATCGAGTCGACATCGGGCTTCTCCATCATCTGGAGGAACTGGCGGGCGTAAGCCGAGAGGCTCTCGACGTAGCGCCGCTGGCCTTCCGCGTAGATGGTGTCGAAGGCCAGAGACGACTTGCCGGAGCCGGAGAGGCCGGTGATACAGATCAGCTTGTTCCGTGGCAGCCGGACGTCGATGTCCTTGAGGTTGTGCTCGCGGGCGCCGTGGATGACAAGCTCTTCTTGCGCCATAACCGGGCCAGTTTAGCTAGGAGGATCGGATCGAACAAGTGTTCGTTTGGAAGCCCGCAAACCCGCTTGGGGAGCGGAAGAACGGCTCAGGCGCTGAGCTGCTCGACCAGGCCGTATACCCGGCGCGGCTCCGGCACGTATTCGATCTCGAGATCGCCGGCGACGATCGTCCCGTAGCCCAGCAGCCGCCCGAGCAGGCTCTGCTCGATCTCGATTGCCCCGAGTCGCGAAAGGCGCACTGCCGCAGCGCGACGGTGGAGCGTCCCGTGCACGACGAACAGCTTCTCGGTGGTCAGGACGACCCGCGTCCGCTCCCATTTCCACACCGCCCGAAGCGCGATGCCGGCGCCTCCTGCTTGCAGCAGGACGCCCGCGATCGACGCCGGCCAACCGATGGCCATACAGCCGATTCCGACGACGGCGAGCGCGAGCGCGCGCATGAATGGTCCGGCGAGCACGACCACATGTCGCCGCTCATCGAGGCAGACGCGTTCCCACCCGGAGGTAATCATCGCGTTTGCCGCTTTCGCCAAACGGCGAAGGATCCCTGGTTATGAAGGAAACGGCGCAGCGGGTCGCCCTCTCGACTCTGATCGTCATAGCGATCGTTGCCGTCACGCTGGCACTCTGGAAGCTGAAGCTCGTCCTCGCACTCGTCTTTCTCGCCTTCATCCTGGCCGCAGCCCTGCGCCCGGGGATCGAGAGGCTCGCGCGGGCCGGCGTCCCGAGGGGCCTCGGCCTCCTCATCCACTACGCGGTGCTGATCGGAGTGATCGGCTTCGCCCTCTGGATCGTCGTGCCGCGGGCGGTCGACCAGGTGCAGAGCGCGCTTGGCGGAACGACGAAAGCCCAGATTCACCAGGAGGCGAAGCAGTCCAAGGGGATCAAGCACGACCTCCTGACGGCGATCGACAAGCGCCTGCGTGGGGTACCCAAGGCCGACCAGCTCTTGCACCCTGCGGTGCAGGTGACGCTGAAGGTCTTCGAGGTCCTGCTCGGGATCTTCTTCGTCCTCGCAAGCGCCGCCTACTGGATCTTCGAGCGTGACCGTGCCGTCGACTTCGTCGCCTCGCTCTTACCGCGCCCGAAGCGGAAGAAGCTGCGCGACACCTGGGACCTGATCGACCTGAAGCTCGGCGCCTTCGTACGCGGCCAGGTGCTCCTGATCGCACTCGTCGGAACAGCGTTGTCGCTTGCGTTCTGGGCGATCGGGGAGCCGTACTTCATCCTGATCGGAGCCTTCGCCGGCGTGGTGGAGATCGTGCCGGTCATCGGCCCGATCTCGGCCGGCGCCCTTGCGGTCGCCGTCGGGGCCACCGATTCGTGGCACGTCGCGGTCGCCGCAGGGATTTGCGTGCTCGTCGTGCGGCTGACCGAGGACTATCTGGTCGTGCCGCGCGTGCTCGGTGATGCGGTCGGCTTGTCGCCGCTCCTCGTCCTGATCTCTGTCACCGCGGTGGGAATCCTCTTCGGCGGGTTCGCGGTGGTGCTCGCGGTGCCGCTCGTCGCGGTCCTCGTCACCGTGTTGGATGTCGTCGTCCGCGATGTCGACCCGGCCGAGGAAGACGTGCCGACTGTGCTCTTCCCAGCGAAGGACTCCGAGACGTAGAACTAAGGCCTACGCGAGCGCCGAGACGATCGCCGCCTCGAGGTCGCCGAGGCGGAAAGGCTTGATCAGGTGCGCAACGGGGCCCAGGGAGCGAGTCTCGTCGCTCGGTGGAGAGATGCTCGTGCAGATGATCGGGAGATCCTCGAGCCGGCAACGTAGCCCGGCTGCCGCAGCCAGGCCGTCCGCAGAGGCCGGCTCGAGGATCATCACCGCT
>WNGI01003491.1_pt1 | contig 13869 bp, 11 predicted proteins | sample 5400621 | NCBI WGS metagenome assembly WNGI01 (sample SAMN13153374, study PRJNA577476) | soil metagenome | isolation source: 20 cm soil or saprolite under Garry oak tree replicate 1 | place: USA:California | collected 2016-06-15
CTGGAGCTGCGCTCGTCTCGATCTTTACCGCGCTGTATTCGTACGGCATGATCGGTCACGCCGAATCCCACCAGTCGATTGGCAACATGGGCGCGGCGTGGGTCGGGCTCAGACCCCAAATCGATACTGCTACGGCTATTAGTGACACGGTTCATTACGCCGCCACCGTCACCGATAAGAATGGCAGCATTCTCGTAGGCGCGCGGCCGATGTGGACCACCGGAGATTCGAGCATCGCGACCGTCCTGCAAGATGGGTCCGTGATCGCGCGCGGGCCCGGACGAACAATGGTGAGCGTAGTAGTCGGAAGGCTCGTCACACATTCCACCATCGTGGTCAAGCAGCGCGTCGCCAGCGTAGAGGTTGGCCGGGCTTCGGGCGATAGCCTGATCGTTCTACCGGAGGGGTCAGAACTCCAGCTCCGCGCGCGCGCGATGGACTCGAGGGGCTATCAGATCAGTGGACTCGAAGCGACCTGGCACATCGACGACAATAGCATTGCAAGTCTTGACAGCTCGGGGACGCTGACGGCGCATTCGGCTGGCCGGACGGTGATCGGTGCGAAAATCGAGGGCGTCGCCGATCGCGCGAGCGTGTCGGTGGTCACTCCCGCCTCGGCCATAGCTCTCGTCGCTGGAACCAACCAGCGAGCATTGGCTGGAAAGGCGCTGCCGCAACCGGTAGTGGTCAGAGCTACCAATCGCAGGGGAGCCGCCGCGACTGGCAAAAGGGTGACGTTCCGCCTTACCGACGGCCAGGGCTCGGTAGAACCGGCGAGCGCAGTCACGGATGCGGATGGGCGGGCGCGCGCAACCTGGACGCTGGGAGCCGATCCCGGACGACAAACTTTGTTCGCGACTGTTGAGAATGTAGACAGCGCTCTGGCGATTGTAGCCGAGGCGGATCCCGTGGCCAGCAACACACGCGTGACGCCTTTGGTGGAGCGTTTGAGCGGCATGGCGGGTGAGGAGCTCGCCGATTCGGTGGCGGTCCGAGTCAGCGATTCCACAGGCAGGGTTCTGCCCGACGTTCCGGTGCGGTGGACAGCGGTTGATGGCGGATCGGTCGCGGTCGCATCTGGGCGCACCGACTCGCTTGGGGTTGCCAGCGCGCATTGGAGGCTGGCGCCAAGGACTGGAACGCAAAAGCTGAGGGCTCAGGTTGGGGTTGCGTCGGGCTTGGGAATCCCGCCAATCACCTTTAGCGCGACCGCGTTGGCGGGAGTGGCGGCTTCGATGGCCGCTACCGCAGGTGACAACCAACACGCTGCCGCTGGATCCGAGCTGCCCAAGGCGGTGGTGTTCCGAGTTGCTGACGCAAACGGAAGCGGCGTATCCGACGCGACGCTCACATTGTCAGCGTCTGGCGGGACTCTGTCCGATACCGCTTTGACGACGGACTCTCTTGGCATCGCTCGGACGCGCTGGACAATGGGGCACTCGGCGGGGGAGTATTCGCTGGCGGTGCACGTTGAAGGTGTAAAGAAGCTGCTCAAGGTGGTCGCCCGAGCAACGCCGGCGGCTCCGGCCAACCTGGCGTTCGACGACGCTCCGGGCGAGAAGCGGTCGCGAGATTCGGCAAAGAACAAGCGCCTCTTCGCACTGGTGACTGACGTGTACGGCAATCCGGTTCCAGATACGCGGGTCAACTTCTCAGTCAAGTCAGGAACGGTTAGCCCTACTCGCGCGGTAAGCGACGCCCGCGGGCGTGCCGCACTAACCTGGAAACTCGGCTCAAAATCTGGCGAGCAGATCCTGAAAGGGGTTGTCAGGGGCACCGATGTGACGGGCGAGTACGTCACCCAGGTCGGACCCCGCGAGCCATTAGCTAAGCCGGCTTCGCTTCGAGCAGCGAACAAGTAGTCAACGGTCTCTGAGCGATCACGCTCTCCTACAACATCTGTTTGTTCGAGCTAATTTCCACGGCCAAAAAGTTGTGGGACGCGACGGGCGAGTCCCAAATCGAGCGCGAGCAACTACTTTAACCTTCCTGTCATAATCGCCTGAGCCTGAGAGGCTTACGGCCGCCCCATGAAGTGACTTCTCTCTCTGAGCAGAGCTCAGCAGTTACATCCAGCCCGTCACAGCAGTCATTTTATTGTTCACGCCCCAGCTGATCAGTTTGGGCGCATCTGATAACCGGCAAAGTCACCGAAAGGTGGCGGCGCAAAGCCCCGAGACTAAGGCGCCGCCAGTAGCGGCGTTACGTCAGTCGAGCTACCGAAGAGGAGCCTTAATGACCCACCTTCGCTTCAGATCGAGCTTAGCCGTAACCACTGTCGTACTTACGGCGATCGTTCTGCCTGCGCCCGCGAGCGCGTTGCAGCTCTACTCGCACGCCGGTCGGACGGGCTCGAATGCTGTGGCGAACCACGGTGACTCGATCCCCACCTCCGCCTCGGTAGCAGGTGGGTCAGCTACTACTGACAGCGTTAATGCGCCCGCCGCAAAGACTCTCTTCTCGCCATCGGGTGAGAGAGGCAGCGGCCTCAGCGGAAAGGTCTTCGCGCGCTTCGTCCTGCCTGAAGATTGGATATCACTTGCCTCGCTGCCTGGCGCTTCGGTCGGCACGGCATCCGTCCAGGGGTCGAGTGGTAGTGCCGAAACCGTGTTCACGATGCGCTCATTCGGCCAAAAAGTCCGCGCCTGGCTGAATGGGTATCGGCTTGGATACTGGCCTCAGGAGAAGGGTCGACTGAGATCGGAAGCATACAAGAATCCGGACGGATTCATCGAAGTCACAGCCGAGAACGAGGACACCAGGGTGTCCGAGCATTTCCGTCTCAGGGACTTCGTCTCCCACGACCAGAGGGCTGTCTGGCCGAAATATGTCGTCCTACGCGAGCCACTCCTCGATAAGCTCGAGCTGGTGATCGAAGACCTCAACGATCACGGCATAAACGCTGAGGGGATGCGGATTCGTTCTGGCTTCCGGACGCCGGCGCACAACCTGGCGGTCCGTGGCGAAGGAAGTGCACGTGACAGCCGGCACCAGTTCGGCGACGCCGCCGATGTCTTCATCGACCAGGAAGGCAATGGCAAGATGTCCGACCTGAACGGTGACGGTCGGGTCAATTTCGCCGATGTCAAGATGATCCTCGATGCTGTTGAGCGGGTCGAAGCGCGCTACCCGGAACTGGTCGGAGGCACCGGACTCTACGCTTATTCGGGCCGTAGCGGTCCATTTGCCCACATTGACGTTCGTGGCACCCGCGCGCGTTGGGTCCGCGGAGTCTACAGAGGCCGCTCGCATCGTGTAGCACGCAGCCGAAAGGCGTCGAGCAAATCGTCGTCCTCGGCCAAAAATGCGGTAGCCAAGACGGCATCAGCCGCACGCGCAAGAGCGTCAGAAACACCGGAGTAATCTCCGCGTCGCTGGCTCTCTCGTGTTTCCCGCTTCCGGCTTCCCGCCTCCCGCTTCCGCCTCCTGACTACCTTCCGATCCAGTAAGTCCCCTTGATCTGGAATACGTTCGTCGGCCGATCGCGGAAAAGCGCCGACCGATCGCGACTGAAGTTGAAATTCCCAAACTGATCGAAGCCGTTGCGCTCCTGCGTCCACACGAAGTAAATCGTAGACCCAGGCCGGTATTCCCAGCGCAGCACGCCGGTCCCGCGGAGTGCCCGCAAATTGAAGTCTGGATTGTCGAAGGTGAGCTCGGTAGCGGGCCCGGAACCATCGGGATCGATTCTATAACCCGTGAGCTTGCCCGTCTGCGGATCCCTTTCCGCGACGACCGTGCTTCCGTTGTCGCGCCCGAACAGGTACATACGGCGCGACTTCACTTCAGCGAACTCCTTGAAGCTCGTGTACTTCCCGCTGGCGAGGAAAGGTTGGGCGAACATCTCGAGGGTGAGGGTGGGTGTGAACGTCATGTTCACTCTGGTGTCCATCGAGAAAGTTTTCTGTTGGAGGCGGCCGAAGACGTAACGAGTGCCGGCGAATTGGGGGGCGACGGTTGCATCGGTCGCCGCGGTAACGTACTGCTGCGCGGTGTTATCGAGATCGAGCGATGGAGAAAGGCTCACAAGCAAGCGCGACGACGGTTTGAATGTTAGCGATGGGTAGTAAGCCACGCGGCCACCCTCGGTGTTGTCACGCGCAGTGATGTACTGCACTTGCACGTTGCCGACGATCCGTTTGCGGGAATCCGTTCCGAGGTTCGTGGACAACATGTTGTATCCATAGCGGATGACCGTGGGTCCGCCGCGCGTGAGTCTTTCGTCGTACACGCTCGGGTGGATCAACACGAATGAGCTCACGTTCATATAGTTTTTGAATGTCGCCTGCCACCAAACGTGCCAGTCGCCCTCGTTCTTGTCCCCCTCATAGTTATTCTGCGTTTGCGCCCCCCAAATGGTGTACATGTTCCGGTACCAGCGGCCGGGTGTGGTCCACTGACGGAAGACGTTGACCAGCATCCATTTATAGTCCGCTCGCCCGAGGACGCCGAGGTCGTTGACCTCGAAACCCGGACTCCGCCAGTTCTGGGTTGTCTCCCAGAGCCAGTTGCCAGTTTCCTTCGCCAGTCTCGCATAGAACCCGTAGCCGTACAGATTGCGACGGGTCGGATCGAACGTCGTCGAGAAAAGCGCATCGGTCGTTTCCGTGCGTCCGGGGCGTTGGTAGTAACGAGCGCTTGAGAACTGTGCGCGTCGAATTGCGGCCGTATCGCCACCGATATGAGTCAGCGCGCTCTGGATGTTGAATGAATAAGCGCGGCTCGCCCAATGGTGATCCAGGTCGAGGCCGAACGCCTGGGCGTTCGATCTGAGGCGCGCGACTTCATCGGGGTTGGTCAGGTTGCGGTTGACCATCGTCGTGATTGTGCCCACTCGCGTGGACCCGCCGCGAAAGTCCTTGCGCAGCCGTCCAATGAAGTAGTTGGTGAGGGGCTCGACCTCGAGTGTCGAGTCTGCGGCGCTGCCAACCACCCGGAACCGTGCCCGCTCGCGATTGGTTAGCGCATCCATCACCCCGACGGTGATCCCCTTACTGGTGCGGCCGGTAACCTTGCCGGCTCCCAGGATCGTCGTCGCATCAGCGGCGTCCATGAAATCGGAACGCCCCGAAAGCAGCCCGGCTAACTGAGGCGACCGACCAATCCGCCTGGTGTAAATCAGGCTGAGGCTCGAGACGTTGCTGCAGAAGTAGCAACTGAAGCCGCCCGTCGAGAAATACTGGGAATTGGAGACGAAGAATGGTCTCTTCTCGCTGAAAGTCGTTTCGAAGACAGAAAGGTTCACGACGGCGGGGTCGACCTCGACCTGGCCGAAGTCTGGATTCACAGTGGCGTCGAGAGTGAGGTTGGAGGTCAAGTTCACCTTGACGTCGCCGCCGGCGCGATAAGTCATCTCGGTGTTGGAGTGAAAGGGATCACCGGGCCTTGCGCGTTCAAGCTTGCTTCGCGTAGTGGCGTACGGGACGATCTCCATTTGGCGAGGCTGGGAGCTGAGCTTGATCCCCTCCAAGGTCCCAAAGTAAGCGGGGCCGCCGTACTCATTGTTTCGCCAAAACGCCCACATGTCTTGTTCGTTTCGGCGGTCGACATTGCGCCAGATCTGCATTCCCCAAATCTGGTCCGAGGCACGGGAGAATCGGAGTTGCGAGAACGGGATTCGGAACTCGGCGGTCCATCCGAGGGAATCGATTTTGGCGGCACCCTCCCAAACCGGATCGTATGACGGATCGCCGTTTTGGTGATCTCCCTTCACCCCGTCGGGATTCAGCTCGAACCAACTGCGGCTGTTCTTGTCGCGAAAGGTGTCAAAGACGAACGAGATCCTGTCGCTCGTAAGATTATTGTCCCCATTCATCACCTGGTCGCGACGCGCGAGAGCGGTACGTACCCCTTTGGCGCCCAGCGAGTCGTACATGCGGGCCCCGATATAGAGGGCGGCTGCATCGTATAGTATTCGAATCTCGGTCTTCTGACTCGCCGGTTTTCCCTCATCGGGACTCGACTGACTCAGCTCGGTAATTGGCGTCGCAGCTGCCCAGGCGGTTTCATCGAGCCGTCCGTCTACCGAGATCTCCCCTTGGCGCAGTGCTGCCTGTGCAACCGGGCGTGGATCATTCTGGGATTTGGTTGTCTGCTGTGCCTGAGATTTGGAGGAAAGGACGAGGAGAAGTGCAACGATAGCAAGGCTGGGAACTGCAATCGACCGGCGAGGCGGCATACAGCACTCCGAACGGGTGGAAACGCAACCGGCGAGCAAACTCCCAGAGCCGGCCACCATCTATTCCAACGTTAGACCGCAGTCCGAGGCAAATGGTTGGAATTCAGCCGACAGCAGGCGCCGGGGAGTCGCCTGGCTATACTTCTCACCCGGTTCTACGACGTCGCCATTGGCGAAGTGTCATGATCTTGCAAAATTCTTGCAAAAACTGGGAAAAGGGAACGTGAGGTTTAGACTTGTTTGTCTGGTGTCGATCGGGGTCGCTTCGTTGGCCCATGCGCAGATGCCAACCCCGCCAATCTCAATCGCGGCAGAACCAGGCGAATCTCATCTTCGGAATATCCGGCAGCTCACCAATGGCGGAGAGAATGCCGAGGCCTATTTCAGTCACGACGGGCAGCAGCTGATCTTTCAAAGCACCCGGGACGGCAGGACCTGCGATCAGCAGTACGTGATGAGGACAGACGGATCACGCGTCAGGCAAGTCTCCAACGGAGTGGGCAAAACAACCTGCGGATTCTTCATGGACGGCGACCGGCGAATCCTTTTCGCCTCGAGTCACGCCCTCGAAAAAAATTGTCCACCGCGTCCGGATCCGTCGAAGGGGTACGTCTGGAGGCTCGATCCGTTCGATCTTTACACCGCGCGGCCCGACGGCTCCGGCCTGCGGCGGCTCACCCGATTTGGCGTCTATACCGCGGAGGGCGTTGTCTCGCCTAACGGACGAAAGATCGTGTTCACATCGTTAAAGGATGGTGACCTCGACATCTACGTGATGAATGTCGACGGTTCTGGCTTGCGGAGACTCACCAGTCAACTTGGCTATGACGGTGGTCCGTGGTGGTCACCCGACGGAAAGCGCATTGTCTATCGCGCCTATCATCCGCAAACACCCGCCGAGATAACGACTTACAGAGATCTGCTCGCCCAGCGCCTGGTGCGCCCGAACAAGATGGATCTCTGGATCATGAACGCCGATGGAAGCAATCAGCGTCAAATAACCCATTTGGGCGCGGCGAGCTTCGGCCCGTCGTGGACGGCCGACGGCAAGAAAATCATTTTCTCCTCGAATCACCACACCGATCCCAAGCTGGGCAACTTCGATCTTTTTCTGATCAATCCCGATGGATCGGAGTTGTCACAGGTGACCACGGCGCCGACATTCGACGGTTTCCCGATGTTTAGCCCGGATGGGAAGAAACTCGTCTGGGCGTCGAACCGACACGACGCCAAGCCGCACGAGACCAATCTCTTCATCGCCGAGTGGGTAAACTAGGTCAGTCTGATCCCGACCTGCGTGAGGTGATGCTTGAGATGAGCCACGTAGTCGCTCATGAAATAGTCGAGCGTCGTCGGCTGCTCGCGAGGAATCTGTCGCCACGCGAGCTCGTCGAGATTGTGGTGTGCCCGCAATCGAATACGATCGTCATTGGGGACTGCTTCCATGACGCGCGCGATGTGGAGATTGAAATTTCGCCATAACGCGATCAGTTCCTCCCACGGCGCATCACGGTATCGCTGGACGGAAACCCAGGCGTCCTGTTCGTAACCTGGAAATACCAGATCTTCCTGAAATTGTGCACGTACAAACCGCTGATGGTTATTGGATGCTGAATCAATCAGATGTCCAATCACCTCCCGAGGACACCACTTGCCTGGCGCGGGCCGGGCGCGTGATCGCTCCTCGCCCATGTCCCGGAGGATCGGCGTCCCTACCTCGACTGCCTCGCGCAGCTCTGCGGCATACTCGAGCATCTGCATTACCCCGAAAAATACGTTGGCCCGGCAATTGAATATTCCGTACGAAGACCCTTCTAGCTATTGTGGGGTACAGCTTCGGGCGTGTCACCGGGCTTCTCAACTCACTTCTGATCTTTACGATGAAACGCATTGCACTTTTGCTGGTACTGGTGATTGGTCTCGCGGCGACCTCCGCGGCTCGCTCGCAACAACCGACCAACGCACCGGCTGCCAAGCCCACGAGTCCGGTGAGCGACACGGTTTCGCTGAAGCCGTCACCAGAGCTGCAGAAGGCGCTTGAGGAGCTGGCAGCCGCGGTACAGGCGTTGGCGCAGAAGATCGCATCCGACCCGCAGATCAAGGCCGCGGCCATGCAGGTCGCTTCCGGCGCGGTGACTACTGCACAGCAGGTCGTCGCGGAACAATCTGTCGCGATCCAGGAAGCTCTAAAGTCAGCGGCCGAGCGAATTTCGGCTGCCCAGACCAACCCGCACCAACGCTCCAAGAAGCAGTAGCGGGCTTTTCGCGCTAACCCTTCGCGGTCTCAGCGGGCACGAACTCTGCCCGCTGAGCGCCCATGGATTCCCTCGCCATTCTGGCGCAGGCCCTCGGTGTCGCCTACGCCGCCGGGATCAACGTTCCAGCAACGGTAGCCGTACTCGGCCTCGCGCAGCGACAAGGCTGGATCGGACATCTGCCGGCAGGCCTCGATGTCATTGCCACGCCGTGGATCATTGCTCTGGCGTCGGGGATTTACGCGATTGAGTTCCTGGTCACGCTCCTCCCGGGACTCGCGAGCATCTGGGAGACTTTTCAGAGTCTGGTTCGACCGGTGGCAGCAGCCGTACTAGCTGCCGCGACCGTATACCACGTCGATCCAGCGATGACAGTCCCGGCGGTTCTCCTCGGCGGCGGACTCGCTGCAACCACGCATGGAACGAAGCTCGGACTGCGGTACGCGATAGATGCGTCACCCGAGCCGGTCACCAATGCATTGGCAAATCTCGCGGAGCTCACGACCATTGCGTCGGTGGCACTTGCAGTCTGGCATCACCCCTATCTGACGCTGTCGATCGCACTGGTGCTGCTCGTGCTGCTGATACTGGTGGTGAGAAGAATCGTGTTGACTCTGCGGAGGTTGCTCTCCGGGGATTGGTACCGAGCCGCACGTCCCTCAAAAGGGGAAGAGCTGCCCTCGTCGCGTTGAGTCCCGTCGCCGCGGCTCAGGGCGGGCAACTAGATTTTGCGCAGTGCGAGAAGCAAGCGAGCTAAAAGCAATTGCGAGCAATGCCATCACGGGAGCGATCGTCGGCACGTTGTGCGCGGTCGCGGCGCATGTGTTGGGTGTGCAGCAGCTTTTGAGGCGGCCTGAGCTCGCGCTCTATGTCCCCGCCGCCGTTGTTGGCGGAGCGCTAGGTGTAACGCGTCTGCGTCCGTTGCTCTGGATAGCGGCCGGCATCATCGCCCTGCTTTGCGTCGTGATTGCGTACACTCCGCTCACACCGGCGTTAGCTCGACCTCTGATCAGGCGCGATTCCATTCCGAACCGCGTCGACGCCATTGCCGTCCTGGCCGCCGGATTCACTCGGGATTCGCTGATGCGTAGTGAAACGCTGGATAGACTCCTCAGCGGATTGGCGCTTGCTCGACGCGGGCTCGCTCCTGTTCTCCTCGTGTCCCGAGAGCGACGAAGTTATGCCGGTCATTCAACATCGGATTCGGCGGACTTGCACAACGTGACTGCGCTCGCCGCGTCGACCACGCCAATAGTTTTCGTCGATTCGGTTTTTACGACTCGTACTGAGGCCCTGAGGATGAAAACGATGGCGCGCAAGAGCGGTTGGACGACTCTGGCAGTCGTGACTTCGCCGATGCACTCGAGAAGAGCGTGTGCTACCTTCGAGGCTGTCGGGTTCAAAGTCGTATGCGTGCCGGCGACGCTTCGGGAATCAGGCTTGCATCCGGGCAGCAACGCTGAGGACCGACTCCGTGCGTTCCGGTCATGGCTTTATGAGACATTCGCCACCGACTCGTACCGGCGACGTGGTTGGATTCGGTGAGGACATCAATGTGAGCTGCGAGGAGCTTTCGTAATGACTTCAGGCGTCTCGAACTACAGCCCTTCGAGCCGAGCGGTCGCGGGTGCGGGTCCGGATACTCGCGGAATCTGGAAAGTCATCACCGCATCGTCAGTTGGCACGATGATCGAGTGGTACGATTTCTACATCTTCGGAAGCCTCGCCGCGATCATCGCTACTCAGTTTTTTCCTGGCGGCAACCCGACAGCGAGCTTCCTCAAAACGCTCGCGACGTTTGCAGTCGGTTTTGCAGTCCGTCCATTCGGAGCGCTGGTGTTCGGGCGAATTGGGGACCTGATTGGCAGGAAGTTCGCGTTTCTCGCGACACTGCTCATCATGGGCGGATCGACGGCGGCGATCGGATTTCTTCCGGGTTACACCCGAATCGGCATCGCGGCTCCGATTGCCCTCGTGATTCTGCGGCTGCTGCAGGGACTTGCGCTCGGTGGCGAATATGGTGGTGCCGCAGTCTACGTAGCTGAGCACGCGCCGGACGGTCGTCGCGGCTACTACACCAGCTTTATCCAGACGACTGCAACACTGGGGCTTTTTCTTTCACTGGCGGTGATTCTCATCGTTCGCGCTGCCGTCGGTGACGATGCGTTCAAGGCTTGGGGTTGGCGCGTCCCCTTCATCCTGTCGCTCTTCCTGGTTGCCATTTCCTACTACATCAGGATTCGCCTCCGTGAGTCACCGCTGTTCTCGATTCTGAAGGAGACGGGAAAGACATCGCGCGCTCCGATTACGGAGAGCTTCGGCACGTGGCCCCGCTGGAAGATTTTTTTCACGGTGCTGTTCGGAGCGGCCGCAGGACAGGCTGTTGTCTGGTACACCGGCCAGTTCTACGCACTGCTCTTTCTGCAAACGGTGCTGAAGGTTCCACTCGTCACTTCCTACGTGTGCGTCGCGATTGCTCTCGTGCTCGGCGCGCCACTGTTCGTTTACTTCGGAAGTCTGTCGGACAGGATTGGGCGCAAGAAGATCATGATGGCGGGCAATTTACTGGCGGCGCTGCTCTACGTGCCGATCTACCATGCGATGAAGTTTTTCTCGAACCCGGTGAATGCGGTTGCCCTGACCGCACTCGTGTTTGTCCAGGTGGTGTTCGTGACGATGGTTTACGGTCCGATAGCAGCTTTTCTGGTCGAAGCTTTTCCGGCGAAGATCCGGTATACCTCGCTGTCTCTGCCCTATCATTTTGGCAACGGCTGGTTCGGTGGATTCCTTCCTATCATCGCTACCAGCCTGGTGGCACGCACCGGGAATATTTACGCCGGTTTGGCGTTCCCGATCGTCGTTGCGCTGATAACCTTCGTCGTTGGGTCCCTTACACTAAAGGATCAACACAACGAGAGCATCTGGGCAGAGGTGCGCCCCGCCGGCAGTCCTTCGATTACTTCGGCCGCAATCTGATCATGGAGTTCGCGGGATGATCCTGCTTCTCGCAGCGGCTCTCATTGCCATCCCGCAGAGCCGTGACTCCCTGGTTGAACAGATCGGCGCGCGCATCGCGCAGGAGCCGGGCGCGCAGGTTGGCCTGGCCTACATCGATCTCGCGTCCGGCGACACGCTTTTTTTGAACGCCGACACGAGCTTCCACGCCGCCAGCACTATGAAGGTGCCAGTGATGATCGAGCTGTTCCGACGCGCGAACACGGGTTCCTTCAGAATGAACCAGGGCTTGTTGCTGGTGAACCAGTTTGCCTCGCTGGCAGACGGCTCTCCGTATGCGCTGGATCCAGGCTCCGACAGCGACTCGACGTTGTACCATCGCATCGGTGACCGAGTCCCCGTCGATACGCTGCTGCGATTGATGATTACACGGTCGAGCAATTTCGCGACAAACACATTGATCACGCTGGTTGGCGCTGACCAGGTGACGAGAACGATGCGCGCGCTCGGAGCACAACGGATTCAGGTCCTGCGCGGCGTCGAGGACGGCAAGGCATTCGAGAAGGGTCTCAATAACACCACAACCGCCCGGGACCTGGCCATTATCCTGCGGTCGATCGAGGAGGGCAAAGCCGCGCCTCCGCCGGCGACACGCGAGATGCTCAAGATTCTCCTAGCGCAGGAGTTCAACGAGAAGATTCCGGCCGGGCTGCCGAGTGGCATCCGGGTCGCGCACAAGACCGGGGAGATCACTGCCATCTCGCACGACGCGGCAATCGTATATCCTGTTGGGCGAAAGCCGTATGTCCTGGTAGTGCTTACGCGGGGAATCAGCGATGGCGCGAAGTCGAGTAAGCTGATCGCGGATCTTTCGTCGATCATCTATCGGCACACCATCCAATCCAGATCCACCGCCAAGCGATGAGGGTTGCATTCATCGGCCTCGGCGACATTGGTGAGCCAATGGCATCGCATCTGGCGCGCGATCCATTCGATCTGGTGGTATGGAATCGCACGGCTGCGAAGGCAGATGAGTTCGCGCGCAGACACAAAGCTCGAGTGGCTGCGACGCCGGCTGAAGCGGTGCGCGAAGCAAACGTCGTGATCACATGCCTGCCATCCTCGATCGAAGTGGAGGCAGTTCTCCACGGCGAAAACGGGATGCTCGATGCGCTGCAAAAGGGGACTGTGTTGATCGATTGCACATCGGGCGATCCACCGACCTCGAGATCGATCGCGGCGGAGCTCGGCGGACGCGGCGTGGAATTCATCGACGCGCCGGTGAGCGGAGGTACAAGCGCTGCCAAAGCTGGCGCGCTGACGGTGATGTGGGGCGGCGAGATCACTGTCTTCGAGCGTGTGCGCCCAGTGGTCGAGGCCTTCGGCAAAAAAATCGTTCATGCCGGACCGGTGGGCGCGGGCGACGCGCTCAAGGCGGTGAACAACGCGCTGCTTGCGGTTCACATTCTCTCCACAGCCGAAGGACTGGCAGTGCTGGTGAAGGCCGGCGTGGATCCCAAGGTTGCACTTGACGTGATCAACGCGTCGAGCGGGCGCTCAAACAGCTCCGAGAACCTGATCCCACAACGCGTGATCACCCGAGCCTTTCCTCGAACGTTCCGACTGGCCTTGCTCGAGAAAGACATAGGCATTGCGGCTGTGATGGCGGAGGACCTCGACGTCAAGACTCCGTTGATTTCGCTGACCGCCGAGCGGTTTCACGAGGCGCGTGAAAAACTGGGGGAGCAGGCCGACCATGTCGAAGCTGTGAAGATGGTAGAAGAGGAGAATCGTCTCGAGATCAGGTAGTCCTCGGATTAGTAGCCTCGTCGCGAGCCCGTACCTTTGACCTTATCACTGATTTCTGAGCGCCGCGCGATCGACTTCGGCAATCCGCTGGGCTGCGAGGCGAGGATCGATTTCCGGCGCAACCTCTTCATCCGACAGCTCGGAAGTCCACCGTGCCCGCTCCACGACCCTCTCACCGTTCGGTGCGAGCAGACCGAACTCGATCTCGGCCCGGCGGCAGAAGCGCTCCTGGCGGGCGCGATCCCCCATTTCCAGTGGGAAGCCGAGCGCGTGGAGGCGGGCGTGCATCGCCTCGTGGAGTATGGTCGCCGCGACCTCGGCGTCTGAGAACTCGGGATTCACCGTGAAAGTCAGCTCCACCAGGCAGGCGCGCTGCTCGTGGAAGTATGCTCCTCGACACGCGAAGCGCTCTACCACGATGTACGCGAAATCTTTCTTGAGATGTCGAAAATGATGCGGAACGTACTGCGCAATGAGGGACAGGCTTCGCTCGAGGCGCGCGATCACATGGCTGGTATCGATATCAGGTCGCGTATTGTTTACGACGACGGGGATTCCTAGCACCTCATAGCGGCCGACCGTTGAGGGTCGGTCTTCGGACAGCAGGAATCTCAGGACTCGGTCAAACATCTTGCTCGTACACTAAAGACCGCCGGCGCTAACCTACAATAG
>WNGI01007487.1_pt1 | contig 13869 bp, 8 predicted proteins | sample 5400621 | NCBI WGS metagenome assembly WNGI01 (sample SAMN13153374, study PRJNA577476) | soil metagenome | isolation source: 20 cm soil or saprolite under Garry oak tree replicate 1 | place: USA:California | collected 2016-06-15
TGAGATGGCCGTGCCGACCTGTGCGTTGGTCGGTGGCTGAATGAACGCCAAGTGCGTCGCCGACGTGGGCGGCGGCGGCGGTGGGGGTGGCGGCGGCGGTGGCGGCGGCGGCGGTGGCGGCGGCGGAGGGGGCGGTGGCGGAGGGGGCGCGGTCACACCGACGGGGTTCGACTTCGACCCCTGCGCACCCTGGTTGTCGGTCACCGTCAGCGTCACGGTGTAGGTGCGGCTGGCAGCGTACGTGTGCGACGGGTTCTGGTCGGTCGCCGACCCGCCATCTCCAAAGTCCCAGCTCTGGCCGGTGATTGTGCCGTCGGGATCGCTGCTGGTGCTGGTGAAATTGCACGCCAGTCCGCTGCAACCCCACGAGAACGCAGCCACTGGCGGCTGGTTGGCCGGCGGCGGCGGCGGGGGTGGCGGTGGGGGTGGCGGGGGCGGCGGTGGCGGCGGGGGCGGTGGTGGTGGCGCGAGGCTCACGTTGAACGCGGAGCTCGTCGCGTCGCTCAAGGCGGCGGTCGTAGCGCGCAGCGTGTAGCCATTCCCGATCTGATCGATGCTCAGGTCGGCGAATCTCGCCAGGCCGCCTTGCGCCGATTGCGTCGCGGTTCCGCCGAGCTTCGCGTTGCGCAGCACGCTGCCGTCGCGGTCGAGCCTGATACTCACGGCCGCGCTGAAATCGGGGACGGGGTTGCCGAAGGCGTCGTACGCCGCGACGACCACTGGAGGTCGGATGACGCTGTCGGTCATCACGTCGCTCGGCTGGGCGGCGAACCCGAGCTGGCTCGGTGGGCCCGGCACTACGTCGAACGCCGCGCTGGTGGCAGTCGGGAGCCCGTCCACGATGGCGGCGAAGGCGTAGCCGCTGCCCGACCGGTCGATGTGCAGGTCGGTGAACGTCGCCACGCCGTTCACCGCCGGCACGCTTCTGCGACCGTTGAGCGCGGCGCCGCCCGGACTATGATCGAGGGTGACGGTGACCAGGCCGGCGAACTTCGTGACCGGGGCGTCCGACGAGTCGCGGATGGTGACCTGGACGGGAGCGATCCGCTGGCCGGCGCGCGCGCTCTCCGGTTGAGCCGTGAACGTCAACCCGGTGGCGCCGAAGGCAGTAGGCGGCGGCGGCGGCCCTGGAGACTGGAGTAGCCTGTCGAGCCGGCATGCTGCAACGATGACCGTGGCGAGCGCCAGAAGGCGGAGCATCCTCATGGCGTTGACGGAGCTCCGCAAACTGCGCACCGCGTCTCCGAACCGTGTGCGAGCCTTACAGTGTGAGGGGGCTCACGGGGGTGTGGCCGCGTTCTGCTGAGAAGGGGCAACAGGTGTGTCGTGGGCAAGACAAGGCGGGCGCAGCAGTTACAGTAGCGTGCGATACACCTCCGCGGTCCGCTCCGCCGTCTTTTGCCAGGAGAACTCCCGGGCCCGGACCCGCCCCCGGGCGATCAGCAGCTCCATGCGCGCCGGATCGTCCGACAACCCCTCGAGCGCCTGCACGTACGCCGCGGGGTCCCGTCCCTCGACCACGACGATCGCGTCGCCGCCCACTTCCTTGAGCCCGCCCGCCCCGGAGGTCACCACCGGGAGCCCCGAGGCGAACGCCTCGATCACCGGATACCCGAATCCTTCATAGAGCGAAGGGAACAGCAGCACGTCGGCGGCGCGGTACGCGCGCCGCAGCGTGGTCTCGTCGGCGAACGGCGCGGTGCGCACGAAGCGGCGCAGCGCCAGCCGCTCGATCAGCTGCTCCTGGTCGCCGGTGAAACGTCCACCCACCTGCAGCAGGTAGGCGTCGGCTTCATTGCGGAGCCGCGCCACGGTCTGGATCACGAGGGGTACGTTTTTCCGCTCCACGGTGCTCCCCACGTGCAGCACCACGAACGCCTCCTCCGGGATGCGCCAGTCGGCGCGGCCGCGCGCCCGGGCCCCGGGTGCCTCGGAGAAGAACGAGCGGTCCACGCCGAACGGCACCACGCTGATGCGCCGGTCGTCCCCGAGCCAGGTCGAGAGCTCGTGCTTCAGCCACTCGGTGCCCACGATGTAGGACTGCGCCAGGCGCAGCGCTTTGAGCGTCTGCCGCAGGAAGCGGTTGCGGATTCCCTCGCGCCAGCCGTCGGTGGGGGAGCGCAGGATGATGACCGGCATCAGGTCGTGCACGGTCACCACGACCGGCCGGCGGTGCACGCGGGTCACCATGTGCGCGTATGTGTGATCGAGGATGTGCACCAGGCGCGCCCGCTTGGCGTCGCGCTTGAGCCACCACGGATAGAAGAAGTAGCGCGCCACGTAGCGCTGCGGGTCCCGCAACGGGCCGGGCAACACCAGGCTGGTGGGATCCACGTCCTGCGCCCACCACCGCGGATAGCCGCCGGAGCGACGCCCGTCCTTGGTCTCGCGCGTGAGCGCGCCGATCTGGGCGGCGAGCCGCACCTCGAACCCGGGATCGGTGCTCTCCAGCCAGTCGTACAGCCGGTGGGCGTAGCGGTCCATCGAGGGCCAGCGCTCGAGGGGGAGGTCGGGGACGAGGAGGACGCGAGTCACTTTTCCTTCGGGTTCGATGCTCCTAGGTGCGGCTGACCCCGGGGCGGTGCCCCGGGGAAACGAGACTCCTGGTGTGTAACCCCGGGCCGCCGGCCCGGGGTCAGCCGTGCGGTCCGACCACCTCTTTCCAAAAAGCCACGGTTCTCTCCGCCACCGCATCGTCACTGAACAATTGCATTACCCGGGCGCGCCCTGCCTGCGCCAGCGGTCGCCGCGCTTCGGTGGCGGCCAGGCGGCGCAACGCGCCGGCGAGCGCGGCGGCATCGCCGGGCGGGACGATCGCTCCGGCGTCGCCGATCACTTCCGGCGTCGCACCGGCGCCGGTCCCGATGACCGCCACTTCGTGCGCCATGGCCTCGGCCACCGCGTGCGCGGATTGCTCCGCCCAGCCCGGGAGCTCACGGGACGGCTGCACCAGCACGTCGAGCTCCGCCCACAACCGCGCCATCTCATCGTGGGGCAGCGCGCCCGTCCAGCGGATGCGCGCCGCCAGACGCAGCTCGCTGGCGATGCGCTCGAGGCGCTCGCGGTCCGGGCCATCGCCCACCACCCACAGGGACCAACGCCCGCCGCGATTTTCGGCGAGCGCCTGGAGCAAAGTATCGAGTCCCTTCTCCGGCACCAAGCGGCCCACGTATCCGATCGCGAGCCCTTCGTGGAGCGCGTGCTCGGTCTCGGGCGGGACCTGGACGCCGAGCTGGGGCACGACGGCAACGGGGAGGTTGGGGACCGCGCGCCGCAGCAGCGCCGCGGCTCCGCCGCTGCCCGCGATGGCGCCCTTGAGCCGCCGCAGCACGCGGCGCCGCCGCACGCGGGGGAAGAACCGGAGGGGGACGTCCACGTTCTGGAGCGTGAACAGCACCACCGGGAGCTTGAGCTTGCGCGCCACGCGCACCACCTGCTGGCAGCCGCGCGTGGTCGGCTCCTGCTCCACCTGGATCACGTCGGGGCGCTTGTCGCGCAGCAGCGAGATCAGCGCGCGCTGCCCGAAGCGCGCCTCCGCGGGGTGGGCCCAGTGGCGCACCGGGATCGGGAACACCTCGACGCCGTTCTGGCGCTCCCACCCCACCTCGATCGTGCGGCCCAGCCCGGCTTCGCGCGAGCGCTCCGGCACGCCGACGGTCACGTCGAGATCGCGCGCGGCGAGCGCGCGGAGCTTCCCGCGGTTCGCGGGGTTGAGGTAGGTCGGGGAGACGATGAGAACCCTACGCATGAGGAGAAATGTGGTACACCGTGAACGCGGAACGCGGAAGGCGGAACGCGGAACAGGCGGGCCGACCGTCGTGCTGCTGTTCCGCGTTCCGCGTTCCCACTTCCGCGTTCTCCATTTATATTTGCTCCCCTCGGGCCCTTAGCTCAGACTGGTTAGAGCAGCGGACTCATAATCCGTAGGTCCCAGGTTCAAATCCTGGAGGGCCCACGGTTAAGGCTGGGTGACAGTTTATGGGTTTTGGTAAGAGACGCACAGGGGTGAACAGGTGACAGACGCACAGGGGTGAACAGGGGGCAGACGCACTTGGCCTACCTGCCTCCTATCTCCTGTTCACCGCTGTGCGTCTGTTACCGTCCCCCGTTAGACTACCATCCAGCCTCACCCAGGGTGGCTAGCTCAGCTGGTTAGAGCGCCGGTCTCACATACCGGAGGTCACAGGTTCGAGTCCTGTGCCGCCCATTCGCCCCGCCGTCATGTTCCTCTCCATCGCCGTCGCGGCGCCCGCCGCGGCCCCAGCGGCCCCCGTGGCCCAGTCCGATTCGCTGGGGCTGCGGGCGACCCTCGCGGGCTGGGCCGACGACGTCTGGTTGCGCCTGCTCGATCGTGACGCCGCCCGGGACGGGCGGTTGAGCGATCGCGGCATCCTGCAGCGCTTCAACTCCACGATCGATCCCGACTACCAGATCAACCTGATACGCGCCCGGTTCGGCCTGCTGGACGACGCCGACTGGTACCGCCACGCGCGCGGCGCCCGCTACTGGGGGGGGAGCATCAACACGCGCGATTTCGCGGAAGGGGCGGAGTTCAAGGAGTCGGTGCCGCTCGGGCCGCGCTGGTCGGCGCGCGTGGATTTCACCAAGCAGGACCTCCCCGAGCTGACCCGCAGCCTGGTGCGCATCGGGTTCGTGCGCTCGGGCGGGGGGACGGCGGGGTTCTTTTCATCTATAGAGGGGACGCTGGTCCCGCTCAAGCCGAGCTCCGATCTCGAGGTAGGCGCGGGGTGGCGCCGGGGGCAGAGTGAGCTCGCCCTGTACCTGGCGGTGCTCGATGCGTTCAACGACCTGATCTACCAGGACTTGAAAGTGCTGAACGCCGCCGCCGACACCGCGCTCGACTACGAGCGCCAGCCGGTCACGCTGCGCGGCACGGCGGATGTGCGCCTCACGCCGCACTGGCGCCTGGAAGCCCGGGCCGGCGTGATGCTCCCTGCGACGCTGCGCGCCTACGCCCAGTTCGCGCCCGACTCCGGGTTCCGGCAGCGCGAGCGCTACGGGTTCGGCGGGGTGCTGATCGAGTGGCACGAGAGCGAGCGCGTGACGCTGGGAGGCTTCGCGACGTACGTGCGCGCGGTGACCGATCGGACGCCGCTCCCCGACGGACGGGCGCTCGACGACTTCCGGCTCACCGAGCGGACGCTCGAGGCCGGCGGGCTGCTGCTGGCGCGGGTCGCGCCGGACTGGGTGATCGAGGGATGGCTGGCCCGCAACTGGCGACCCGAGCGTCGCGTGTACCGCGCGGCTGCGGGCGCGCCCGACGTCGACTACGAGGACGCAGCGTGGAGTGGGCAAGCCGTGTTGGAGCGCCGTCCGGCGCGCGGCTTTACCGGCGGCGTGACCTACGAGATCGATCTGCGCGACGTGACGCCCGGGGCGGGGGAAGTGCCGGCTCGCGAGGGGTCGCTGGCGCGACACAATAACGAAGTGCGGCTCGAGTTCGGCTGGCGCGCCGTGGATCGCTGGGCGTTCCAGCTCGGCTTGGGGCTCGATCTCGACCCCGGGATCTGGCCGCGCGGCTGGTTCGGGGGCGGGCATGGACGGTTCATCTTGTATTGGTGAAAGGCCGGTAAAAGGCCGGTAAGAGGCCGGGGAAGGGGGAAGGGCGGAGAGGCTGGGTGATGCGTGCGTGATGCATTGGAGATGTAGCGTCTCTGCAACGGGTTAGCCCGTCGCATCGTGAAAGCAGCCGGTACGGCCTTTGCCACACTTGCCGTGAACACGCCACTCACGCGAGCCCCGTGGCCCTGTCGCAGGAGACCCGCAGACCGAGCAGTGTCCTCAGCGCCTGTCAGCGGGCACTGAGTGTGGCGGGGTGCGCCCTGCTGTTGTTGCTGGTCGCAACGTGTCAGGTCGACAAGATCACTACCAATCCTCCCCCAGTCGCCACGCTCAGCGTGGCGCCCGCCCAGCTCACCTTCGGCGCCGCGGTGGGGAGCGCGGCGCTGCAGTCCGATTCCGTCGTACTCAAGAATGATGGAGAGGGGGGCGCGCTGTCGTGGAGCGCCGCGTCCGCGCACGGCTCGGCGTGGCTGGCGTTCACCCCGCGTGGCGGGTCGACGCCGGGGTGGCTGCACGTCCGGCTCAACCCCGCCGGACTCGCCCCCGGCACGTATAACGACAGCGTGATCGTGTCCGCCGGAAACGCGGCCGGCAGTCCGGCCACGGTACCGGTGGCGTTCGTCGTGCATCCGTGCGTCGCCGCCGTGATCGCGCTCGACGCCCAGCTCAACGACTCGCTCACGCAGCAGAGTTGCGCGGCGCCGCACCGAGCGGGCAGCTTCGCGCAGCTGTACAGCTTCACCGGGCGCGTCGGGGACTCGGTGTCGATCGTCATGTCCGCGCCCGCGCTCGACGGGTACATCCTGCTCGACACCGCGACCACGAGCGACGCGCCGCCGCTGGCGCAGAACGACCAGTGTGGCGCAGGACCGGGCGCCTGCCTGCTGTATCAGCTGCTGCGCACGGCGGGGCCGTACACCATCGAAGCGACCAGCGGCCCGCCGACGGCGACCGGCCTGTTCACGCTGAGCGTCACACGGCCGCGCCCGCCGGCCGGTCCGGACGCCCTGGCGCAGCTCACGAGCGACGGCGTGACGGGGATCGCCGTGGGCGGCAGCGTCAATCAGCCGAGTGTAGTGCTGCGCGGCACCGTGAGCGATCCGGACGTGGGCGACACCCTGCGGCTTCAGGTGGAGGCCCTGCCCGTGGGCACGGCGTTCACCGGCGTACCCACGGCGGTGAGTGATTCGGTGTCGAGCGGCCAGCGCGCGTCCGTCAAGCTCACCGGGCTGGCCGACAACACGGCGTATCACTGGCGCGCACGCACCCTGGACCAGACGGGGCGAGCGGGCGCGTGGGTGCCGTTCGGCGGGAACGCCGAGACGGCGGCCGACTTCTCGACAGCGATCCCGGGGCCGCCGCTCGCCCCGACCGCGCTGGGGCAGTTCCAGAACGACGGCGTGACCGCCATCCCGGTGGGCGGCACCGGGCGAAGCCGCTCGGCGGTATTCAAGGGCACGATCACCGACCCGAACCCGGGGGACGTGGTGCGGCTCGAGGTCGAGGTGGACCCGCTCGGCACGGCGTTCAGCGGCGTACCGAACGGCTCGGGGGCGGGGGTGGCCAACGGCACGATCGCCACCGCCACCGTTGCGGGCCTCACCGACAACGTGTCGTACCACTGGCAGGCGCGGGGAGTGGATCAGACCGGCCGGGCCGGCCCCTGGGCGTCGTTCGGCGGCAACGCCGAGACGGCGGTCGACTTCAAGGTCGCGATGGCGGGGAGTCAGGTGGTCTTCACGGTGCAGCCGACGAGCACGGCGGCGGGCGCCGCGATCACGCCCGCGGTACAGGTCGCCGTGCAAGACGCCCTGGGGAACATCGTCACGAGCTTCAGCGGCACGATCACGGTGACCATGGGGGTGAACCTGGCCGGCGGCACGCTCGCGGGCCATACGACGGTCACTGCCGTGAACGGCGTGGCCACGTTCACCGACCTGAGCATCGACAAGGTCGGGACGGGCTATACGCTCCAGGCCACCGGTGCGGGCTTGACCACGGCGAGCGCGTCGTTCGAGGTCACGCCGGGAGCAGTGACGCAGCTCGCGTTCACGGTGCCGCCGAGTGCCACGGCCGCGGGCGCAGCGATCACGCCGGCGGTACAGGTGACGGCGCGCGATGCGGCCGGCAACACGGCGACGCAGTTCACCGGCAACATCACCGTGGCGCTGGGCGCGAACCAGAGCGGCGCCACGCTCGGCGGTGTCCCGACGCACGCGGCCGTCGCCGGTGTGGCGACCTTCCCGGGCCTGAGCGTCAACAAGGCGGGGACGTACACCTTGACGGCGACGAGCGGCACGATCCCCGTGGCGACGAGCTCGCAGTTCAACGTCACCGCCGCGGCCGCGGGGCAGCTCGCCCTCATCACTGCCCCCTCGGCCACGGCGCAGAGCGGCGTGCCGTTCGCGCAGCAGCCCGCCGTTCAGGTGCAGGACGCGAACGGCAATCCGGTCGCCACCCAGGGTGTCGGCGTCACGGTCGCGATCGCCACGGGACCCGCCGGCGCGTCGCTCGCGCCGGAGAGCGCGACCACCGACGCGAGCGGTCTGGCGCGGTTCGCCGGGCTCACGCTCAGCGGTCCACCCGGGAGCTACACCCTGACGTTTGCGTCAGGCACGCTCAAGACGGTCACGTCGGGGCCGATCGCGCTCTCCGCCGGGACGGCGACGCAGATCGCGCTGCAGGCGGGAAACAACCAGACCGTCGCGGCCGGCAGCGCCGTGCCGATTCCGCCCGCCGTCATCGTCAAGGACGGGAGCGGCAATCCCGTCGCCCTCGTGGCGGTGACGTTCGCGGTCACGCCGGGGAACGGCACGATCACCGGGCCGAATCAGACGACCGACGCGAACGGCATCGCCCGAGTCGGCAGCTGGACCCTCGCCACCACCGCCGGGGCCAACACGCTGACGGCAACGTCGGCCGGTCTCACGGGCAGCCCCGTCACGTTCACGGCCACCGGCACCGCGGGGAGCGCCGGGAGCATCGCCGTCTCCGCGGGCGACCAGCAGACGGCCACCGTGAACACCGCGGTCACCACGCCCCCCGCGGTGATCGTGAAAGACCAGTTCGGCAACCCCGTGGGGGGCGCCGCCGTAACTTTCGCAATCGCGTCGGGACAGGGCGGCATCACCGGCGCGGCCCAGACGACGAACGCAAGCGGGATCGCCAGGGTCGGGAGCTGGACGCTAGGCAGGGCCGCCGGGACCAACACCCTCACCGCCACGTCCACAGGGTTGAACGGCAGCCCGGTGACGTTCACGGCCACCGGCACCGCGGGCGCCGCCTTCTCCATGGCGGTGAGCGCCGGCAACAACCAGGCGGCGGCGGTCGGGACCGCGGTGGCGACGCCGCCGGCGGTGATCGTCCAGGATCAGTTCAACAATCCAGTGGCGGGCGTGGCGGTGACGTTCGCGCCGGCGGCGGGGAGCGGCAGCGTGAGTCCCACGCCGCCGGTGACGACGGGGGCGGGCGGGATCGCCGCCCTGACCTCGTGGACCCTGGGCACCACGGCCGGCCCGAACACGCTGACCGCGACGGCGGCGGGCAGCGGCATCACGGGCAATCCGGTGACGTTCACCGCCACCGCCACGGCGGGGCCGGTCGCGAAACTCGCGATCACGACGCAGCCGTCCGCCACGGTGCAGAGCGGCGTGGCCTTCCTCCAGCAACCCGTCATCCAGCTGCAGGACGCCTCCGGCAATCCGGTGAGCCAGTTGGGCATCACGGTCCGGGCGTCGATCGCCTCGGGCGGCGGCACGCTCGGCGGCACGGTGGACATCAACACCAACGCGAGCGGCGCCGCCCTGTTCACGAACCTGTCGATCAGCGGCACGGCGGGGCCGCACACGCTGGGCTTCTCGGCCCAGCAGTTCACCCCCATTACGTCGGCGACGGTGAACGTCACCGCGGGCGCGGCGACCCAGATCGCGATGAACGCCGGCAACGGCCAGAACGCCACCACCGGGACCGCCGTGGCCATACCGCCGTCGGTGATCGTGCGTGATGCCAGCAACAACCCGGTCGCAGGCGTCGCGGTCACATTCGCTCCGGGGACGAGCGGCGGCACCGTCACCGGCCCGAACCAGACAACGGACGCGACCGGCATCGCCGCCGTCGGCACCTGGACCCTTGGCAAGACGGCGGGCCCCTACACACTCACTGCGACGGCGCCCGGGCTGACCGGCAGTCCCCTCACGTTCACCGCCACGGGCGTGGCGGGTGCGCCGGCGACGCTCGCGAAATTCTCGGGGGACAACCTGACCGGTCAGGTGGGCAGCACGCTGGCGACGCCGCACAACGTGCTCGTCACCGACGCCAACGGCAATCCGGTGGGGAACGTCACCGTGACCTGGGCCCCGGCCTCGGGCGGGGGCTCGGTGAATCCGACGTCCTCGACGACGGACGTGAACGGTCATGCCACCGGCGACCGTAGCCGGGGCCACACAGATGGCAGTGAACGGCGGGGATCGCCAAACGGGCACTGTGGGGCAGCCGCTGCCCACGGCCCTGTCGGTGCGCGTCGTGGATCAGTTCAACAACCCCGTCGCGGGGGTGCAGATCTCGTGGTCGGTGATCGATGGCGCCGGGTCGGTCAACCCGCCGACGGCCACGTCGACCACGGGCGGGATCGCCTCGACCATCTGGACCCTTGGGACGCGCACCACGCCGACCGACTCGACTCAGCTGGTCCAGGCGACGGGCGTCGGATCACCGGTCACGTTCACGGGGTTCAGCAGGCCCGGCCCGGTGAATGCGTTACAGACGACCCTGGTCGCGTCCCCGGCGGTGATCACCGCCTCGAGCGGGACCGGCGCCAGCACCATCACCGTCACGGCGCGCGACCAGTACGGCAACCCGGTGCGCGGCAAGACCGTCACCCTCACCGCGACCGGCTCGGCCAACGCGCCCGGGGGCGTGGCGATCACCCAGCGGGACACGGTGACGGTGAGCCCGGCGGCGGCGACCCACCTCGCGTTCCTGGTGGGCCCGAGCAACGTCGCCGCGGGTGCCCCCATCACGCCGGCGATCCAGGTGGAGGTGCGCGACCAGTTCAACAATCGTGTCACCGCGTCGAGCTCCGGCGTCTCGCTCGCCTTCGGCAACAACGCCGGCGGCGGCACCTTGAGCGGCGCGGGTCCGCTGATGGCCTCAAACGGCGTGGCGACGTTCAGCGCGGCGAGCATCGATAAGGCAGGCACCGCCTACACGCTGGTGGCCAGCTCGGACCCGCTCACGGGGGTGACGAGCGGTTCCTTCAATGTGACCGCCGCGGCTGCGAGCAAGCTGGCGCTCACCACGCCGCCGTCGAGCACGGCGCGGAGCGGCGTACTGCTGGCGCAGCAGCCCGTGGTGCAGCTCCAGGATGCCAACGGCAACCCCGTGAGCCAGAGCGGCGTGGTCGTGACCGCGACGCCGAGCCCGGCGGGGGCGACGGCGAGCAGCAATACGGCCACCACGGGACTGAACGGGGTCGCGACGTTCAGCGGCCTGACGCTCACCGGCACGGCGGGGAGCTACACGCTGAGCTTCGGCGGCGGCACGGGGATCACGCCGGTCGTCTCGGGGCCGATCGCGCTCAGCGCCGGCGCGGCGGCATCGATCGCGGCGAACAGTCCCGTCACGCAGGACGCGCCGGCGGGGAGCGCAGTTCGTTCACCCCCGGCCGTGATCGTGAAGGACGGGAGCGGCAACCCGGTCTCCGGGATCGCGGTGACCTTTGCGACCGCGGCGGGGAGCGGGACGGTCACGCCGACGACGCCGGTGACGACGGGGACCGACGGGATCGCGGCCGCCACGTCGTGGACCTTGAGCACCACGGCGGGGACGAACACGCTCACGGCGACGTCGGGGACGCTGGCGGGCAGCCCGGTGACGTTCACGGCGACAGGCACGGCCGGGGCCGCGACGAAGCTGGTGCTCACCACGCCGCCGTCGAGCACGGCGCGGAGCGGCGCGCCGCTGGTGCAGCAGCCCGTGGTGCAGCTCCAGGATGCCAACGGCAACCCCGTGAGCCAGAGTGTGGTCGTGACGGCGACGCCGAGCCCGGCGGGGGCGACGGCGAGCAGCAATACGGCCACCACGGGACTGAACGGGGTCGCGACGTTCAGCGGCCTGACGCTCACCGGCACGGCGGGGAGCTACACGCTGAGCTTCGGCGGCGGCACGGGGCTCACCCCGGTCAGCTCCGGAGCGATCGCGCTCAGCGCGGGGACGGCAGCGTCGATCGCCGCGAATGGGGGCGGGACATCGGCGCCTGCGGGCACCGCAGTCACGCCACCGCCCTCGGTAATCGTGAAGGACGCAGGCGGCAATCCGGTGGCGGGAGTCGTGGTGAACTTTGCCGCCGGACCGAGCAGCGGGACGGTGACGCCGCCGACGACGACGACCGGGGCCGACGGCATTGCCGCGGCGACCTCGTGGACCTTGAGCGCCACGGCGGGGACCAACACGCTCACCGCGACGGCCTCGGGCCTCGCGGGGAGTCCGGTGACGTTCACGGCGACGGGCACGGCGGGCGCGGCAAACAAGCTCGCGCTCACGACACCGCCTTCGAGCACGGCCCAGAGTGGCGCGCCGTTGGTGCCACAGCCGGTGGTGCAGCTCCAGGATGCCAACGGCAACCCCGTGAGCCAGAGCGGCGTGCTCGTGACGGCGACGCCGAGCCCGGCGGGGGCGACGGCGAGCGGCAATACGGCCACCACGGGACCGAACGGGGTCGCCACGTTCAGCGGCCTGACGCTCACCGGCACCGCGGGGAGCTACACGCTGAGCTTCGGTGCCACGGGGATCACCCCGGCCAGCTCCGGGCCGATCGCGCTCAGCGCCGGCGCGGCGGCGTCGATCGCCGCGAATGGCGGGGGGACGTCGGCTCCGGCGGGGACCGCGGTCACCCCACCGCCTGCGGTGATCGTGAAGGACGCCGGCGGCAATCCGGTCTCCGGGGTCGCGGTGACCTTCGCGGCGGCCGCGGGGAGCGGGACGGTGACGCCCACGACACCGGTGACGACCGGCACGGACGGGATCGCCGCCGCGACCTCCTGGACTCTGAGCCCCACGGCGGGGACCAACACGCTCACCGCCACGGCCTCGGGCTTGACGGGGAGTCCCGTGACGTTCACGGCAACGGGGACCGCCGGGACGGCGACGCAGCTCGCCCTCACCACGCCGCCGTCGAGCACGGCACGGAGCGGCGCGCCACTGGCGCAGCAGCCGGTGGTGCAGTTGCAGGATGCCAACGGCAACCCCGTGAGCCAGATCGGCGTGGTCGTGACTGCGACGCCGAGCCCGGCGGGGGCGACGGCGAGCAATAACACCGCCACGGCACGGGGCTCACCCCGGTCAGCTCCGGAGCGATCGCGCTCAGCGCCGGTGCCGCGGCGTCGATTGCCCACAACGCCGGGGGCACCGCGGCGCCCGCGGGCACGGCGGTCACACCGCCGCCCTCGGTGATCGTCAAGGACGCGAGTGGTAATCCGGTGTCCGGCGTCGCCGTGACGTTCGCCGCCGCCGCGGGGAGCGGGACGGTGACGCCCACCACGCCGGTGACAACCGGGACCGACGGGATCGCCGCCGCGACCTCGTGGACCTTGAGCGCCACAGCGGGGACCAACACGCTCACCGCCACGGCCTCGGGCCTGACGGGGAGTCCGCCTGACGGGGAGTCCGGTCACCTTCACGGCCACCGGCACGGCGGGCGCGGCGACACGCCTGGTGATCACGACGCCGCCGTCGAGCAGCGCGCAGAGTGGCGTGCCGCTGGCGCCGCAGCCCGTGGTGCAGTTGCAGGACGCGAACGGCAACTCGGTGAGCCAGGGCGGCGTGGTCGTGACCGCGACGCCGAGTCCGGCGGGCGCGACGGCGAGCAACAATACGGCCACGACGACACCGAATGGGGCCGCGACGTTCAGCGGCTTGACGCTCACCGGCACGGCGGGGAGCTATACGCTGAGCTTCGGCGGTACGGGGCTCACTCCAATCAGCTCCGGGCCGATCGCGCTCAGCGCCGGTGCCGCGGCGTCGATTGCCCACAACGCCGGCGGTACGTCGGCCCCCGCGGGGACCGCGGTCAGCCCGCCGCCCTCCGTGATCGTCAAGGACGCGAGCGGCAACCCCGTCTCCGGGATCGCGGTGACGTTCGCGGCTGCGGTGGGGAGCGGGACGGTGACGCCCACCACGCCGGTGACAACCGGGACCGACGGGATCGCCGCCGCGACCTCGTGGACCTTGAGCGCCACAGCGGGGACCAACACGCTCACCGCCACGGCCTCGGGCCTGACGGGGAGTCCG
>WNGI01008668.1_pt1 | contig 13867 bp, 9 predicted proteins | sample 5400621 | NCBI WGS metagenome assembly WNGI01 (sample SAMN13153374, study PRJNA577476) | soil metagenome | isolation source: 20 cm soil or saprolite under Garry oak tree replicate 1 | place: USA:California | collected 2016-06-15
CCGCAACAGCCGAAAGGCGGCAATGACAGGGCCGTAATTCCGGAGACCGACTTTGCTGCTTGCACGTATCCGTATTCGTTTTGCGCAGCGGGCGAACTGTACAGGTCTCTGAGGCGATGAACCAGGCGATCACCAGACAGATCATCCACAGTTGGGATAGCCGGCAGATGCCTGCGAATTCGAGAAGCTGCAAGACTGGGGGAGAGGCGGGAAAGCAGACCCGCGGCGGCACCTGCCTTCAAAAAAGATCTGCGATTCCATGTCAGTTGCGTTTGCCCGCTCATTCGATCTCGCCTCCAATGTCGAAAACCGCTAGCACCCTTCGAACAACCTGCATTTAGAATCCTTGCCCGACAGCATACACGAATTAGGCGCACTTTACGGCGGTTTGTGTATCTTTACCACGTAAGTGAAGAAAACGATGATCTAAATAGAGTACTTCGATCATTTCTGCCTTGCCTTTTCAGTGGAAGGTTAGTATGGTCTAGCGAAACTTACGCGTTCCGGGGCCTTCGTATTTTCTGCTACTACGACTTGCAAGGAGGCTAAAATGAGACAAATCCGGCCAATGAAAAGCTTCCGGATATCCGTGGCGTTGTTACTCACTCTCGGTTTTCCGACGCTTGCTTCACATCCTCTAGCGGCCCAAACCTGTACGGTGACTGCTGCAACGGGCACCCTAGATTCTAATTTCGATTCCGAATATACCGAGAATGGTCCAGGAACTTGGAAAGAGCCCTTAGGCATGCCCGGCTGGACCGGAGCTGACAGCACCTACTCGGTGCTGTTGCCGAGCGGCGACAGCGCGTTTTTCTTTTCTGACTCGTATGTCGGTGAGTACCCGACGTTAAGCGGCGACGGAACGGTGAGTACGAATTCCAACGGGTTGCGTACACGTGCTGCGAACTGCGGTGCACCGCTGTGCAATCCGCCCACGAACCTTTATCACGCGCACAACAGCATCGTCGTGCAGAGCGCGGCCACCGGACAGTTGTCAACGCTCATGGGACCCAAGGATCTCACTTCCGGATACTCGACCTCGTACTTCGTACCCGCGACTGCCGCCGTCACGGGTCACTTCTATTGGATGGGAGACTCAGTAGTGGTGCAGGTGGACGGCACAGGAACAAAGAAACTTTGGACCTTTGTGATGGAGTGGGACAGCAGCTTCAATTACTACGGCAGCGCAATTGCCCAGTTATCGTTGCCTAGTCTGGCCCTTGAGAGCATCACGCTCCTGAGCAATGTCCCGTCCGGCAATGTGGTTCATTGGGGAACTGCGATGTGGCTCGATGGCAGCTACGGCAACAACTATCTCTATGTCTACGGGATTGAGGACAACGCGCAAAACGGCAGATTTCCGTTCATCGCGCTCACGAATCCAGCCGTTGGAGTTTCTGGGGTCGCCAACACGAACAACTGGTACGTTTGGAACGGAAATAGCTGGGTTACCGGGCTGACCAACGCGGTGCAGATCATCGGCGCACCAAACGACCCGAACAACGCGGGCGATTACGTCAGCAGCGAATATAGCGTGAAGAAAATCCACAGCAGTGCGGGAACGACTTACCTGTTGGTGGCCCAAGACACAAAGGTCCCGTTCGGAACGTGGAAAGATATCACTCTTTATTCTGCCTGCAGGCCACAGGGACCCTTTTCGGCGAAAGATGTAGTGTATTCAACGCCGGAAACCGGCTCCACGAAGGTACCAGGGATGACGTCGTCCCAATCGCTCGCTGGGATTATTCTGACGTACAATCCGCATGCCCACCCGCAGTTCACCAGCAATGGCCAGCTGCTGATTTCTTATGATTTGAACGCGAGCAACAGCGGAGATCTCCTTTACGCAGACACATATCGACCGAAGTTTATTCGCGTGAAGATTGCCGGATTGAAGTGAGCTGAGTTGCGATGAGCACCTTGCGAGAACTAAGTTTTAGATTGATCTTGCGCGAGTTCTGAACCTTCGTTAGAGAGCTCTTTTAGCGACTCGAGGTATCCATGAAACCGTTCGCATTTCTCCTTCTCTTTATCGGATCGCTTGCGGGCCAGTCGGATATCTCTTCTTCCGCAGCCGCGACCAGCAGGCCAGGCACGATCCGGCCGCTGCCCGAGTTTGGTTATACAGATGGGTGGCTGGGAGCTGACGATGCCTACTCCATTCCGCTTACCTCCACCGAGAGCCTTTGGCTGTTCGGCGACACATTCGTAGGGACCGCCGAAACCAAGCTTAGGAATCAGGCCAAAACCATGGTTCATAACAGCGTCGGCATTTCTAAATGTGAGCAGGGCAAGAACTGCACCCTGCGTTATTTCTGGAAGGCCCCCAACAGCCCTAAGCCGCGGTCGTTTTTCGATACCGGCACCGACGAACTGTATTACTGGCCACTGGACGGATTTCTTGCGGGCAAGGCTCTCTATCTGTCTCTACTCGCGGTTCGCAACAAGCCCGGGGCCAGTCTCGGCGATGCTTTCGGATTCGAGATTGTCGGTACCAAGCTGGCGGCGATTGATAACGTGCGCACAGCGCCTGAAAAATGGCATGTCGGCATTCAAGACCTTACCGACGCCCATCTTTGGCCCGGCGTCTCCATGGTACCCGATGGCAAGTACGTGATCTGGTATACGCAGGTCAGTGAAGGTGAGGGCCGCGGGTTTATGACGGAGATGCGGCTGCCACGAGATAAGATGGCGAAGCCTTCCGGTAACTGGGAGTACCTAAATAAAGATAATCACTGGGTTGCAGGACTGGCGAGCAAGGATGCCATGCACGTGATTGAACAACCCATCAGCGAGATGTCCGTGCGCTATCATCCCTCACTCCAAAAGTGGCTGGCGCTTTCGCCTGGGCCCGATTTCCCTTCCCCGCGGGCAGTTGCACGATTCGCAGATTCGCCCATTGGCCCCTGGTCCAGTCCGCAAACGATTTATGAGTTCCCGGAAATGAAGCGCGACAACACGGGCTACGACAAGGACACATTCTGCTACGCCGTGAAGGAACATATCGAATTTACCGAAAACAAGATTGCTTTGACCTATGCGTGCAATTCGATGATCCTGTCAAAGACAATGACCAATATGAACATCTACCGGCCGCGGTCTGTGATTCTGGATCTCCCAAAATGAGAGCGTCCGGCGCAAGCTCGCCCTCCCCGTTCTCACTGGAACGATACAGAGCCAACAGATCCAATATTTCCACCAAGAAATTAGCAGTCTATTGTCTGTTTCTGCTGACTTGGGTTTCAGCAGTCGAAGCCCAAACGACCGTCGCGCACCCGCTCGCTGCAAGGGATCGGAAAGCGCTTGTAAGGGACGCTGTTTTTCACAGCACCTCTCTCGAACGCGACATGCGTTATCGGGTGCTTCTTCCCCAACATTACGAAAGCGGTGGAAGGTTCCCTGTGCTCTATTTGCTGCACGGTCTCTACGGCGACTATCTCAACTGGGACACCAGAACCAATCTGGAAAATTACGCACGAGATATGCGTCTGCTGATCGTAATGCCGGATGCAGACAACTCCTGGTACACCGATTCTGCGACAGTTCCACAAGACAAGTTTGAAGATTACATCGCGAAAGACCTGATCTCCGAGGTCGATGAGAAATATCGCACTATTCGCGCGCGACACGGGCGCGCAATTGCCGGACTTTCGATGGGCGGGTATGGCGCGGCGAAATTGGCGCTCAAGTACCCTGAGTTGTTCGCATTCGCCGGCAGTCTAAGCGGTGCGTTGAATGCGCCTCACAATCTTGACACGCTCAGGCCCGAGTTCCGCACCAAGCTCCTGGAGGTTTTCGGCAATGAGGGGAGTCCACAGCGCGCCGACAATGACATTTTTCCGCTGTTGAACACTCCGCCACAGACTCCCTATCCGTATTTTTACTTGGCTTGCGGTACCGAAGATTTCTTTTTGGATACAAATCGCGCCTTCACGTTGCAGCTCTCATCCCACAAACTTGCTTATGAGTACCATGAAACGCCGGGGGCGCACGCCTGGGAGTACTGGAACAGCGCGTTAGAACCAATGCTGCAGGCCGTTGAGCAAATGATTGGCGAGTCTCCGAAGTCGGCACATTCAAAGCAGAAGAAACCATGAAGATCGTAGACCTTCGCGCAACCACCGTCGCCGTTCCTTTGGAAGCCCCTCTGCGTCACGCGAACGGAGCACACTGGGGAAGATTTGTTCGTACCATCGTGGAGGTCGAAACTGACGATGGCTTGATCGGGTTGGGCGAGATGGGCGGAGGTGGAGAAGCTGCCGAGGCCAGTATCCGTGCGCTGAAACCATACCTAGTCGGCCACGATCCTCTGCAGCTAGAGCAGTTGTACTGGAAAATCTGCAATCCCACGGCATCCCTTTACAACAATCGGGCACAACTCCACGCTGCGATCGAATTCGCGTGCATGGATTTGGCCGGCAAGAAGCTTGGGATTCGAGCGTGCGATATGCTTGGCGGCGCATTACGAGAAGAAGTTCGCTTTGCTAGCTATCTCTTCTATCGCTACGCCGATCCGAAGACTGGACTGGGCGGCGAGGAAACCGCCGATCAGATGGTTGCGGCAGCAAGGAAACTGAAACGGGAACATGGATTTCGCTCGCACAAATTGAAGGGCGGTGTTTTCCCTCCGGATCACGACTTGGAGGTTTACTTGGCGCTCGCAGCGGAATTTCCCGAGGACTCGTTTCGGCTGGACCCCAATGTCCCTGCTGGGGATTGGAGGGAATGCGCCGCGTCCGATCATTCGTTAAGATTCCCACCGCAACGAACACGGTGGTGGTTAATTTTGAACAGCTCGCCGCCTGCATCCGACTGAATGCCATAGATGTAATCCTGCTGGACACGACTTTTTGGGGTGGACTGCGCCAAGCGTGGAAGGCGACGGTTGTCTGTGAAAAATTTCAGTGGGGAATCAGCATTCATTCGAGCGGAGAATTGGGAATTCAGTTAGCCACCATGCTTCATCTAGGAGCCGCTATCCCCAACCTGACTTTTGCAGCCGATGCCCATTATCACCATCTCACCGACGACATTCTGAAAGGCGGCAAGATGAAGTACGTTGACGGCAAGATTGCCGTTCCTACGGGCAATGGATTGGGCGTGGAGCTAGACCGCGATAAATTGCAACTATACGCAGAATTGTTTCGGAGCACCGGCGGCTATGCTTATGACCGCGACCCACAGCGCCCGCAATGGTTCGCCGTTGTTCCTGAAACGCGTTTCGCAGAACCGAACGAATGTCGTAGGGGACAGAAAAAGGAGCGATCTCAAAACATTTCCGGTCGCAAATAGGGCCTCGGATTTGCGTTCAAGAATCTTGGCCCAGTATGCATAGCCAGCTTTTCGAACGCATTTTGTGCGGTTACCCGTTTTCTTGCTTGCTGATCCCCCGCTCATTTCCAACACGATGACCCATTTGCCAGTGGCGCCTGGGGAACGAGCCTGATTCCTGGACAGGAGCCCTTGCGCTGGCGCATCGGACCGCCGAACACGAACGATCGGCCCAAAACGAAAATCTTGGTTGATGGCGGCGACCCTGAGAAGAAACTGCATATCAAAAAGCTTCTTGGCTGTCACGTTCCCTCAAAAATGCGCATCTGATGCATGCCCACCTCTGATGCACTCGAAATGTCCTCCGCGTGGTTTCCGCTGATCTCTCGGGAACCACTGAACTGCGGCGGCTGTGCCGGATCGTCGGGAAAAAATGCGTGAGACTCGTAGAGTGCCATGTTATTACACAAGCGCTATAACTTCATAATCGGTGACACTGGGCACATCAAAACTTACCGTTTGGCCTTGCTGCTTAAAAACGAGACGAGCGCCCAATCGCAACGCACGCACGGCCTTGATTGCACGATCCTGAACGCGGAAGCGTACTTGTTGACGCCCGAGAGGATAAATGCGCCGTATCGCGCCGTGGGTCATGTTCGGGTTTGTGTAGTTGAGCAGGTGTAATGCGTAACCCGGTTCTGTTTTCCAGGCGAACACTTCAATGATGCCCTCACCGCTGATGGAAATGGCCGGGTCATCGCCTCGGACCCACTTGACGGCGTTTTGTATCAACTGGCTCAGGTCCGCATTGCCGGATCGCCAGCACGTACGGTCAACATCACTTGGAAAAAACGCGATTCTCGACTTGCCTGTTTCTCTGAACACTGCAGCGTGCTCCGTTGTCCGTGGCGTGCGTGGATAGACCATTTCTGGTGGAAATGCTGGATACCAAGGAACAACGCTCAACACGAGTGGAGCTTCGGCCTTTACGGGAATGTGGGCTTCGGCTCCTGGCAGCAACGCCGTGCCATCGAAACCTCTAAGAACCGGATGTTGCGTTTCAATGCGGGAGTAAGTGTTTCCTTGAGGTCCAATGACCTCACCTGCCACATGAGCGCCGAACACATCGGCCAGTTGAAAGTCGGCACGTGGTTCGCCCCATTCGTTGTAGCGGGACGTTTCAAACGTCGCGAGAAGCGAGCCTCCGTTCTTGACGTACTGTCGAATGGCTTCACACTGAGCATCGCTGAGGAAAGCTGCATTTGGAATAAGAAGCGCACGGTATTTTTGCAAATTCGCTGCGTCGAGATTCTCTTCGTGTACGAAGTCGAAAACGAAACGCCCTTCGAGTAGCGCGTAGTAAAGTCCTTGCAGATGATCGACAGGTCCACCGCGATAACGGCTTGACCCGCGGCCTCGGGAATAAAAAGCAACGGTGCGCTGTGGATATAGGACGGCCAGATCAGCAAGCGAACCCCGATTACGGAAATGCGGCTCGTTGCCTGCGTGCCAATCGAAGAAGGATCGACCGACCTCGCGCCAGCGATTGTCCTCGGGCGAACCGCCCAGCCAGTGAAACCACGGCACCATCCCGCTGGCTGTAGTTTGCGCCAGCCATAGATTCAGTTCGGCAGGGGCCTTCGAGACGTGCCGCCAAACTGGTTGTGTATTGCTGTATGCGCCTGAGACATTCGTGATAGTGCGGCCTGCCATAACAGATTGTGCAACGCGGCCCTGTTGCGCACAGTTCCATATCGGCGTTTCACCTCCTCGGCCCTGGTGGTCGGCGTTAAACCATGCGGCTGCTTGGCTGATCTCCTTTATGTCCTTGACGGTGTCGATCCCACCCCCAAGATTGCCAACGTACACGGATTGCGAGTCCTTCTCACGCGCGATGCCATCCCATAGACGCCAAATTTCCAGCACACGGTCCATGTACGCTTGGTAGTATTTGCGGTAAAGCGGATTTGAGGCGTCGGTGTCTGCGGGAGGCGTTCCGCCCAACTTGTCGTACAGGCGTTGACAGGCTTCGCAGTAGCACACATGTAGTGGACCAGTGGATGGCCAGCCATTGGTGAAGAAACCATCGATGGGATAATGCTGATTGATCTCGCGGTAGATCGCTGGCATCTGTTCGGAAAAGTAGGGGCTGAACATGCACGTTGCTAATAGCCGAGGTGATTCAGTGTGCGGCCTTGGCGAACCATCCTGGTTCCGCTCGAACCATTCGGGATGCGCGTTCAAAGCGTCCTCATAGGCAAGGTTGCAATCCATTCTGGCAACCACACGAGCACTGCGCCGCTTCGTCGCTGCCACCATTTCACCGAACAGATCGCGGGTGCCGAGGAATTCGCTCCGATGGTGGTAAGGCACTTGTGTTGGATAGAAGGCGACAATGCCGCCGCCGTTCAGAAGTACAGCATCGACCTTGAGTGACGCCCAATAGTCGGCCCACGCTTCTGTGTCGAGTGTCAGCGGATCGCGCTCGTTGAAATTGATCTGTCCGCATCGCCGCATCACGCTGTACCAGGGAACGTTTGCCTCACGGCTGTTGCCGCTTGGCTGGAAAAGATTGCTGGGTGTAGCAACTGAAACGGCTGTAAGCGCGATGAAAGAGCGTCTGTTCATGGTCATACGCGCAATGCCCCCCCAACGGCCTGCAGATTCGATAGGCGCATCTCCGAATACTTGCGTGAAAGGATCACTCCGTCTGCGTCAGCGTCAAGGGCGGCTTGCACGGCTTGGCGCACATCTTGTGGCTCAGTTTTCTTTTCGCCGTTGCTGGTTGGAATATCGATATCGATTCCCGGCCAAATCTTTACTGCGGAAGTAACACCATTCACCGCTCGTCTCGTTTCTCGTCCGACATAATTGGCGGAAAGTCCTTTGCTTGGAAGTTCAGCAAGATTCGCTTCTTCGTAGTTCTGTGTCTTGTATGTGAAGTCCAGCACTTGGTCTGGAGAGAAGTCAGCCAGAATCGTGTGGCTCACACTATTCGCGTAGGACGCGAGCCGGGGTCCACCGCAGTTGTTGTACATGACCACTTTGAGGAAGTCAGAGTATTTGCAGAAATCTGCGTAATCCTGCTCGGCGCGATAGAAGGGGCTGAACGAATTGTTATGCCAAACGTGCCAGCCAACGGCAATCTCCGACCGGATCGATTTTGCCAGCTTGTAGATGTTTGCGTACGTACTTTGCTGGCCATCATTCCACAGTGTTTCCCACGCAAGAATTTCGGGATACTTCACCAGCAGCCGCCAGTAAGAAACGAAGTAGCCATCAAGGGGCCGCAACGCTGCTCGTGAGTCACGCACCAGCGCCGCCAGCTTCTTGTACCCTTCCACGGCTCTGTTTATATCGATCCCACGAGACTTCGCCGCACTCCTGCAAAAATTGCAGAAACACTTGACCTCGAAGGGATCGGCTCCCGCTCCACCGTGCGATGCGCCGATTGCATTTCCGAAAGGCCCCTGACGTTCGCTTCCCCACATCACACCGTCTATTGGATAGCTGCGAACATAATCTTCGGTAAGAGCCTGCCAAAATGCCTGCACTTCGGGATTGTGAAAGCAGAGCGTATTTGCTTTCTTGCCGGACAGCGTGACCTCCTGCAAACGGTCAATGCCCTCCAAGTCACGGCGAAACACATCTTCATACCAACAGAAAGTTTTCATGCGCCGGGACTGAGCGCGTGGGAGAACCTCCGCGAGAACGTCGAAACCCGGATGATCGGGTGCTTGAATTTGTCTCAGTGAAGTAGCCGCGTAGAACTGCTCGTGTGTTTTTGTAAAATTGCCGCCGTGGAAGTCAGCGTCGTATTCCTGCTTGCCATGATCCGGTAACGGCTGGCCGGGAACCTGCCTCCCGGCGATTCCCCGTCCGTAGGTAAACGTTGCGATGAATAGGGCATTAACGTTCGCATCGCGCTGAAAGCGATCCAGAACCGGATCGACGCCTTCATCGAGAAACGAAACTGCGCCCACTTGGATTCCAATCGTTCGACCTGATCGGGCTTGCTGTGAAAACGGTGGCGCGACAGTTGCTGCAGCCATCAGCTTCGTAAATTCTCTCCGAGAGAGAGTCACACTCATCTCCTTTCAAAAAACTCTTGCGGTCAAACTGTAAACACTCAGAACGTGAGTCTCGTTTCAAACTGCAGATTTCTGCTACCCAACTTCGACGTGACCATCATGAACGTTGAACTCAGAGGGTTGGAGTTAACCGTTGCCCAGTTCGGATGGTTCGTCAAATTAAAGGCCTCAGCGCGAAATTGAAAGTGCAAAGGTTCCCTGAGCGGAAATGACTTGTATGCCGCGAAGTTCCACTGCCAGAACCCCGGATTGCTGAACATATTTCTCGTGTCGCCCGGCGCGAATGTGCCCTGCGCAGGCGCGGTGAATGCGTTCTTGCAGTAAACCGTCGCACCGATTCCGGCAAAGGGCGTAGAGCAACCATTTGGATTGCCGCTCACGATCCAGAACTGATTTCCGCTACCCGATCCAATGCCCGCATAGTCGATGTTCGTGCGAACCGAAAACGGCATGCCGGAATCAAACTGATTTATCCCGGAAATTGCCCATCCACCGATCACTATCTTCGTGAAGGCTCCCCGACCACGCATCGGCAAGTTGTAGGTGTAGCTGATCGTCAACGCCTGCGGCACACTGAAATCAGAAGGCCCCCAATAATTCGCATCGCTGTATGAGTTGGGTAGCACATCCGTCAGCGATGACGTGTTGTCCAGAGAACGCGAATAAGTGTAGGACGCCCCGAACGTCAGCGCTCCGGTGATCTTCCGCACCGTGGCCTGAAAGGAGTCATATTTTGACAACCCGGAGTTTTCCGAGGTGTCGAGAATCCCGGCCCCGAGGTAGGGCCGAAGCGCGTTGGGGTTCATCGAAGGATTGGCGTATGTTGTTCCCGGCGTCAGGATTTGGTTGATATTGCGCTTTCGTTGTAGGTGCACACCCCGATTTCCCACGTAACCCGCAGAAACAGTCACACCTCTGGCGAACTCCCGCTCGACAATGGCGTTGTATTGCCATGTCGCAGGCCAAATGTTTGTCAGACTCTGTATGGTCATTGTGAATGGAAGAACTGCTGATGCCGCGCCCGATAGGTTGGCAACATTGCCGTTTATCAGTGTGGTCTGCGGCATGAACGGTGGATTACCTCCTAGCGCTGTATCGCGGTTGATCGCAGTTCGATCCGCGAAGTATCCCCCGCCAGCCCGGACCACGGTATTGCGAGTGATCTGATAAGCGATGCCTACACGCGGTTGCAACAAATTCCATTGTGTTGGAGCGAAGCCACCGGGCAGGTTGTGGTACATCGTTAAGTATTGCGGTTGGCTCAGGAATGGAAACTGTTTCAACGCACTACTGGACGGGCCGCTGCCGGGAAGTACGATTCCGTTGTAGGGCGAACCGCTCGTGATGTAGCCAGTTTTTGGATCGACTGTGGCAGCTTGCGTCGGATCGTAGAAAGTTGGTTCAAACTGCGCAATCGTGCCATTGGTTGTGTACCATGCAGGCCACAGCGAATAACGTAGTCCATAGTGAAGCGTCAGCTTGCGGCGAACCTGCCAGATGTCCTGCGCAAATAGTTCAAACGAATTGGCGACCCACGGCGTTTGAGGCTTAGCTCCGAATTCAGAGTAGTCGTTGAAATTACCGAGTAACACATTGGCGATGCCAAGTCCGGTCGTGTTAGCGCCGCCAGTGTCAAGAAATCGGAACTGGCCATTCTGGTTTGTTGTTTGCGGCGCACTCGCTGTCGTCAGTTGGATGTGATCGTTTTGGCCAGACCGTTCCACCACGCCGCCGAACTTGATAGTGTGATTGCCCCAAACTTTCGTTACATTGTCGGCAAGATCGTAGACGAACCCTGCCCAAGAACCGGGATACGGCCCGTTATCAATGGTGGTTAGGCCAGTAACAGAAATGGTTGGCAACTTCGTATCAAGTAATTTCGTTCCCGGATAGAGGTACGGAAAGTTGATGCCATAGGCGCTGCGATTACAATAGGCACCGCAGCGCGGGTCTGGCCCGATGGTGCCTTTACCATCTGAGTTTCCTGAAATCGAGAAATCATTCACTAACATGGGAGAGAAAGTCGTGGTCAGATCAACCGTGGCGGTTCGATTGGGCCGCGACCACAGCGACTGAAAAACTCCGAACGTACCCTCTAGTGGGCCGTTGAATGTCCACGGAATGATTGTGCCCCGAACGTACAAGTGGTTCTTGCTGTTGGGTAAATAATCGACCTTGAACGTCGTCTTATTCAGGTTGGAAGAAACCGCGAATGTCCGAATCCAGTTGGCGTTGCCGCGCTGAAATCCCGGCGTCGGCATCGGAAATTCATTCAACAGGGCCACCCCCAAACTGCTCAAGCGGTTCGCAGGAATAACATTGTTAGGAAAGGGCTGACCTGTCGTTGGGTCCTTAGCAACGCGGGCCTTTCCGAAAAAAGGATTGGTAGGAGACAGTAGCTCGCTCAAATCTCCTGTTCGCATCGCGGCTGAGGGCACGGTTCCTGTCGCCTCCGTTTCGTACCGACGCTGAACCCACTCTTCGGCCAAGAGGAAGAACAGTTTGCTTTTGTCCACGTTGAATTTGTTCGGAATGTAGACGGGGCCACCGAAGGTGAAGCCGAAGTCATTGTAGTCCTGCTTGGGAGGTTTGGAGTTTTGCTCGGCTAACGGACTGGCATTACGTGACCATGTGTTGGCATCGAACACAGCATTGCGCACTACCTCATACGCTTGGCCATGATACGTACTCGTGCCACTTTTGGTGACGAACCGTATCTGGCCTCCGTTGGAACGACCATATTCAGCATCAAAATAGCCTGTAAGAACCTGCAACTCCTGAACTGAACTCATGTCTTGTGCGCCGAGCATGGACCCCGACGATCTGGTCCGGGTTGCCACCGCGCCGTCTACATAAACAGTGTAGGCATCTGTTCGGCCTCCATTTATGCTGAACGCGCCACTGCTGACGCTGTCGGGATCGAACGTACCAATGTTTGTTCCTGTAACTCCCGGTTCGAGCCCCGCCAGATAAACGGGATTACGCCCGTTGACCTCAAGTTGCTGCATTTGGGATGAAGTGACGGTGCCACCAGTAGACGGCTCCAAGGCGAGCGCTTGGGGCGCGTCTCCGCTGACTTGTACGGACTGAGTCACCTCACCTAGCGAGAGACGTACGGGAACACTCAAATGGTCTGCTGCATTAAGATGGATTCCGGTTTGAACAAATCTTCGGAAACCCTTCATTTCAACTATAACGGTGTAATCTCCAACCATCAGACTTGGAGAAATAAAGTATCCAGAACTATTCGTCGTGGTTTCCTGAGTAGTGCGAGTGTCTTCGTTCCGCACGGTTATTCTTACGCCGGGAACCACGGAATCCGTCGCGTCCACAACCGTCCCAGAAATGCTGCCAATATCCACCTGTCCAAACGAGGGCATGACGGTCACGGCCAGGAAGCACAACAGGGCCATCCACCATCGAATTGAGTACCCGTATCTCATCTTTTTTGGAACCTCCTTCGGGACACTTTGCTGCCATGCATTAAACTGACAGAAGCGGATGCGCAATCGGGTCAAACCCTGCATTCGCCGTCCGGTTAAAACCTCTGAAACGTGACAACCGCAGCTCGCTGTGTCTTACCACTTTCTCGGTGTTGCTTCCGTCCATGCCCACTTGTGCGCACACCGTCGAAAATCATTTCGGCAACAGCTCTTCAAATGTGCTGATTACGGCTGGGATCAGGGAGTCGAGGCGGGCGCGCGATGGTAAGACGCAGCCGAAAACCTTGACGACTGTTTGCGAGATGCACTTTGTGACATGTCCCCGCCAAACAGCGCCAACGGTTCGCCCTCAGACGGGAGTTGCTCGCCTACCGATTCTGGCTGCGATGACTCAAGTAACAAGAGTAAGGGTCCCGCGCCATTTGGACGCTGCGAGGATGGTAGCTCACGCAAACTGCCGCCGGGGATGCCCCCGCAGGAACCCGCTACCAAAGGTGCCTCGCCAATCTGTGGTTGTGCGGAGGATCACTGTCAACCGCCAGGTGTGATCGGCTTTTGCCGCCACTGCACGTGCGGCAATCCGGGCAAGGGCGTTTTTCCGTAGTAGATCCACACTTCAGGGCGTATCGCTTCAACTTAATAGACACACTGCCTTAAAGTGATCGAATCCCATGGGCACCAAATCCTGCTCAAATGACGCAACCCTGCGGTTGCGGACGATGCAGCCGAGGTTTCGTTGGTGCACCGCAGCCGTATTCCTTCTAGTCATTGCCATGCTAGGGTGTGTCAGTTTTTTCAAGCAGGGCGTCCAAAGAGTCTACTACGGCGGCCCTTATGGTGCAGTACCGCAGAGAGCGCACACTCCTCAGCAACCGTTTGTTGCGAAAGGCGTGGTTAAAGATTTGCGCAAACCAGTTAACAGCCGCTCGCGGTTCCTCAATTTCATTTTTTCTAGATTTTCAGCGAATATTCCGCTGATCAAGTACTCTTTCGTTGCTTTCGACGAGAAGACCTACGTCGGAGAAACCGGCTGGGGCGTGCGCGGATTATACGAAGGCGCGC
>WNGI01003494.1_pt1 | contig 13864 bp, 13 predicted proteins | sample 5400621 | NCBI WGS metagenome assembly WNGI01 (sample SAMN13153374, study PRJNA577476) | soil metagenome | isolation source: 20 cm soil or saprolite under Garry oak tree replicate 1 | place: USA:California | collected 2016-06-15
GGAGCTGATCGCGACGCCGCGACAGGCGGGCGTGATTAAAGAGGATCTCGAGAAGACCGGTGATTCATCTCTCAGCCAGCCGGGTGTCCCGCGCGGCGAAAGACGTACCGGACGATTCAAGACTATTCGCATGCCCGTTTACGACCGGTTCACGTCCACGCTCGATCGTACGCCACCGGCGGCTTACGTGCTGGCGCCGCAGGAGACCGAAGCCGTGGCACTGCTTCGCCTGCACGGCATTCGTGTGGAGCGATCCGACTCCGCCTGGGCCGCGCGCGGCGAAGGCTTCGTAATCGATTCCATCATCACGGCCCCGCGCGCTTTCCAGGGACACCATGAAGTGCGTCTCAAGGGAAGATGGGAGCGCGGATTGCAGGCGCTGCCGCCGAAATCTTTCATCGTATCTACTGCCCAACCCCTTGGCGCGCTCATCGTCTATCTGCTCGAGCCGGAAAGCGACGACGGCTTCACGACCTGGAATCTGTTTGACCGCGATCTACAGAAGGGCGGACGATTCCCCGTAACACGAATCTTCGATCTCTCCCGACGCGGCCGCGCGGTGAACCGTCGGTCGTCCGCGTCGACCACGCAGCAGCTTCCCAACTGATGCTTCGCAGCGCTCTGCTGTATCTGTCGAGTCAGCAGCAGATATTCCAATTCGTTCGCAACAACAGGATCGCCAAGAGCTTCGCCAACCGGTTCGTTGCTGGCGAGACACTCGATACGGCCCTCGCCGCTGTCGCCAGGCTAAACTCACGCGGCATCACGGCCTCGCTCGACCTCCTCGGTGAGAGCGTTCACAACGAGGCCGAAGCACGCGCGGCGGGTCAGGCGTACATCGCCATGCTCGATCGCATCCACGAGCGAAAGGCGGACGCGAACGTTTCTGTCAAGCTCACCGCGATGGGCCTCGATATCTCCGAGGAGCTCTGTGTTGCGATCATGCACAAGATCCTTCAGCGTGCGCGGGACTATGACTCATTCGTGCGCATCGACATGGAGTCGAGTGAGTATACCCAGCGCACGCTCGATCTTTTCGATCAGCGACTCTACCCGGCATACCGCGAGAACGTCGGTATCGTGCTGCAAAGCTATCTCTATCGAACGTTCGCCGACGTGCAACACGCCAATCTCCTCAAGGCGCGTGTGCGCCTTTGCAAGGGAGCGTACAAGGAGCCCGAAACCGTCGCGTATCCCGACAAGAAAGACGTCGACGCGAATTACGTGAAGTGCATGCACGAGCTAATGCTGAAGGGAAACTACCCCGGCATCGCCACTCACGACGAGGCAATCATCAGGGACGCCAAGGCGTTCGCGAAGTCAAAGGACATCGCGCCCAGCCGGTACGAATTCCAGATGCTCTATGGTGTGCGCCGCGATCTTCAGGATCGACTGGTACGCGACGGCTACCGCATGCGGGTGTACGTTCCATTTGGAACTCAGTGGTATCCTTATCTGATGCGACGACTCGCCGAACGTCCTGCCAACGTCGCGTTTCTAACCGGAAACGTGTTCAGGGAGATGGTGGGCCGCCGCCGCTGACGATGGGCAGATTCATTCCCCCCGACCACTCGAAAGGCGATCCGAACACCATCGGCGGTTACATGGCCGTGCACGATCGCCCGGCGGCCTTCGAGGGTAGCGACGGTGCCTCGTACAGCGTCGAGATCGTAGCAGATACGAGTGGCGATAAAGACCGGCCCTTCGCTGCGTACCTGCTGTTCGTGCGCTGGCGTCAGGGAGATCCCGTTGCCAGCGGCCATCTGGAGACCGAGTTCCTTGCCTTTGCTTCGACTGAGGACGAGGCGCGACAAATTGTGGGCGCGCTGCGGCTGAATGAAGTAAAAGCCAAACTCGACGCCCTGATACAGGCGCGACGCGCGGAGATGCTGCCGTGGTGGGATGCGATGCGCCAAGAGGGTAGCAATTGACGCGAAAAGAAGGCGTCGTGCTGAAGGGAACGGGAGGACTCTGGCACGTTCGCGCTGAGACTGGAGAGACGCACGAAGCATCGTTGCGCGGCAGGCTCAAGCAGGAGCGCGAAGAAACGAAGAAGCTCGCCGTTGGAGACAGAGTGATACTGGAGATCGATCAGCGCGGTGCGCACTGGGCCATCGCTGAGATCCTGCCGCGACGGTCGCAGCTGGCCCGACGCGCTCCCGGGGCGGGGCAGGGGGAGCGAATCGTCGCTGCCAATGTCGATCAGGTCGTCGTCGTTTTCGCGGCTGCCAAACCGGAGCCGCACCGGCGAATGCTGGACCGTTTCCTCGTCATTGCCGAAGCCAACTCGCTACAGTCCCGCATCGTCATCAACAAGATCGAGCTCGTCGAGAGGAGTGCAACCGAACGAGCGTTCAGTGATTACGTGACCGCCGGCTATCCGGTTCACTTCACCAGCGTCAAGCAGCGCATCGGGCTGGACGAGCTGCACGATGAGCTCGCCGGTAAGACGTCGGTGCTCACGGGTCCATCTGGAGTTGGCAAGTCGTCACTTATGAACTCGATGTATCCGGGTCTCGATCTCAGAGTGGGCGAGATCAGCGAATCGGTAAACAAGGGCCGGCACACGACAGTGGGAGCGCTGCTGCATCCGTTACCCGACTCCGGATACGTGGTCGACACTCCTGGTTTACGAGAGGTCGGGATGTGGGGCCTCGCGGCCGAGCACGTCGACGAATGCTTTCGGGAGTTTCGCTCCTACATCCCGCAATGCAAGTTCGGGAACTGTACGCACCGTGTCGAGCCGGGATGCGCGGTGCGCCACGCCGTCGCCGAGGGCTCCATCAGCGCCGAACGATACGACAGCTACCTTCGACTCAGAGAGGAGATAGAGGATTCCGAAAAAAAGTGGGCGCCGTACACCGCCGCGCAGCGGCGGCGGTAAGTAGCTACAACGGCGACTGCAACAGAACAAGTCGTCAGCCTGCGCCTTGCAGCTGACAGCTCTCAGGCTCACTACGTCGGGACGTAATTGGCGCGGATCAGAGCACAGACATCTTGTCCCATCACGCCATCAGCGGCGTCCCGACGTTCTAAGCCTGATAGCTATCGGCTTTAGTCAGCTCAGGCTGACGACTTGTTCTGTTGCCGTTCAACCACCGATCTCCACCGTCCAGGCTATCTCGATATCCGGCCTCAAAGAATCTCTGACTGAGCAGTACTTGGTCGCCGACAGATCGATCGCGCGCAGCGCCTGATCCTTCTGGATGCCCTTGCCGGCGATGCGGAAATTGAGCGTGATGTACTTGTAACGTCGGGGTACAGTGTCGACGCGCTCTCCGATCACATCGATCTCGAGCGACTTGATCGGAGTGCGCTGTTTTTCCAGAATGTCGATGACGTCGTAGGAAACACAGGTGGCGAGCGCGGTCAGAAGCGTCTCGGGCGGACTCTGACCAGTCTCACCTTCCCCATCGATGCGAGCCGTCGGCCCATTCGGACGGCCCGCATCGAATCGGTGACCACCCACCCATGCAACATGAATCCGCGATGGCTTGGCGGTGGTAGCCGCCGGCGCACGAGCGGTCACTTCTCGGGTCCTTTCTCGATCGGGGCGCGAACCGCGTTGCCCCACTCTGTCCAGCTGCCGTCGTAATTTCTCACGCGGTCGTAACCGAGCAGATAGTTGAGCACGAACCACGTGTGAGAGGAGCGTTCACCGATACGGCAGTACGCCACAATGTCGTCGCCCTTGCTCAGCCCTTTCTCCTGCTCGTAAATGGCGCGAAGAGAGCTCGCATCCTTGAAGCTGCCATCGGGGTTCGCCGCGCGAGCCCACGGAATGCTCCGCGCTCCCTTGATGTGTCCCCCGCGCAGTGTGCCTTCCTGAGGATAGTCGGGCATGTGCGTCCGCTGTCCCGTGTATTCCTCTGGTGACCGAACATCAATCAATGGTTTGCCAGCCGCGGAGTGCTCGCCGACCTGCTTGAAGAAGGCGCGAATCTTCTCATCCGATCTCTTCGGCGCCTTGTAATTGGTCTTCGGAAAACGAGGGACGTCGGTGTTGAATGGCCGTCCTTCCTGTTCCCACTTGATGCGTCCGCCGTCCAGCAGCTTCGCATTGGTGAAGCCGAATAGTTGGAATACCCAGAACGCGTATGCCGCCCACCAGTTGTTCTTGTCGCCGTAAAAAATGACGGTGGTATTCTCGTCGATTCCCTTCTCGCGCAGGAGCTTCTCGAACTGCTCCGCCGACACGTAATCGCGAAGCACTGGATCGTTCAGGTCCTGATGCCAGTCGACTTTTTGTGCGCCGGGAATGTGTCCGGTGTCGTAGAGCAGAACGTCTTCATCGCTCTCGACGATTCTGATGCCCGGATCGTCGAGATGATCGGCGAGCCAGTTCGTGCTTACAAGAACTTCAGGGTGCACGTAACCCTTGCCGGCGATGGCAGGATCGACGGCCGTTCCATTGCTGGTGATTGTCGCCCCCATGATTTCGCTCCTGAAAAGGAGAGCTCCAAGCATAATCAGGCCGAACACCGAGCGTTGCAAGTATGAGTCGGGTTAATGCCGTGTATCTTTTTTGAATGGGCGACCGAAAGCAGCCACAAATGGAGCCGTACTCCCGTCACGTGCTCGTATGCACTGGCGAATTCTGCTCGCCCGATCGCCGTGGGCGAGAACTTTATTCGCTGCTCTCGGAGCTCCTCCAACGTGAAGATTTGCTTTTCGGCCCCACGCGCGTAAAACGAGGTGAGACGCCGTGCCTCGGCGTGTGCAGCAACGGCCCGATCGTCGTGGTGTATCCTGAAGGCATTTGGTACTCGGCGGTAACACCAGCGCTGCTCGAGCGCATCGTCATCGAGCACCTCAAGCATGGAAAACCCGTCGATGCGGCGGTGTTTCACCGTCTGTAAACGTTCGACCGCTTGGCATGCCTAATGCCCTTTCTATGTAGCCCCCAATTCGGAAGTTCCGATGCCAGAAGACAGAGAGCTGATCGAGCCTAATCCGGGCGACAAGAGATTCGTGCGGCGTGACGAAGAAGGAAAATTCAAGGAATCCGACGATGTCGGCCGTTCTCTGAGCCAGGATCAGAAAAAAGATGCAAAGACCGAGTCGAAACCAGGCCAGGGCGACAAAGGCGATAGAAGCAGCAGCACCTCGTAGTTTCCATAAACGCTGGCCAAGCGGGGCGGAAGGCGGCATGCCTTCCGCCCCGTTTGCTATATGTCGCATCAGTCAAGGTTAGCGCGCACTCCCGCCTCTGCCTTAACTTTCAGCATAACCGGTACAAGTTGCAGTGACACCAACGCCATTCAATCCACGCCGACTCGCACTTGGAGCCGCGAAGAAACTGATCTTCGAGAATGAGGATCCGGAGACGGCGCTGGAGCGCATCGCCGGTCTCACATCGGTCGACAACCGCGGCACTATGAGCCTGGAGAGCAAGTCAATGTCACGCTCGCGCAGCACCATCCTGGACAACCTCGACGAGATGTACCGCGAAGCGTTCGAGCGGGCGAAAGCATCGGGTGACCAGGCGCAGATGGCTACACTCGACTTTGCCTACAGAAGGGAGCAGCTCTACTTCGAGATCCTTCTCGACGTTCGCGACGCGCTTGAGCGTCGCTAGCTTGCGCGCCGATTGGGCCCGGATCACCGGGCCGTGAACACAATCTGGGGTTGGATAGGTTTCAACGTCGTTGTCCTCGCGATCCTGGCGCTCGACTTGGGCGTTCTACATCGCAGATCCGAGAAAGTCTCTCTCAGGGAAGCCGCCACTTGGAGCGGCGTGTGGGTCGCGCTCTCGCTCTGCTTTGCGTTCGCGATTTATCAGACGATGGGCAAGCAGTCGGGGCTCGAGTTCCTGACCGGGTATCTGATCGAGTATGCGCTGTCAGTCGACAACATTTTCGTGTTCGTGCTGATCTTCTCCTACTTCAACGTTCCGGAGAAGTACCAGCACCGTGTGTTGTTCTGGGGAATCATCGGGGCGCTGGTGCTGCGTGGAGTCATGATCGTCGCCGGCTCGGCGCTGGTAACGCGGTTCGCCTGGACACTCTACATCTTCGGCGCATTTCTGGTTTTCACCGGCATCAGGATGGCGCTGCAAAAGGACGCCGCCGCGTACAATCCGGAACACGATCCGGTGCTTCGTCTATCCCGCAGGCTGATCCCGGTAACCAACGAATACAGCGGCGATAGCTTCTTCGTGCATACGCGCGACAAAGACGGAAAACGGGGATTAGCGGCGACACCTCTCTTCATCGTACTGCTGATCGTCGACACGACTGACATCATCTTCGCCACGGATTCCATCCCCGCGATCTTCGCCGTCACGCGTGATCCGTTCATCGTCTACACCTCGAACATCTGCGCGGTACTCGGCCTGAGAGCGCTCTATTTCCTCCTCGCCAGCGTGGTGGACAAATTCGTTTACCTCAAGCTTGGCCTGTCGATCGTTCTGATTTTCATCGGCGCCAAGATGCTGCTCGAGTCCTTCATTCACATTCCAATCGCCGGATCTCTCGGCGTGGTCGCCGCAGTTCTCGGAACGTCGATCCTGGTGTCCCTGCGTTGGCCTCGTCCAGGGCACTAATTCGCGCCTTCGGGTTACGCTTAGTTCGGAGAGACGTCTCTTTTTGTACTCTCCCTCCGTTATACCAACAAAAATCGGGATTTGCCGCATGAGATTCGCTTCAGTCATGGCGGGCGCAACCGTGTTAGCGCTCGCACCTTTTTCCTTGGATGCTCAGAGCGCCAGCAAGAATCTGGCGATTGATTTCCGGACGAAAGTAACAGTTTCTGGCATGGCGGATACCGGATTCATTCAGGGTCATGCGGTGGGATCGGGCGACAAGCTTCGCATGGATCTCACGATGAAAGGCCGCGGCGCCCAGGTGAGTCCACTGGGTTCTCCCGGAGGCGAGATCAGCATGATTCTCTCCGACAGCGGGAAGACCGTCACCTACCTCGATGCAAAGAACAGTCATTACGTTCGCGTTCGTCCCGCCGAAATGATGGCGCAGGTTCAGCAGATGGGAGGAGTGAAGATGGACTTCTCCGAGACGCAGGCGAAAGTCGAGAATCTCGGAGCTGGCCCGACTATCCTCGGTCATCCGACTTCCCACTATCGGATTCAAAGCGGGATGACGATCAACATCAACGCCATGGGTGAGCAGCAATCGGTCAAGATCTCGACCACGACTGACTACTATTACGCCAACGATATCAAAGGCGTGCTCAATCCATTCGCCAGCCTGAACGGCAGCGACATGGCCGCGATGTTTGGCGGCTCGAACAAGGATTTTGCCGACAGGATGAAGGTGATGCAGGAGAAGCTGCCCAAGTCGACGCCCCTGCGCGCCACGAGTGGTGCGATCATGACCACGATGAATCAGACGCGAATCACCACCACCGAAGCCGAGGTCACGTCGGTTCAGTGGGTGGACGCGAACCCGAAAATCTTCGAGGTTCCTGCCGGGTACACCGCGGTGACGCTGCCGGGGATGGCCGGCGCTCAGAGCGGTGCGATACCTCCGAAATAGATCGAAATAGATCTCTGTACGGGTCGAGGCGGGGTATCCTCTACGGCAGCTAGCTCGCTTACACGCTGACCCTGCCCGCTTCGCGGGCACCCGCTCCCGCGCAAACTACAACGGCGCGCGCGAGTCTCTTGCTACGCGAGGCGCTGCCTACGAGGACACCCCGCCTCTCCTGCACAGTTCCGTAACTGCACGCGCGCGGAGCGCGCGGGCGGTTTGTCAGTCCGAGGATGCGTCTCGCCACGAGCTTCAAGGATTCTAATCGTGTAGCGCACCCAGTGAATGGACAGAACTACGCGGAGAGGCGAGGGTGTCCGTGTAGGCGGCGCCTCGCGTAGCAAGAGACTCGCGCAGCGAAACTACGAGCCATTACGCCACAGGGAGCGAGCGAGGCTCGCAGCGTGTAAGCGAGCTAGCCGCCGGAACGGATACCCTCGCCTCGACCCCAACAGAGATCTATCGGACCAGAGCCCACGTGAGCAGCGCGCTCAGAACTTCACGATCTCTTCGTAGGCTTGCTTAAAGTCCTCGACCTGGGGAAGAATCGCATCCTCCAATCGCGGAGCATAGCCGACGAAAGTGTCAGTCGATGCCACGCGCTTGATCGGTGCGTCGAGCCACGCGAAGCATTCGTCGGCGATTGCCGCCGAGATCTCGGCGCCGTAGCCCCACGAAAGAGAATCTTCGTAGGCGACGATTACGCGCGAGTTCTTTTTCACCGATGCGAATACAGTCTCCCGGTCCCACGGGCTCAGACTGCGGAGATCGATGACCTCGACCGAGATCCCGCCATCCGCGACCGCGTTGGCGGCGGTGATTGCCCGCTGAACGGTTGCACCATAGGTCACGACCGTGACATCCGTTCCTTCGCGCACCACCTTCGCCTTGCCGAACGGAATCATGAAATTCGGGCCGGGATACGCCGACTTGTTGTAAGTCTGCCGATAGAGATGCTTGTGCTCGAGAAAGAGCACTGGGTCGTCGCACCTGATTGCCGTGCGCAGAAGACCGTTCGCATCGAGCGCCGTCGCTGGACACACCACCCGCAGTCCCGGACAGTGCGTGAAGATCGAAGCTCCCGTCTGGGAGTGATAGATTGCGCCGCGGATGTATCCGCCATAAGTCGTTCTGACGACAACAGGCGCGGAAAAATTGTTGTTCGAGCGCCAGCGCATCGTGGCAAGCTCGTCACGCAGCTGCATGTAAGCAGGCCAGATGTAATCGAAGAACTGAACCTCGACTACCGGCTTGAACCCGCGCAAGGCGAGTCCGATCGCACGCCCGACAATGTTCGCTTCAGCTAGAGGAGAGTTATAGACTCTGGCGCCGCCGAACTCTTTCTGCAGTCCCCAGGTGACCTTGAAAACTCCGCCCTTGCCTTTGACCTTACCGATGTATTCCTCGCGCGACACGTCCGCCACGTCCTGCCCGAAGACTAGAATCTTCTTGTCGCGCCGCATCTCGTCCTTCATGCAGGAGTTGAGCAGGTCGACCATCGTCGTCGGCTCTCCAGAAAACTGCGGATCGTCCTCGGTATCGAACTGTTCCCCGGTGGGATCTACATTGGGGGAATACACACCGTAGTACACGGTCTCCGGGCCAGGCTGCGGCTGCGCCAGCGCATCATCGGTTGCGGCGAGCACGACCGCATCCACCTGCTCCTGGATCTGCTTGATCTCCTGTTCGGTCGCATGCTCCTGCTTGACCAGCCACTTCGGGAATTGCGTTACCGGATCGCGCGCCGCGTCGGCTTCGCGTTCGGTCGGCGGTCGATACAGCGTCTCATCGTCAGACAGCGAGTGTGAGTACGGCCGAATGACGTGCGCGTGAACGAGAGAAGGCCCTTTTCGTTGTCGCGCATATTCCACCGCGCGCTCCATCGCATCGTAGCTCGATAGGAGATCGCATCCGTCCACTTCTTCGACGTACAGGTTCGGGAAGGAACGTACGAGCTTTGAGATGTTGCCGCCTGCCGTGTTTACCTCAACGGGTACCGAGATCGCGTAGCCGTTGTCCTCGACCAGGTAGACCGCCGGCAGCTTCAGATTCGCCGCGGTGTTCAGCGACTCCCAGAACTCGCCTTCACTGGTCTGTCCTTCACCGGTCGATATCAGAACCACTTCGTCGCGCTGAAAACCCTCAGTGATCTCCAGCAGATTGGCGCGAAGAGTCGCCTCGGCGCACCCAACGCCCTGCAGAAACTGAGTGCCTGTCGGTGATGACGCCGACACGATGTTGTATGCCTTGTGTCCCCAGTGGCTTGGCATCTGTCTGCCGCCCGAGGCCGGGTCCGCTGCGGCGCCGACGGCTTCGTACAGCATCTCGGCCGGTGTAACGCCGAGCTCGAGACAAAGAGCGCGATCCCTATAGTAGGTATAGAACCAATCGTAAGCCGGTTTGAGGGTCATCCCCGCTGCTGTCAGAACAGCTTCGTGGCCCGCACCCGAGATCTGGAAGAAGATTTTGTTCTGCCTTTTGAGCTGGACCTCTTTGTCGTCTAAGCGACGTGATAGCAGCATGTTGCGGTACGCGGCAACGAGCTGCTGGGAGGAAAGGCGGGCGCTTGGTGAGCCTGGGGACGATTTACGGTCGGGAAGCGTTCTAGTGGCCATGATCCTCCAGCGGCCGGATCAATAGAGCAGGGGACAGCGAGATGCCACCAAAAAATAGCAGGTCGCGCGCCGCACGGCCTATCGGCTCGGCTCACCACATCTTGCTGGCCGGCTTCCTGCCGCACCATCAGCACCCGGACTCAGGAAGCTAGACGTGATGACCAGAGGCGTTGTGTTTTTTGCAGTGGCGTTGGTAGCGTGCTCACAGGGAACTCCGGGCGCGCCCTCGGGCCCCGGCGGAGATAAGGTCATCCTCACCGGAGACCAGAAAACCGACTGGGCGCAGATCGTCGCCCTCGAAGACCAGGCAAAGGCCCTCGTGAAAGCCGACGGTTGCACGTCGGCCGACCAGTGTCGCACTGCCCCTGTTGGGTCAAGAGCGTGCGGAGGCCCGCGCTACTATTTAGTGTACTGCTCGCGCACCACCGACTCGGCCGCTCTTTACCGGAAGCTCGACGCGATTGCGCAGGCCGAGCGTGAATACAACACGAGGTATCAGCTCGCGTCTACCTGCGAATTCCGCATGCCGCCGACCGTCGCTCTCAGTGGAGGATCCTGCCAGGCCCAGCGATGATCAGTAATCGACCGGTCTGAGGTAGGATTCCCCGATTCCGGTGGGGCTCACCAATGCAACCGTGGGAAGCTTTCTCTTCCAGTGCGTGCCGGCGAGCCGTTTGCGCACGAGCTCGACCTTGTTCGGATCGAATCCGCGTGACGCTAGCGCGGTGGGACTGTAACCGCTCACCAGCCAGTTGAGGATCTTGTCCGCTTCCGCGTAACTGATTCCGAAATCCCCCTCGTCGGTCTGACCCTCGATCAGGTCGGCCGAGGCAGGTTTGTTGACAATTACCTCGGGAACTCCGAGGAATTTCGCGAGCTGCCAAACCTGCGTCTTGAACAGATCGCCGAGTGGGTTGATAGGTGGTGAATCATCAGCGTGCCAGGTGAAATAACCGAGCAGCCTTTCGGTCTTGTTGCCGGTACCAACGGGCAGCGCGTGAGATTTCGCCGATTGATCGAAGAGCACGATCATCCTCTCACGCGCCATCACGTTTCCACGGCGGGAAGGATCAGCCTCTGGCTCGTTGGCGAGATAGCCATCGACCGCCGGCGAGATGTCGATGGTGCGCGATTGAATGCCGATCTCGTCGATGACGAGCTGGGCGTGGGCGAGGGAATCCGGATTCGATGTGCGGTACGGCATGCGGACAGCGAGGACGTTGTCCTTGCCGAGCGCCTGAGCCGACAAGTAGGCCGTCACCGCCGAATCAACGCCGCCCGAGAGACCGACGACCGCTTTCTCGAATCCACGTCGCTCGAATTCCTCACGCAGGAAAGAGGTCAGCCAACCCGAAGTCAGCTCCGGATCGATCTCCAGCGGCGGCGGTCCCGAGCCCGAGTCCGCTGCGCGCAGCACTGGAATCGCTTCACTGCCGTTGCGGCTGGGATCAATGCCTGCCTTGCCTCTCGATCGCTTTTCCGATGACGACTTCGCCGATCGCGGAACTTTTTTCGCCGGCTTTGCCTGTTCATCCGGCCGGCGTGCGGTTTCTTCGCTCGACGGCGCGTCAGCGCGCTCTCCATCCCCGTGCGCGCCGGCAGGAGTAAGCGGTCCGCCCTCGCTCGGAGCGTCGTCGTAGCTCAGCACAAAGCGCTCACCCGCCTGAATGCGATCGACGGTGCGCATCAGATGCGGCATCATCGTCTGCAGGTCGGTGAGGAGCGGCACATCGGAGCGTGCGCGCGTCAGATCCTGCGGATCGAGCGAGATCGTCAGGATTGCTTCGTCCCATAACGGTGCGCGCGCGCGAACATCGCCGTGCGGCCCGCAGATGATCGAGCCGCCGGAAAAAGTCTTGCCGCCTTCGGTGCCGACGAGATTCACCAGCGCCACAAAAACGCCGTGCTCTTCCGCGATATCGCGCGCGAGACGCTCCCAGCGCTTCAGATTGGCCGGAACGGGTCCTTCGTCTTCGCGCGGCCAGACGCCGCGGGCGGGAGACGCAGAGACGACGAAGAGAATCGTTGCGCCGTCCAGCGCTGCCACTGTGCCAGTGAGGCTGTGCCAGGCGTCTTCACAAATCAATACAGCCGCTCTGCCCCACTGCGTATCGAAGGCGCGAACCTCGAACCCGCGATCGACGAATCGTTCCTCGTCGAACAGCCCGTACGTCGGCAGGAAGAGCTTCCGGTGCACGTGACGGATGATCGGCTCAGCCCCTCCCCCGCCCAGCGTCACATAGAGCGCACTATTATAGAAGGCGTTGTTCCACACCTCGTAAAACCCAATGCACACATCGAGCGTCCGTAGTGTATTAACCGCGGAGGCGTACTGGGCGTGAAGATCCCGCGCGAAAGCGCCGGCGGTCATGGCAACGTCGCGTACGCCCCCTTCAACGAAATAGCCGGTGAGGGCGGTCTCGGCGAAGACAGCGACATCCGGACGCGGATCGAGCGACTCGATTTGGGAAAAAATGCCGCCCAAACGCGCGAGGTTGGCAGCATAGTCGCCCTTTCGCGGCTTGAACTGAATTACGACGAGATGAATAGAGCGATCCATCCACCTGAAGTTGTCATAGCGCAGAGACACAATCAACTCTTGCGCGCACTGGTGCTGAGTGCGCTGGTGTTTACGCCCGTTTTCCTACCCGCGCAGCAACCCGCTGCGCCTCCCCTTCCGCCAGCCGTGGACAGTGAGCCCTGGACGATCGTTCCCATGCCCCAGGCTTCGCTCGTTTTGGCACGCGATGGATCACTGATTGGCGAGATCGGCAAGGCAATTCGCACCAGTGTGTCGATCAAATCGCTGCCAAAGTATCTGCCGCAAGCTTTCGTAGCTGTTGAGGATCACCGCTTCTATCAGCACGACGGCGTCGATGTCGTCGGTATCGCTGGCGCGCTGAAAGACAACATTTTCGGCGAGCGTCGCGGTGCGAGCACGATAACGCAACAGCTCGTGGGCAACATGCATCCCACGCTCATCAACCGCACGGACATGAGCCTCGCCCGCAAGCTGAAGGAGCAGGCGGCCGCGCGCGAGATGGAGAAGCACTACAGCAAAGAACAGATACTCGAAGCCTACCTCAACCAGATTCCGTTCGGACACGGCTGGTACGGAGTCGAAAGCGCGGCACGCCATTACTTCGGCAAGAGCGCGTCACGGCTATCTCTGGCGGAGTCCGCCGCACTGGCGGCGATGCCCAAGGGACCAGCGTTGTATGATCCGCTCAAGTACGCTGACCGAGTGCGCCAGCGCCGCAACATCGTACTGTCGCTAATGGCCGATCAGGGTTACATCACGCGCGCTCAAGCGACCGCCGCGCAGGCGGCGCGTCTCGTCACGTCGCCCAACGGCGGATACTCAGCGTATTCACCATGGTTCGTCGACGTCGTTCGCGTTCAGGCGACACGCGCTGGCATCCCGGTCACTCAGGGCGGCTATCTGGTTTACACCGGCCTCGACCCTGTTCTGCAGAACGCCGCGACGAGCGCCTTACAGGAGGAGACCGCCGCGCTCGAGTCGCAGTCGGACTACGCGCATCCGAAGTACGTGCCGCGCGCGACACAATCATCGAGAGCGACTCGGACGACTGATTATTTGCAGGGAATGGTCGTGGCCCTCGACCCGACGTCGGGCGATGTGCGAGCGCTGGTGGGAGGCCGCGATTACAGCGATTCGCAGTTCGATCGAGCGGTTGATGGCATGCGTCAGCCGGGATCGTCATTCAAGCCGATCGTATACGCCCTCGCCATCGCCGACAG
>WNGI01004595.1_pt1 | contig 13864 bp, 12 predicted proteins | sample 5400621 | NCBI WGS metagenome assembly WNGI01 (sample SAMN13153374, study PRJNA577476) | soil metagenome | isolation source: 20 cm soil or saprolite under Garry oak tree replicate 1 | place: USA:California | collected 2016-06-15
CGGCATTCGCTGAGCAACGCGCTAATCACGGGAGAGAAGGAAGACCCGCGCACGGTGCAGGACATGATGCGTCACTGCAACAGCAGCACGACGCCGGAACTGTACACGCAGTCAACCATGTCGCAGCGGGTAGCGGCCCAGCAGAAGCTGCTGAGCCGGATTGTGCCGCAGAACGAATTGATCAATTAGAACGTGAACGGTACGGTGAACGGTATAACGTTCACCGAGCTTTACCGACGGAACGTAGCAAGTGTATGATTTTAATCACCGTAGGCGCGTAGCTCAGTTGGTTAGAGCGCTACCTTGACACGCTTCTGTGGTTCCATACTTCCAACAACTTAGAAACCATGGGGGACTGCCTGAGTACGTGTAAATACGGCCAAGACGAGATTTTCACAGGTGATTTTACAGGTGTGATTTGCAGAAGGCGACGGGATTCCGCCTGCGGTGGGACGTTTCACTGTCAAAACGGTATATCGGTGTCGTCCAATTCCGTTGCTTCCTCAGTCGAGCTTTCAATTCCAGCCTGAGCGATGAACTTCGCTCGCTCGAACAATTCGTCGAATGTGAGGATTTCTGGATTGTGAATGTTGCGGCGGAACAGCTGAAACGCTTGCCTTCGGTGCACTTTCTCAAGTTGGCCCAACGAGCCAATGACCAAGATAGAAAGTGGCGCAATCGTGTAGATCCGCCGCTTTTCAAGCAGGTCGCGGTCGGCCAGTCGTTGACTACCCTCGATGTCCCAAGTCCGGCTATTTACCTGAGCCTGCGAAACTCCTCCGACGAAGTCCTGTGAAAAGCTCGGCACTCCGCTCCGGTATTCCCGTTCTGCAAAGATCGGCGTTTGCGGCTTCTTTATCTCGACCACGACAGTAAAACTCTCATAGCCCACCGTCCGTGCAAGAAACTCCCCTCGTTGCTTTCCGGTACCTTTGTATGACTCCCCTCCATAGGTCGCCTGCCTTTGTTCCAAGCCAAGAAACTGATAGCGAAGCCCATATCCAAAAATCCACTGGTTCTTCCAGAAGAAATCTTCCCATTGCGGTTCCGACCAGTCCTGCGATTTCAAGTGCGCCCCGAAGGCGGAGAGCGCCTCTTCTCTCTCGTTCTGGATCCGCGAGCGGGATAGGCGAGTCGCGAGGTCTGGGTCAGTCTGCGCAATAGCATCCCAAACTTCCTGACCGTATTGCCGAGCAATCAACTGTTCAATGACGCGCCTCCTATTCTTGTCGGTGACCTCCACAACTTGGTTGGGGTCGGCGACAACGACTTCCTTTCTCCCCAACTTCACCCCGCGCTGTGCAGCAATTGCCTTCAGGTCGTCTAATCCATTGATTAGATTCTCGGTTTGGGTGCTGTCCAGATTCACGGCCACGCAATCGCCAGCCTTTAACTGCGACAACTTCAGTTCTTTCATGTCTTCCCAAGCGTCTTTGCTTGATTTTCGCTGGCAAATCAGGGAACCTTCGATTCGCCATCGGCTCTCATCGGGTCTGCGGACAAATTTTGGACGAAAGATTCTGCGGGTTGTGATCGTTTGCCCGAGTACTATGTCCACGATGTCCGCCGATGTGGACGACGTCCTCTGAACGGTGTATTTCTCCATTAGTCACCTCAACCAAGGCGAGAGGAATGTGACCAATCGCGCGTGGATCAACATTGGAGGCATGCCCAATGTTACCGCTGATTGAGGAGCGCGAACGCTTTCGCGAGCGCAGGGCGCTTGCGGAATCCACTAGAAAGTCGTTAAACGGTTACGGCTTAGGCCGGGTCGTGGATGAAGGCATGCCGTACCAGGCGTAGAACGACCCGCTCTGCCACTCAGATGGCGAGAGAGGGCACTTTCATTATCTGCTGGACCGACAGCCACTGCTTGCCGGAGAGGTCTACCTTCACCGGAATGAGCGGGTCAAACTGACCGATAGAATTGAGCAAACGACTAGAATCGTAGACCGGGGCGTTTTGCCAAATGGCAAAAAACGTCCGATTGAGGTGTATGACACCCGACACTTTCCTTGACAAGTTTACTGATCCTACGTGGTTTGACCCAGCGGTTCGCCCAAAAACCATGAAGGCATGTCTGGCGTTGTGTGAACGCATTCTCGATAAGATCGTTAATGAATTGCCACGAATTGTTTTATTCGCCCCCGATGCCGGTGAGTACGGCCGTTGCATACCTCTTATGCCTAACGATTTCGACAGCGATGCCGCTTTCATCTACTTGGCTCCCTCGCTGGAGAGTCGGCCGCAAGTGGAAGTCAATTTCACCGTGGCGCACGAATTTGCCCATGCCCTCGTGCGACATCATTTACCCCAAAACATGATTCTCTCCCCCGAGGAAGCGAAAAGGGGGTACTTGGAATCGAACTCCGAGATCGCTGCCGACAAGCTGGTAGCGGAGTGGGGTTTCAGAGTACCGAAACGGCGTAGCCGAGACAGGAAGCGGCAGATAAGCAACGACGAGAAAACATAGTTTCGAAAAAGGGTTGGCTTGCCGCAGTTGCCGTGGCAACACCCCAGAGCACAGACACTATGAATGAGCTTGAATTGACCGCAGAGCAATTGCAGCAGGCAGAAAATACCTATAGGTTCAACCATCATTTATGAGACCAGTTCTAATACAGCAGTGGCCGTGCCGAACGTGCTGATGTACCCACCAAGGAATTGAAAAACTGCTGTTGCGAATAGAACAACCAGGTTGCACCTAGGACGGCCGTAATTCCAAGTGAGAGTTTTAGTGATTGCCACACACTTGCCCGCCTTCCTCCTCCCAGGGTTTGCTAACCACGCGTTTTGCGGGCATGGATGACGATGACGGCGTCCTTGTAAGACGATTTTTCGTAGGTTATCCGGAAGCCGGCTTGCTCCAGCCACTGCTGGTACTCTTCTCGGGTATAGCGACGAGCAATGCTGTATTGGATATCGCGATTTACTTCGACCACTCTACGATAGTGTTCTTCCTTTTCTTTGAAAGTACCGGTTGCTTTGAGATGGCTCTCGATAGCTTTAAGGAGAGGATCGAGATCGATCTCGGAATGCGTAGTGGAGAGCGCAAAGACTCCGTTTGGTTTCAGGACCTGAGCGACCCTTCGGAAGCATCCCAACGGGTCGTCGAGCGCATAAGCGACGTTGACGGCTACGGCGGCGTCAAAATTGTCCTGGTCGATAACTTCGAGACTCTCAGCTGACTCGAGATTTATGGTCAATCTTCCATTCTGATCCAGTTTCTTAGCGCACATCTTTTCCAGCATGAAGGGATTGTTTTCCAGCGCGGTTACGGTGTAGCCACGCTGCAGTAAGGCTTTGGTGACATTTCCTGTGCCGGCTCCGAGCTCCAGAACGCGGCTCACGTTAGGGGAGATGCCACGGAGAACATCGTCAATAAGCTGGCGGTAAGGAGGAAAATCCGAGAGGATGGTGTCATAGGAAACAGCATAAATACCCCACAATTTGTCATCGCGTAGACGCTGTAGTAGCTCTGGTCGATACATTTCCCAGTCGATCTTCTTCAAGAGCAATGCGACAGACCAGGCCTTGAGGTTACCTTCGGGATCGGTGAGCTGACTGGCAACCTTCTCGAGTTCCACGGGGCCGTAGAGCTGGGAATCGTAAACCAGGGGTTCAACATCGATTAAGGGCAGCTGTCCCTGTCTCACCTTATTGGTAAACTCCCTGGCGTGATCAAAGACAGCAGCGTGGTTGGCGAGTTCTGCAATGAAGTAGTTCACATGCTTGCGGCGTATCTTGTGCAAGATAGGCTTGAAAATAATGTCGAACGCCACATTCCAGTGGATCACGCTCAAGTGAGTATCGAGATAATAAGTCGGCGTGGAATAGCGTTGCGCCTGGTAGATGACGGCGCGTAACTGGTGCAACTGAGCAGTCCAATCGTCTTGGCTGAGAGGGGGTTTCTCGGCATCTATGACATCCTCATGGTCGCGGATGAGTTGTATCTTGTCGGAGTCGGTGGACTCAGTGACTGGCTCGAGCACGGCCGCCTCTCGTTTCTTGAGCAGCGATTGATAAGCAATAAATGTCGCGGATAAGATCACGATGCCCAACAAAATCGTCATGACGATCAGCGGCCAATGATCCTGCGAGCTCTTGATGGCCATGGGCTCTAAAATGGCGATCACGGCCAACACAATCAAGGCGAGGATTCCGAGCGGACTTCTTGCAGCTTCACGGATGATTACCGGCCAAGACTGTTTGGGAGCCGCGCGGTGCACGAGAGTTGGTCTAGCAGCGGGCCTGGGTTTTGGCGGTTCTATTGTCGATGTGGCCATGTGCACCTCGTCTAAAGTTAGTGATCAGCTCTGAGCTCGCTATAGCGCGCGATAGGCGTTTGGGTATTCGAGCTCAGGCAGATTGTCAAGCTCCTCAGGGCGCAATTCCATCGCCACCATGGTTCGTCCGACGTCTACAACTTGTCCCCTTATGCCAGAAATGCAGCGGAACCCATGCTTCTCATAAATAGTCGTGTGTATGGCAAGGCATTCGAGAAATAGGCGGCGGGTTCCCGCAGCAATGCTCTTGCGCAGTGCGGCATCAATGAGGCGGGTTGAGATGCCGCGTCCCCTGTACTGAGGAGCGACAATCACGCGGCTCAATTCGCCGCAGCTCTGGTTCTTGCTGAATACTTCCTGGATGATTCCGTTCATTCTTGTGTGAGACTGAAAGATCGGCAGACCCAGAGGGTAGGGTGTCTCGAGACGTTGCTTGGCAACGGCGTCGTCGTTCACCAGTTCTGTAAGGGTTTCGTGCAGCGTTTCGTCGACTGCGCCATTCGTCACTACACGCGCGGTGCCGATCAATTTTTCGCGAGACCCGTTTCGGCAGAAAGCGCCCATGTGGATGGCGTGGAGATCGGCTTCGTTCACCTCAAGTTTGCTGCGGCTGTTCTCGACCTCCTCATCGAGATACCCCATAACGGTGTAAATCTTGTGCCGCAGCGAAAAGTAGTCTTGCAGTTCTCGCTGATTGATAGTCTTCAGGGGCCGCACCGTAACAGGAGAGGAATTGCCTTTGGGTGACTCAGGAGGCGTGGAAAGGTAGTTAAGCCGATTGACGACCATCCCTACAGCACGCGCCAGGCATTCGCTTGCGCAGCTAGCACCAACGGTACGATCGATATCTAATATGCGCGTGGGGCGCGGCATGATCGCGATGGTTCCGAACAGCTGTTTTCCAACTTCCGCCTCGCATCGCCGCAGGAGCATGGTTTTCTCGTCCGGGGAGTCATTGCTTACCAGCCAATCAGAAACGAGGACGGCCATTCCTTTCGGGTTATCACTGAAGTATTGCTTGAGGCGTTCAATGACGTTCTCCGTTTCATCGTTGAGTTCCATAACCTCGCAGGGGCCGCCCGAGACGGATGAACCTATTCCGGAAGCAGTTTCCACAAGACTTTCGTGGAAGCGCTGCCGCGTTGCTGTGCTTTTTATCGCGATTGCCAGTTTGATCACGACCGTACTCCTTGGCCGCGTATGTTCTACCGGGGCTTTGTGACTTGAGCCCCAGCCGGAATGATCGTCGGATAGATGACCTACTGCCCTAGCGATCGACGGATCGCTTGAGAGATGTAGCTCAAGTAGCAATTGCGATTCCAAAAAGTCATTTCTTGATCTGTAGTAAGGACCGACTTTGTAAGTCTTTGAGCACTGGTTCCCGCGTCCCGGTAACGCTCGAGATTGAAGCGGACGTTTGGGCGAGAGATAGCCGGAGTTGCTATCCGTTCGGATAGGAGTTGCTATCCGTTTGGATATGCGAGCACCGTTTTCCAAGCTGTCCACGATTCGGGGAGATTTTGTGAAATGGTAGGCCCGAATGGACTCGAATCGTCGACCTCTTCCTTGTCAAGGTTCAGTTAACCAATACCTCCAACCACTTCCATGTTCGCAAGGAAACTGCCAAACCCCTCTAAATACGCGGAACACGGGCCAATCACGGGCTGGGATCACGGGCTGGAATTGCTATGCCCTCGGGGCAGTAGACGAACAAAAAGCGAAAGTGCTAATATCGCGCTTGTGGGAGAGGGCCGCAAACGTAATAGGGCATAGAGAACTCCACGGTGTCCCGGCTAAGGAATCTTAGACCTCTAGGCACACGGGTTCAACACCTGACTGGATCCGGGATTTTGCAATGCGCGGGTCGCAGGCTTTCGTGAAAGCCGACCCCGCCCATGAGAAAAAATCCTGATTAGCAATCCTGGTGGGACACGTCAGCGCAGACGTGTTTTTCAAATGTTTCCTGGGCGAGCCGGTTGAACGCGAGCGCGGCGACCGTGCTTTCGAGACGTGGGGCGGTTATGCCCCAAGTGCAGTGCGAGCAGCACCAGCCGGTGAAGTCGTCGCCGTCGGCCCAGATCATGCGTTTATTACTCATACGCCTACCTTATTGTGCGTGCGTTTGGGATTCGAGCTCGGGCGCGATGGGCGGAACACATCAACAGAGCGAGCGCGGAAGGTGAACTCCTGCCCGTCGCCACGCTAATTTTCCATGGAATCACTGCGCCGACAAGTAACCAAGGTGCTTCGGCCTGCGAAGCTCTTCGGTGAATTGGACTCAGACATGTTCCCACCTTCGCCTTGACAAGCTGCTAACGGGGAGCGCACACCCCCCGGTGCATTTCGGGGTGAAGGCCAGCCACTTCGCTCGATGATCCACTCAGATTTTTCCGCTGTCCCCCACCCCTCCTGATATCGCTCTAGTCGTTCGCGAGTCCCTCACAGGAGGTGGAATATGATTAACATCCTTTGGAAGGCGTGGCGAGATCGAGCCCAGGACATCGCCGAATATGCGGTGATGTTGGCGGTGATTCTCGTTGTTGTCATTGGTACGTCCGTGGCAAGTTCGGTTCAGTAAGAGGATGGTGTGTGGCGCAGGATAACTGCTCCCACCGACGTTGCTGAGTTGCAGCTTGGTTCGCGCTGAAGAGACCAGCGCTCCCTTAGCTCCAGAGCAATGAGTGTGTTGCCGTCATCGGCAAGACTGTACTTGACCAAGTTGCTGGCGCTTCCCCCATTCTTGGTCTCCATTTTCATGTCGAGCACAAGTGATCTGCCTTCCCAGTACATTCGCGTGCGCGCCGTGTAGTCCGTGTAGTGGGAGCCGGACAACGTTCCTGCGCGACGGGTGTATACTACTGCGCCAAATCACTCTCAAGGAGGTCTTATGCGGCTCACAAGTATTCTGACGTGTGTGCTTGGGTTGATCTTTGGCATCTCTGCTGCGGCGCAGACGAAGATTTCCGGCACGAATCATTGTGCCAAACCCGATCCCCAAAACACAGTCGAAGTGGGAGACCGCCCGAACCATGCCTTTTTGGTTGGACAAATCAAGTGTGCCTGGACGAAGCCCTGGAAAGTGGCTGGAATTGCGGGCAAAGAAGGCGTCGGCACGTTCTCCGGCGTAGATACGATGGAAAATGGCGACAAGGCCTATTACCGTTATCAGGGGACTGCCGTGCTGAAAGACGGTGCGCCGCAAACCGAGGAAGGCACGTGGAGTTTGGTTCGCGGCACCGGCAAACTTAAAGGCCTAACCGGCAAGGGAAGTTACAAGGGCACCGCTGGCACCGACGGAACTATGACCTACGAAGTTGAGGGTGAGTACGAGAGTCCCAAGTAGAACCAAGAGACTCACGAATTGAAGGAGATCAATATGGCGAAAATAGTCAGCTGCAGAGATGTCGGCATGGACTGCGACTTTGTAGCGCATGGCGAAACTGAGCAAGACATTCTCGAACAATGCGCAGACCACGCCCGCACAGCTCACAACATGACGGAGATTACGGTGGAACTTGCCGAGAAGGTTCGGGCGGCTATTCGCGACGAGGCCGCATAGAAAAACGACGGCGAAGACACTCGTCGCGAGTACGTTCTCCTGAGGAGGTGCCGCCTGTCTGGGCTGGGTCATGAATCCTACTGCTTCTTTCCCGCGAATAGGAGGTTTTTAACCTCTTCAGACCAATTCAGGATGATATTGATTTTCGCCTGCTGCCCAGATTTTTTATCTTCCTGAATGAAATAAAACCGCTGCCCATCAGGCGAAACGTCATAAGCGGAAGTCTCGTCACCGCTGGCAAAGTCACCCTCGAAAAGAACCTTGGGCGGGCCAGGCACAAAATCGGCTCCAAGTTGGACAGGAACGGACATAAGCTTCTTGCCTGAACGGTAGAAAAGTTCCTTTCCATTTTTTGCCCACACGGGTTCAGATCCCCCGTCTGTCGAAACCTGAAATCGGTTGCCGCCGGTTGGGAAGCTTCGAACGCAAACCTCATTGCGGGCTGACTCCGAAGACTGATATGCGACCCATCGTCCGTCGGGCGAAAACGCACCCCGGCTCTCATCGAATTCCGTCGCCAGAAAAGGCTTTGCTTGTTTGGGTGATTGCAAAGGCACTGTCCAGAGATCCCCATTAGCATGACTGATCGTGGTGGTGAGTAGCAGCGTTTTCCCGTCGGGAGAAACCGAGTTAGGATACTTATCGTTCGGTGTGCTCAACAAAGGTTCTTCGTCGCCGCTTCCATCCGCGGCTTTGCTGAAAATTTCAAATACCGGCCGTTCCGAGACGTAGAGAAGCCGCTTGCCGTCTGGCGTCCAAACCGGGTCGAAGTTGCTGGCAGGACCGTGGGTCAGAGGCGATAACGAGCCGCGCGTCAAGTCGAGAATCCACAAGTCAGGCGCGAGCCCTGACTCGCGGAGACCCATGGCAATGTGCCGCCCGTCGGGAGATAAACGAAGGGCGAAATGAACATGCAGCTTCTCCCGGATGGTCTGGATTTTGCCACTCCGATCGACAGCAACCAGTTTCTGCTCCGAAAATGCGACGGAGCTCGGCAGGAATGCAAGCGAGCCATTGCCGGAAACCGCGAACTGTGACAAAGCATTCTGTGGAAAGAATGCAACGCCTTCCAGTACAGCCACGGCTCCACCAGTAACTTCAAGCCTTCGCAAATCAAAAGGAGCGGCGAGAACGGTTTCGCCTCGCGCAAAGACCACATGGCCGGAGGTTAAGTACCGGCCGAATACGCCTCCTTCCAAAATTGTTTTCTGCTTGCCTGTTTTGAGCGACATCGCGACCAGGCGTGAACGCTCGATGGGTGTAGAAAAAACCGTAAATAGAACGGTGTCGTTGTCGGGCAAAATTTGCGGCCACCAATGGCCCAATTCACCTTTTGAACGATCGGGTGCGGTGAGCATTTTTGGCGAACCGCCGGAGGCGGAGACTATCCAAAGGCCTTCGTTATACGCGCGTGTATAAACGATCTCGTCTTCCGCGTTCCAGGAGCCTGCACCCCAGCCTGCTGCGACAATATCAATCGGCGGCCCACCAGCCGATGGTACTTTCTTCACCATTCCGCCTGCGGAGAATGCGAGCCATTGTCCATCCGGCGAGAAAAATGGCCTCTCGGCACCTTCCGTGCCTCGAATGGGCACAGCGTCCCATTGATCTAATCTTCGCGCGTATAGGCGAGTGGTTCCGTTTTCTGATCCGACAAATACGAGTGTGCTCCCGTCCGGGGAGAGCACGAACAAGGGCCACACAACTGGCCCAAAGGCTAACGACACTTGTGGGGACAGATCAGCCGTGAGGTGTATTACGGGCGCTGGGGATCCAGACTCGGTGAATGTGCGCCAGCTCAGAAGAGCGACAGCCACGGCGAGCACCAGGGCGAATGACCAGACAAGCCAGTGCTTGCGGAAAAGAGGCTTTAGCGACGGACTCGAAGTCGCGACGGCGCCCGCCTGGGACCCGCTCTGCGCCAGCCATTGCAATTCGCTGGCGAGATCGCTGGCGCTTTGCCAGCGATCCTCCGGATCTTTCGCCAGACATTTCTTCACCAGCCGGTCCAAAGCCGGCGGGCTCATGGGCTGCAACTGCGTAATCGGAGGTGGATCGGCAGTCAGAATTGCTGCAATCAGACTTGCGCGACTTTTGCCCTGGAACGGCGCCTTACCCGTTGCCATTTCGTAAACCAGTTCGCCGAAAGCAAAAATGTCGGTGCGTGCGTCCGTTTCTTTGCCTTCCAACTGCTCGGGAGCCATGTATTGGAACGTACCGACGATCTGGCCATCGCTTGTAAGCCGATTTTCCACCGTGATCTCATTGAGAGCCGCAGCCATAGGCGCTGGGCCAGCCTGCTTTGCCAACCCGAAATCCAGCATCTTTGCTCCGGACTTGGTCAGCATGACATTGCCAGGCTTCAGATCGCGATGCACAATTCCCTGCTTATGGGCTTTGGATAGGGCATCTGCAATTTGCGCCGCATAGCGGATCGTCTGTTCTGCCGCAAGGGGGCCGCGCACGAGGCGCTGCTCAAGCGTCTCGCCCTCAACGTACTCCATGACCAGGAAATCGATGCCATCCTTATGACCGATGTCATGCAGAGTGCAGATATTGGGATGCGACAGCTTCGAAATGGCGCGCGCTTCGCGCTCCAGCCGCTGTCGCAGAGAAGGATCAGAAGAAAGACTCGCCGGAAGGACTTTGATAGCGACCGCGCGATCTAGCCGCGTATCGCGGGCATGGTAGACCTCTCCCATGCCGCCTGCGCCCAATGGAGCAAGGATCTCGTATGGTCCGAGTTTGGTGCCCGGAGCGAGGGCCATAATTGGCCGCGATTATACCCTCAGTGGGAATCGTGGTGATAGAGCAGTAGCTCTTCTATTCCCGACACAACCCGTACCGCAAGCCTAGGGCCGGAAGCTCCATTGCACTCGACCTGCGATTGCGGCGGATGACGGGCAACACTGGAGTTATCGACTCAAGGGAAGAGTCGATGACGATGCTGGAGAGATATCGCCCAGCGGCTCGAATCGAAATGCGGGGTGCGGTCGCAGGCGAGGCTACTGCTGTAAGCGGACATGGGGAGGATACTCCCACGCGGTTAACCGTTGGAAGGAAACCGCTCGCGGTTGCGGCGGACGCGACCTATGGAAATTGGATCGATTTTCGCTACCCCCACAGTTTTATGGCCTCGTGGACGAAGGCCGCAAGCGCGTGCTGTTAATAGCGGTGAGTATCCTTGCTGCCCGTAAACTCACTCAGTTCGAAGGTGGGAAGAGAGTTCCGGCAACCGTCAGCGCAATCGCGGATGCGGTGGGGCGGGCAAAGGAATTTTGAAGGCGATTGACGAGCGGTGGCCCGCTAGCAGGTGAGTTTCTGGCGGAGGACATCGCGGTTCGCCCCTTTACCAGCTTGCCATTAGTTGACCGTATGTTCTCAATTGATATGCTTTGGCCATGAAGCTCACCATCCATCTCCTTCACGACGATCAGCCGACTGGTGCACGCATAGCGAGAATCGACCAGTGGAGCGGTCGGGCAGTTTGCGCGCCCCGGAGTGCGCTGGAGGAGGTGCTCCGAAGATCAGAACTCGACGGGCCTTGTTTGTATTTTCTGATTACTCAACCTCCAACTAGGAACGCGCCGCGTGTGTACGTGGGCGAGGCGGACGGATTCCGAGATCGCATCAAGAGTCATCTGACAAAGGATTGGTGGACTTCACTCGTCGTCTTCTTCAGTGCGGATGGTTCCTTGACCAAGTCCGGTATCCAGTATTTGGAGAGCGTTTGTGTTCGACGCTTGCGTGACGCAGGTTGGTGCCAAATGGAGAATAGTACTGACCCACGACTGCCCACGGTTCCAGAGGAAGATGTTGGCGGCTTAAGGCTCTTTGCTCAGAATGTCGAGATCCTCATGCCGATTCTTGGGTACGATGTCTTCGCCAAGGCGCCCGCGGATGCGGCGGGTGAACTCGCATCTTCGGAGGCCGAGCCAACGACCCCTCGCGCTAGGGAATTTGACACAATCGTGTGTCCCGCACGGCAGGAAGGGTTTGAGAGAGCATTCCTCGGTCAGCACGCGTGGTGGGCCATCCGGATCGGCGAGCAGAACCTCCGAAAGATCAAATACATCGCGATGTACCAGATATTGCCCATTTCCGCCATCACACACTACGGCGAAGTGGATCTATCGAGGCCTATACCGGGGAGGATGAAGCGGCAGGAAAGTACAAACTCTTGCTAAAGGGTGAACCGGTCGTTCTTCCACATCCAGTCAAACTTGGCAAGAACGTCCATCTCAAGCCACAAGGGCCCAAGTATGCCAAACTGAATGACATCCTGAAGGCCCGCACTCTCGACGAAGTATTCTATGGATAGACTCGTGGGAAGAAGTCGCTGGCGGCAGTCTGAGTGGCGACGCCCTCAATATTCGCGCCTTGGATATTGAGACCTGGCTTGGCTCACTCCCGCTGGCGAATCCGACAAAAGACAAGTTGCGCAGAACGATGTTCCGCATTTACTTCAAGGCGCAAAAACACGGATTGATTCCCTGCAAGGAGGAAACAAATCCAGCATCTCCGAGGCTTTGGGCCTGCAATGGCAGGACGTGGATTATGCAAACCAGCGAATCCACCTCCACCGGAAGTGGGCGGATAACCAAGTGTTGGAGTGCATGAAAACCGAAGCCTCAGAAGCGCCCGCTACGCTGGGTCCAATGTTGGCCGAGTTCCTTCAGCATTGGCACCAGCGGACCCCTTACGCACAAGCGAGCGACTGGATCTTTGCGTCGTCCAAGCTAAAAGGGCGTCAGCCTCGCACGGCCAGCATTCTTGCGGCAGATCATCTTCGTCCCGCAGCTATCTCAGCCGGCGTTGCGCTCAAGCCGGGGCAGCGTTTCGGTTTTCATAACCTTCGTCACAGCTTGGCCACATTCCTTGTCAATCGGGAGCAGGACACGAAGACTACAAGGTCTGCTCCGCCACGCCAACGTATCGACCACGCTCGGGCTGTACGCGCAAAGCGTGAATTCCTCCATGGTGGAAGCGCAGGAGTCGATGCTAAAGGCGATTTTGCGGAACGGTTCGAGCGCGGTGAACTGAATTTCCCGCTGAGGAGTGCTAAGCACCTTCTTGAGTCGCCTCCGAATCACCCGCTCTGCCGCTCAGATGCCGAGAGAGGACGATCGTCCTCTGTGGGACCCGTAACCAATGCATCTCGCGGGGCCACGGAGAGAGGGCGCCGTGAGAAGGGGGCCGACGTAGGAGAAGTATCCACCTCGCACAGCGCAGCGCGATTTTGCGGAACGGTTCGACCGCCGTGAACTGAGCAACCGACGACCAGGACTGTGCGCACTAGCACGGCAAGGATTCTCACAGACGACCGTGCGATTGCAGCTTCGCGTACTCCGCTTTGGCTTCTTTCAGGATGGGGATGTCGGGGTTGGCGTCTTTCCGGACCGAGTGTAAGTCCATCTCTGGTTATTCCCTGTTTGCCGACCACTCAGGAGTTGAAACTGGCCCGCTGCCGCCGTCCCGCGAGAGCGAGCAGCGACGACTTGATCTCCACGATCCATCCCGCCGAAACTGAGACGTGTTCCACCATACCGATACCGCAGCGGTGTTAGAAAACCTGCGCAGAACCGCTCCCGTGGAAACCCCGTAAAGATTGGACTTTTTGATTTCCTCTCATGGCGTTAGAAATGTGTAGTTTTCTAATCTGTGGGATGGATGGCTACCTGATGGTGGAATGGATTAACTGCTCACGATCCGGTGGGTCAATGAGTGAAATGGAGATATTTCTTCAGTTGAGCCGGAGCGGGAGTTTTTATTTTGATTCGTCGATCTTGACGTTCTCCGGCTTTGCAAAAAGCTTAGGGTCGAAGTCCATCTGGCCGTAACCGCTGTACCAGTACGCGGAGCGTTCACGCTATCGAAGTTAGTGTTGTTCGTGATCGGATCCTGCCAACCTCAAGCAGGAGGCCTCCTTTTTCTCTCACTTTTGCTGAGCCACAAACATCATCAACTCTGCCAAATCTACCAGCATCGTACTGACGTGTGCCCGCACATCCGCCAGCAT
>WNGI01014236.1_pt1 | contig 13863 bp, 11 predicted proteins | sample 5400621 | NCBI WGS metagenome assembly WNGI01 (sample SAMN13153374, study PRJNA577476) | soil metagenome | isolation source: 20 cm soil or saprolite under Garry oak tree replicate 1 | place: USA:California | collected 2016-06-15
ATAGCCGCGACGAGGTACTCGCTGCGGCGTCGCTGCATCCGACAATCGAGGTCGTCGATTCACGCTACCAGGATTTCCGCTCGCTCGACCGGCTGCAGGTGCTGGCCGACAATTTTTCCAACGGCGCGCTGGTTTATGGCGCGGCGGCATCGGGTTGGCAGGGCATGGATCTGGTGCATCCGCCGATTGCCGTGACCGCCGACGGCAAGCCGTTCGCGGACTGCACCGGTTTGCGCGCCGGCGACCCAATCGGTCTCTTTGTCGAACTGGTGAACTTTGTCGCAAGCAAGCGCGGCGGCGTTTCGGCCGGCGCCTTCGTCACGACCGGCACGCATACCGGAATGGTGTTTACCGAGCCGGGGGTGACGATCCGGGCGGCGTACGGTCCGCTCGGCCGCGTCGAGGTGTCGTTCCCGCCTTAGGGTGCCGTGCAGCGGGCCGCGCCGCCCGAGCTGAGACGGATGGCGCGACGCGTCAGGGAACGAGCGAGAGCTTGGCGCGGAAGAAATCGATTGCATCGCCAAGGCTCCGCGCGACCCGCAGCCGCTGGCGCCCGCTGAGCACAATGAATTCGGCCGGATGCGCGGAGGAGGCGGTTTTCACGATCGTATAGGCGGCGCTTTCATGGGTGTGGCGGAACACCGAAAAGAGCGCCTGTCCGTCGCGATCGTCGCCTTGTTGCCGATCATCGCCCGGATTCATCCATCGCTGCTGGCGTAATTTTGACCATTTCCGCCCGGGCGTCCAGCCGTCTTACCGGCCCGCGCCGTCTGCCTTCTGCGCCAAGGCCTGCGACCGGTTGCCGCCGCCTCGCACCCGCCGACAGCGCGGTTTGCGTCGCTCCAGCCGAGCGGATATGGTGGCCGCGCGGTAATCAAACCGGTTCGGGGCGTGTGTGAGCGACATCTTTCGTGAAATCGACGAGGAGCTGCGCCGCGAAAATCTCCTCAAGCTCTGGTCGCGCTACGGGAAATACGTCATCGCCGTCGTCGTGCTTGTCCTGGTTGTGGCCGGGGCGATCGCGGCGTGGCGCAGCCACGAAGCTTCCGAACGGCGGGCCCAATCCGGGCGCTATTCGGCGGCCCTGGCGTTGGTACGGGAGGGTAAGACCGCAGATGCCTCGCGGCTGTTCGCAACGCTGGCTCAGGAGGGCGGCGGCTATGGCCTCTTGGCCTCCTTCGCGGAAGCCGAGATGGTCGCCAAGAACGGCGACCGGAAAGCGGCGATCGCGGCTTATGACCGGCTGGCGGCCTCGTCCGGCATCGACCGCGAGTTCCGCGATCTGGCAGTGCTGCTGTCGGTCACGCATGGGTTACCCGACGACGATCCGAAGGTTGCGACCGAACGCCTGCAGCGATTGACCGAAAACGGCAATCCGTGGCGCGCCAGCGCGCTCGAATTGACCGCCGCGGCAAAGCTGAAAGCGGGCGACCGCAACGGCGCGCTCGAAATCTACAAATCCCTGGCCGACGATCTGTCCGCGCCGCAACGGCTGCGGGCGCGAGCCGCCGAGATGGCGGCTGCTCTGGCTACGTAGCCGCCGCTCTGTCCGCCATTTCCGTGCAATGAACCGACGCGACTTCGCTGCGCTGCTGCTGTCGCTGACGCCCGCCGGCTGCGACTGGTTTAGCGACAAGAAACAGCCGCTCCCGGGTGAGCGGATCTCGGTGCTTGGTCTCGATACGACGTTCGATCCCGATCCACAGCTCGCCAGCATGCCGGTGACATTGCCGCCGCCGGCCGTCAATGCCGAATGGCCCGAGCCCGGTGGAAACCCGGCGCATTCGATGCTGCATCCGGCTTTACCGGACCGGATCGCACGGGCTTGGGAGACCGGCATCGGGGAGGGCGCCTCGCGCCGTACTCGCGTCCTCTCGCAGCCCGTAATCGCCCGCGGCCGGGTTTTCGCGATGGATGGTGGCGTGCAGGTCAGCGCGCTCGACGCCGGCACCGGCAGCCGGATCTGGCAGGTCGATCTCAAACCCGAGGGGATGCGCGGCAGCGCCTTCGGCGGCGGGCCGGCCTTCTGGAACGACCGTCTCTACGTCTCGACCGGCTATGCGCAGGTGCTGGCGCTCGATCCGGCCGACGGCAAGGTCATCTGGCGTCAGAACGTCACGGCGCCGGTACACAGCGCGCCGACCGTCGCCGAGGGCCGCGTCTTCGCCGTGACGATCGAGAACGAGCTCAACGCGCTGTCGACGGATGACGGGCGGAAGCTGTGGTCGCATAACGGCATCCCCGAGCCGGCAGGGTTGCTTGGCGGCGCCAGCCCGGCGGTTGAAGGCGAGGTCGTGATCCCGGCCTACACCTCGGGCGAGATCTTTGCGTTGCGGGTGGAGAACGGCCGCTCCGTGTGGTCGGACAGCCTCGCGTCGACGCGTAGCGTCAATGCCATCTCGGGGCTTGCCGATATTCGAGGCCGGCCCGTCATCGACCATGGCCGGGTATTTGCCATCAGCCATAGCGGCCGCATGGCCGCGATCGATCTGCGCAGCGGCGAGCGGGTCTGGGAGCAGGAAATCGCGAGCAGTCACAGCCCCTGGGTCGCCGGCGAGTTTGTCTTTGTGCTGGCGAACGACAACACGCTTGTCTGCCTCACGCGCAAGGACGGCAAGATCCGCTGGGTGCATCAGCTCAGGCGTTACGAGGACGAGAAGGCGAAATCGGATCCGATCCGCTGGGCCGGCCCGGTGCTCGGAGGAAACCGGCTGATCGCCCTCTCCTCCCTCGGCGAATTGGTGTCGGTCACGCCGGATGGCGGGCAGCGGGTCGGCGGGCAGTCGCTGTCGGGCAGCGCTTTTCTCGGGCCGGTCATCGCCGAGAACGCACTTTACTTGCTGACCGACGACGCAAATCTCTCCGCCTATCGATAATTCGCGGCGCGGAGCCAATCCAGAATGAGCGTCACGGTCGCGATCATCGGGCGGCCGAATGTCGGCAAATCGACCCTGTTCAACCGGCTCGCCGGGCGCCCTCTGGCGCTGGTCGATGACACGCCGGGGGTCACCCGCGACCGCCGCGAAGGCGAGGGCCGGATCGCCGACCTCAGATTTCAGATGATCGATACCGCCGGGCTCGAGGAAGCCGCCCCGGAAACGTTGGGCGGCCGCATGCGGGCGCAGACCGAAAGCGCGCTCACCGAGGCCGATGTTGCGCTGTTCATCATTGACGCACGCGCCGGGTTGACGCCGCTCGACCGAGATTTCGCGCGCTGGCTGCGGCGCGGCGGTAAGCCGGTCATCCTCGTCGCGAACAAGGCGGAGGGCCGGCAAGCAATCGCTCAGACCGACGAAGCCTATGCGCTCGGCCTCGGCGATCCGGTATCGCTTTCGGCACAGCATGGCGAGGGGCTCGCCGAGCTCTACGAACGATTGCAGCCCTATATCGCCGAAGCGGACGAAGCGGAGACGCCGGCGGAGCTCGCGGAAGAAAAGCCTCTGCAGCTCGCAATCGTCGGGCGCCCGAATGTCGGAAAATCGACACTGGTAAACCGCTTCCTCGGCGAGGACCGCATGCTGACGGGACCCGAGCCGGGGATCACCCGCGACGCCATCGCGATCGATTGGCGTTGGCACGATCGCGCCATCCGGCTCGTCGATACCGCCGGGCTGCGCCGACGGTCGCGCGTAGAAGACCGGCTGGAGCGCCTGTCGAGCGCCGATACGCGGCGCGCCGTCGGGTTTGCCGGGACGGTCATCCTGGTGCTCGACGCACTGCAGCCGCTCGAGCGCCAGGATCTGACGATCGCCAACATGGTGGCGGAGGAGGGGCGGGCCTTGGTGCTGGCCCTGAACAAATGGGACGCGGTCACCGAGCGCGAAGCCGTTCTGAAGCGGATGCGCGAGCGTCTGGAGACGGCACTGCCGCAATTGCAGGGTGTGCCGCTTGTACCGGTCTCGGGGCTGACCGGTCGTGCGCTGGATGCGCTGATGCAGGCGGTGTTCGCGGCCGATGCCGTGTGGAACCGACGCGTGCCGACCCCGGCGCTCAACCGTTGGCTTGCGAGGATCCAGGAGCGCCACCCGCCGCCGCTGGTCGGCGCTCGCCGGCTGCGGTTGCGCTACATGACGCAGGTCAATACCCGGCCGCCGAGCTTTGCGCTGTTTGCGTCAAGGCCGGGAGAGCTCCCGGAATCCTATCGCCGTTATCTGGTCAACGCGCTGCGGCAGGATTTTGATCTGCCCGGAACGCCGATCCGCATGATGCTGCGTAAGGGCGACAATCCTTACGCCGGGGATTGAAGCGACGCCTCGACGTCGCGGGACATGGGATGCCCGTTGTTGCAGACACGCCATTCCGGCAGGTGAACGCTTGCGACGGTGCCCTCGCCGGGCTTGCTGTCGAGCTCAATCGTGCCGCCATGCAGTTCGATCAATCGCTTCGTCAGCGGTAGCCCGAGCCCCACCCCGTCATGCTTGCGCGTCATGCTGTTGCTGATCTGTCCGAAAGGCGCCAAGGCGATCGGAATCTGGTCGGGCGACATCCCGATGCCGGTGTCCGCGACGCGGAAGGTGATGCCATGAGTTGCCCGGTGCTCGACACTCAGGTGAACCTTTCCGCCTGCCGCGGTAAATTTGACCGCATTGGAGAGCAGGTTGACGAGGATCTGGGTCAGCTTCGCGGGATCCGCGACGACCGGTGGGAGCCCGTCTTCCATCTTGCTGACGAACTCAATGTCGGCGCGGCGCGCCATGTCTTCGACGATCTTCGAGCCGAGCTCGACGACGTCCTCAATCGCGACGCGCTCTTCCGCCAACATCATGCGGTCGGCATCGGCCTTTGACACATCGAGGATGTCGGTGATGATCGCCAGCAGGTGACGGCCGCTGTCGCCGATGATGTTGGCATACTCGGCATATTTCTCGTCGAGCGGACCAAACATGCGGTCGCTCATCATGCCCGAAAAACCGATGATCGCATTGAGCGGCGTCCGCAATTCGTGACTCATATTGGCGAGGAACTCGGACTTGGCCCGGTTGGCGGCTTCCGCTGCCTCCTTTGCGGCGATCAAGTGTTCCTGGTTCCGGCGGATCTCCTCGAAAGCGCGGCTGGCGCGCAGGATGTACCGGATGCGGTGGTTGAGGACGAGCCAGTTCACTGGCTTTGGGATGAAATCTGTCGCGCCCGCATCGTAAGCGCGGGCAATCGACGGCACGTCGTCGAGGCTTGTCGCGACGACAATCGGGGTATACGCCGATTCCGGTCGGGAGCGCAGGATACGGCAGAGCTCATAGCCGTCCATGCGCGGCATGATGAGATCGACGAGCAGCAGGTCCGGCCGATGCTGCTCGTAAAGCCGGCAGCCTTCCTCACCGTCGGCCGCTTCGAAAACCGTGAAGCCGTCGGTCTTCAACGTCGCCCGCATCAGCGAGCGCACGACGGGATCGTCGTCGACGACGAGGATCGAGCCGGGCATCTCGGTCTTGTCCATCCGCAGCTCCAGCGCTCTGGAACGCAACGCTCGGCTCGCCCTAGGGCGAGCCCTGCGCCGGCCGGATATTGTTGACAGGGTTAGTGAATTTAGCGCTAACGCGCTATGCGAGACCGGTCAGACCACCCTTTGTTCGGCGCCCGCGAGCGCCTTCAGCTCATCGGTCGCCGCCGTCAGCTCGGTCTCGAGAGCGGCCAAAATCGCCTCGGACGGCAGGATGCCGTTATCGCGCGCCAGGGCCTCGATCTCTTCACAGCATTGTGACACGTGCCGGGCTCCAAGAGCGGCGGCGCTGGACTTCAGGCTGTGCGCCGCGCGCCAGACCGAGTCCGGGTCGGAGTCGCGGCTTTTGCTTCGCATCGTCGCGAGGAGAGGGCCGGAAATGGCGGCAAACTGCGACACCACCTGGCCGAGCATCGAGGAACCATCGTCATCCGAAATTCGTCGGATTCTGTCAACGGCAACCATGTCGAGCTTTGGGGCGTGGAATGATGGGGAGGGTTGCGATTTTTCGGGCGCGCTATTGTCGCTCGGAGCGGTCGACACTCCTGTGATGGGTGTCAGCCAACGTCCGAGCATGTCGGCGATCTGCATTTCGTCGTAGGGTTTGACGAGGAAGTCGTCCATGCCCGCGTCTAGACAGCGCTCGCGGACTTCGGCGAGGGCGTGAGCCGTCAATGCGACAATGGGCGTACGCGAGTGCTCCGCATGATGGTCGCGCCGCATGACCCGCTCGATATCGCGAATGCGCCGGGTTGCATCGAAGCCGTCCATGATCGGCATCTCGCAATCCATCAGAATAAGATCGAAACTCTGTTCCGCAAACAGTTGGACCGCGGCCCGCCCGTTGGAGGCTGTGACCGCGGAACAGCCCATCTGCTTCAGGATGCCGCTCGCGACGTCCTGGTTGACCGCATTGTCCTCGACGACGAGAACGCGGGCGTCGAACTTAACCCGGGGTGCGGCTCCGCTCTTGCGGATATAAAACGAAGCGATCCCGTTCTCGCGCGAGCCGGAGGCGATCGATGCCAGGCAGTCGAACAATACCGAAGGCCTTGCAGGCTTTGTTAGCAGGGCAAACGCGCCGAGGTTTTCCAGGCTGTTATCGGCAACCGAGCCGTCGAGCCCCATCAGCAGAATCACTTCGGGCCGGCTTTCCTGCTGCTCGATCCTGACCTTGCGCGCGAGCTGTACGCCTTCGCACCTGGGCTAATGCGGCCTCCGCCTGGGATGCCGATGAACAGATCAAGCTGTCGATGCGCCAACTCGTGAAATAGCGCGACATCACCTCCGCGCTGACCGCATTCGCATCCACCGTCAGAACCCGCAAGGGCCGATCGATCGCGCGCCGCGGCGCTGTCGCGGTGAGCCCGCTGTCGCAGCGCTCGAGACGCGTCGTGAACCAGAAGCGCGATCCCCGCCCGAGCTCGCTCTCGACGTCGATCTCGCCGCCCATCAGCGCGACGAGCTCTTTCACAATCGATAGACCGAGGCCGGTGCCGCCCTGGGAGCGGGTCATCGAGCGGTCGATCTGATGGAAAGACTCGAAGATCCGCGCGCGCTCATCCGGATCGATGCCGATGCCGGTGTCCTTCACCGAACATAGCAGCGTCGCGAATTCCGGCGTGCTGCCGGCGAACGAGACCTCGACCAGGATCTCGCCGCGCTCGGTGAACTTGATCGCGTTGCCGACCAGGTTGATCAGCACCTGCCGCAATCGCGCGGGGTCGCCGACCAGCCGGTGCGGCACGTCCTCGGCGACAAAATAGATGAATTCGATGCCCTTGCTCGTGCAGCGCTCGCCGAATAGGTCGGTAACTTCCGCGATCAGCTCGCGCGGATCGAAGTCCACTTTTGCCAGCTCGAAATGCCCGGCCTCGATCTTCGACAGGTCGAGAATGTCGTTGATGATGCCGAGCAGCGCCTGGCCCGATCCGACGAGGTTGTTGACGAGCTGGCGCTGGCGGTCGTTGAGCGGTGTCGTCGCGAGCAGGTTGGCGGTGCCGACGACGCCGTTCATCGGCGTGCGGATCTCGTGGCTCATCGTGGCGAGAAACTGCGATTTGGCGCGATTGGCAGCTTCGGCCTGCTGCCGCGCCTTGATCAATTCCTGTTCGGTGCGCTTGCGCTCGGCGATCTCGGCGGCGAGGCTCTGCGCCAGCTCAACCTGGCGTCCGGCAAAAGTCGCGACGAGCGCGACGACCATGATCAGCACGACAAAAATCGTGATCAGCGCCGCCAGGAACATCGGCGAGGTCGTCATATTGCCGAGCGGCGCATCTGCTGACGGGAAGAAGATCGAGGCCTGCATCGCCGTGTAATGCATGCCGGCGACCGCGAACCCCATGAAGGGCGCGGCGAGCGCGGTCGCGGCGATGCGCGACGGAACCGAGCCGTGAAAGCGGAAGCGGATACCGAGCGAGATGAAGGCAAGGCCGACCGCGACAACAATCGATACAGCGACGAGTCCCGGGTCGTAACGCAGCAATGCCTCGGGCTCCATTGCCGCCATTCCCGAGTAATGCATGAGGCCGATCGCGGCGCCCATCAAGACGCCGCCGACGGCCAACCGCTTAAAGCCTGGGTCGGTGCGCTGGCTGATGACGTGCAGTGCCACGCCGCTCGCGAGGATGCCCGGGATCATCGACAGCACGGTTCCGACCGGGGCGTAGGTCACGCCGCAGGGCAAGGAGAAGGCGAGCATGCCGATGAAGTGCATGCTCCAAATGCCGCCACCCATGGCCAGCGCCCCGGCGCTCGCCCAGGCCCAGCGGGCGCCGCGCGAGTTCGAGGCGACGATGCGTCCGGAAATCGACAGAGCGACAAACGCGGCGAGCGTCGCGACAACAATCGACAGCGCGACGAGGCCGACGTCGTAGGCACCGGTATGCGCCGTCGTCGGATCAATCTGGTCGTAAACCGGGAGGAAGCGCCAATCGAGATAAAGCATGCGCGGCCCGCGCTGTCGAACCAGCCGCAATGCTCACAACTATTCGTAAATACTTGCTAAACGAGCGGAATATGCGGTTCGACGTGATCAATCGAGCGGCGGCAGCCGGGGATGGCGCAGGGTATGCGGCAGGATGCCCCGGAGCCGAGGATCCTCGAACCGCAGCGGCCGCCGTGCGTAAACCGTAAATCCGGCCTGCTGGTAATAACCGAGTGCGCGCGGGTGGTCGAAGGTGCGGGTATGCACCCACAACCGGTCGATGGGGCGCGTCCAGGCGCGGTCGATCGCGGCCTGCAGCAGGAAAGGGCCGAGCTTACGGCCGATGAATTGCGGGATCAGGCCGAAATAGGCCAGCTCGGTCTCGCGCGGGTCGGCAGTGTCCAACTCGAAATAGCCGGCCGGCACGCCGCCGACATACAGGACGAAGATCTCGGTCGTATCTTTGGCGATCTGCGCCGCGAGCGCCTCGTCGTCGAGCAGCCGCCGCTCATACCACAACCACGGTGTCCCGACGGTTTCGTATAGGTAGCGATAGAACGAGACCGAGCAGTTCTCGGCTCGCATCAGCGCCAGCCTGGTGAGCGGCGCCGGGATCCGCGGCAGCACCGGCCGCGCATGGATCTCCAGATAGGTGATGACGTCGTCGATCTCGGTCATCGCGGACAGCGCTATGGTTTGGCCGGACCGGTCTCGACCGGCGTGTCGCCGGGGAGCCCCCATTCCGACCATGACCCGTCATAGACCGCGGCGCCTGGGTGTCCGATCAGGTGAGCCGCGAACGCGACCGCGCAGGCCGTCACGCCGGAGCCGCAACTCGTCACGATCGGGCGAGCGAGCACGATTCCGGCCTCGTCGAACAGATGCCGCAATTCGTCGGCGCTCTTGAGCTGTTTGGTTTGCGGATCGGTGACGCGATCGAACGGCAGGTTGCGGCTTCCCGGGATGTGACCGCGACGACGCCCCGGCCAAAGCTCGTCGGCGGTGCCCTCAAAGCGGCCGGTCGCGCGCGCGTCGACGACCTGTTCGCGACGGCTCGCGACGTTGGCGCGGACCTTCTCCTTGTCGCGCACGAGCTCCGGGCGGAACCGCGCGGTGAACTGCCGCGGTGGGATGCCGGGTGCGCTGGTTTCGAGCGGCCGGCCCTCGGCCATCCATTTCGGCAGCCCGCCATCGAGCAACGCGACATTGTCGTGCCCGAACAGGCGCAGCATCCACCAGGCGCGGCCGGCCGATGATAGCCCCACCGTATCGTAGACGATGACCCGGTCATCATTGCCGATGCCGCGCTCCGCCATCTTCTGCGCAAAGCGCTCGGACGAGGGGATCATATGCGGGAGGTTGGTGCCGGGCTGCGCGACATCGTCGATGTCGAAGAACACGGCGCCGGGGATATGGCCGCGCTCGTAATTCTCGCGTGCGGTAGGCGTGACCCCGGGCTGCGTGTAGGACGAGTCAAGCACGCGGACATGCGGGTCGCCGAGATGCGCCGCGAGCCATTCAGTGCTGACCAGCGCCTCGGGATGGGCGTAAGGCATCGCGCTACTCCGCAAAGGCGATGTTGATGCGGCGGTTCTGCCGCCCTTTGTTCTCGATCTTGCCGATGATTACCGGCCCGATCTCCGCGGTGTTGCGGATGTGAGTTCCGCCGCAGGGCTGCAGATCGATTGGCATATCGACCCCGGCGACCTCCATCAGCCGCACGCGGCCGGCGCCGACCGGCGGCTTCACCGACATCGTGCGTACCAGCTCCGGGCGGGCCTGCAATTCGTCATCGGTTATCCAGCGCGGCGTGACCTCGTGGGCCGCGGCGATCAGCGCATTGAGCTGAGCTGCGATCTCTTCTTTGTCGAGGCTCGCTCCGGGTACGTCGAAATCGAGCCGGCCGCGCCCGTCCGACACCTGACCGCCGGTCACGGCGCCCGGCACCACCGCGCAGAGGAGATGCAGACAGGAATGCATGCGCATCAGCCGGTAGCGGCGCTCCCAATCGAGCTCGGCTGTGAGCTCCGTGCCTGGCGGCGGCAAAGGCGCGCCCGGGGCCGGGATGTGGATGACCTCGTCGAGGCCTTCGCCCTTTACCGCGTCGACAATCGCGATTGTCTCGCCGGAGGCGAGGCGCAACGTTCCCTTATCGCCCGGCTGGCCGCCGCCGGTCGGGTAGAACACCGTGCGGTCGAGCCGGACGCCCTTCTCGTCGGCAGCGACAACGCGCGCCGTGCAAGAGCGCGCATACGCATCATCGCGGAAAATCAGTTCGGTCATCCACCCGCCCCGTTGAGCCATGGCGGGGTCGGCAGGTTCTTCTCCTTCAGGAACGCCGGGTTGAACAGCTTTGATTGATAGCGGCTGCCGGAATCGGCGAGGATCGTCACGATCGTCTTGCCCGGCCCCAACTCCTTCGCCAAGCGGATCGCGCCGGCGACATTGATGCCGGTCGAGCCGCCGAGCACGAGGCCCTCTTCCTGCACGAGCTGGAACAGGATCGGCAGCATCTCCTCGTCGGTGATCTGGTATTGCCCGTCGGGCGCGAAGCCCTGGAGGTTGCCGGTTTCCCGGTTGTTGCCGATGCCCTCCGTAATCGAGTTGCCTTCCGGCTTGAATTCGCGGCGCGCATACCAGCCGTAAATGCCCGAGCCCATCGGGTCCGACAGGTAGATCTTCACATTCGGGTTGCGCTGCTTCAGCGCGATGCCGATCCCGGACAAGGTGCCGCCGGTGCCGACCGAGCAGACAAAACCGTCGACCTTGCCCTCGGTCTGCCGCCAGATCTCGGGGCCGGTCGTCTCATAATGGCCGCGCCGGTTGGCGAGATTGTCGAACTGGTTGGCCCAGATCGCGCCATTGGGCGCGGTGGCGGCGATCTCCTCGGCGAGCCGGCCGGAATATTTCGTGTAATGCATCGGGTTGGCGAGCGGGACCGCGGGAACCAGCCGCAAATCCGCGCCGCAGAGGCGCAGCATGTCCTTTTTTTCCTGGCTCTGCGTCTCGGGCATGACGATGACAGTGCGGTAGCCGCGGGCATTGCCAACCAGCGCCAAACCAATGCCGGTATTGCCGGCCGTCCCCTCGATGATGACGCCGCCAGGCTGCAGCAGGCCGCGCTCCTCGGCATCCTTGATGATGAAGAGCGCGGCGCGGTCCTTGACCGAGCCCCCCGGGTTGAGGAACTCGGCCTTGCCGAGGATCGTGCAGCCGGTCATCTCCGAGGCGCGGCGCAACTTGATCAGCGGCGTGTTGCCGACCGTGTCGATGAATCCTTCGCGGATGTCCATGCCTCGCCTCCTTCAAGGGCGCTGCGCCGTCATATGGGGTGGCCGCAACACTATCGGGCACCGCCAAGTGAGGGCAAGCCGCGGCTCACGATGAGTGCGGCTTTCCCTGACACGCTGGTTGGCTTAGAAGTCCCTGAAATTTGGAAGCAAAGGACATTGCCGGAATGGCCCAGGCGCGGGCGAGCGGGTTGTTCTCGATGGCTGAGACGGAGAGGTCGACCGGGTTGTGGCCGGCGCAGCTGCTGCGCACGGCTGTCCACCAGGGGCACGAGATCCAGTCGGCGGCGGCGATCGAGGACGACCAGATCCAGCCGGCGAGCCTCGATCTCCGGCTGGGCGAGGTTGCCTATCGGGTGCGGGCGAGCTTTCTGCCGGGGCCGGGCGCCAGCGTCGCCGACAAGCTCGACCGGCTGTCGATGCACCAGATGGATCTGACCGAGGGCGCGGTGCTCGAAAAGGACTGCGTCTACATCGTGCCGCTGCTCGAACATCTCGCGCTGAAAAAGCGGGTCACGGCGCTTGCCAACCCGAAGAGCTCAATCGGGCGGCTCGATGTGTTCGCCCGCGTCATCACCGACCAGGGCAGCGAGTTCGACCGCATTCGCGAAGGCTATCGCGGGCCGCTTTATGCCGAGATCAGCCCGCGCTCGTTCAGCGTTCTCGCGCGCACCGGCTCGCGCCTCGTGCAGTTGCGCATCCGCCGGGGATCGCCGATCTTTCGCGACACCGCATTGCGCCGCCTGCACGCCGAGGTCGGGCTCGTCGACACGCCGGCCGACGGCAGCCCCAACGCGGAAACGATCCGCAACGGGCTCGCCTTCACGGTTGATGTATCCGGCGAAGCAGCGGATGGCATTATCGGCTGGAAGGCGCGGCGCCACACCGGCGTCATCGATGTCGACCGCATCGACTATTACGACCCGCTCGATTTCTTCGAGCCGGTGCGCGTGCCGCGCGTCGGCAAAGGGATGCAAGGCGTCGTGCTCGATCCCAACGATTTCTACATCCTGGCGACGCGGGAAGCGGTGGTCGTGCCGCCCGATCATGCCGCCGAGATGGTCCCTTATGATGCTCTCGTCGGCGAGTTCCGGGTGCATTTCGCCGGGTTCTTCGATCCCGGCTTTGGCTCGGCCGAGGCCGGCGGCACGGGCAGCCGCGGGGTTCTCGAAGTCCGCTCGCACGAGGTGCCGTTCCTGATCGAGCATGGCCAGATCGTCGGGCGATTGATCTATGAGCCGCTGATCGCGCGGCCCGACCGGCTCTACGGCCGCGACATCCAATCCTCCTACCAGGGCCAGGGGTTGGCGCTGTCGAAGCACTTCAAGCGGAGCTAGCCGCCGAGCCACTCCTCGCGCAGACGCTCGCGGTGGCGCAGGAGCCAATAGCAACAGATCAGCGTATGCCCGGTCTCGATCTCGCCGGCTTCGAGCATCGCTTCGAGTTCGGCCACAGTTTTGACGACGACGCGGATGTCCTCGTTCTCCTCGGCCAAGCCGTGAATACCGGCGGCGCCGCGCGCATCGATGCGGCCGCAGAACAGCATCACCGATTCGTCCGAATCGCCGGGGGACGGCATGTAGCGCTGGATCGGGACGAGCTCGCCGAGCGGCGCGATCCCGGCTTCCTCCTGGCTCTCGCGCCGCGCGACCGCTTCATAGCTCTCGTCCTCATCGACGAGCCCCGCGACCGGCTCGATCTGCCACGGCGACAGCCCGGCATAAAGCGCCGGCAAGCGAAACTGCTCAACGAGCGCGACGCTGTCGCGTTCGGGATCATAGAGGATGATCGCGACGGCTTCGCCGCGACGCAGCACGTCGTAGACCCGCTCGCCGCTCCACTCGCCGGAAAACAGCTTATGGCGGAACCGGACGACATCAATCCGCAGGAAGCGCGAGAACGGTGTGTCGATGCCCTCGATTCGCACATCGGCGTGCGAGGGCAGGGGCGGAGGTGTGCGTCGCGAGCTCATCAGCGGTTCCGCAATCAGGCGAGGATCGGACCATCGAGCACGGCGTCGGGCGACGCGGCATCGATCTCGATGACCCAGAGATCGGGGTCGCGGCCGCGCTGGCGCCCGATGTAGGCGTCGGCCTCGGCTTCGGGCACCGGTGCGGCTCCGGTCGCCCGCATCCATACGAGGGTTCCGTCAGGCTTGCGGGTCTGCGCCAGCACCGCACAACCGGTGTCGCGGCCATTCAGCTTCAACA
>WNGI01003496.1_pt1 | contig 13861 bp, 13 predicted proteins | sample 5400621 | NCBI WGS metagenome assembly WNGI01 (sample SAMN13153374, study PRJNA577476) | soil metagenome | isolation source: 20 cm soil or saprolite under Garry oak tree replicate 1 | place: USA:California | collected 2016-06-15
GAAGCCCGACGGCAAGATCAACTATCGATTTCACGCGCGTGATGTCCACCTCGTCATGGGACCGGCAGGGCGCGGTGCCTCCGCGCGATTTGTCGTTCGTCTCGACGGGCAAGCGCCCGGTACGGCGCACGGCGCTGACGTCGATGAGCACGGCCGCGGCGTGGTGGCCGAACAGCGCACCTATCAACTGATCCGGCAGCAGCGGCCGATCGTCGACCGCCAATTCGAGATCGAGTTTCTGGATCCCGGCGTCGAGGCGTTCTGCTTCACGTTCGGATGAACCAGAACCGTCGGGAGTTTATAGGAACGACGCTCATGACATTCATCGCCGCGAAGCTGGGCGCGATTGAGCCGGGAAGAGCCTTCGGGCCGCTCAAGCAGATCGACGCCGGCGTCCTCAATGTCGGGTACGTGGAAGCTGGTCCCCCCGGCGGTCGTCCGGTGATTCTGCTGCACGGCTGGCCCTACGATATCAACACCTACGTCGACGTCGCCCCGCTACTGGTGGCGAAGGGGTACCGCGTGATCGCGCCGTATCTGCGCGGCTACGGCTCGACGCGCTTCCTGTCCTCCGATACGCCCCGGAACGGCCAGCCGGCGGCGCTCGCCGTCGATGCGATCGCCCTGATGGATGCGCTCAAGATCGACAAGGCAATCCTCGGCGGCTGTGACTGGGGCGCGCGCACCGCCAACATCATCGCGGCGTTGTGGCCGGAGCGCTGCAAGGCGCTGGTGTCCGTGAGCGGCTATCTGATCGGCAGCCAAGCCGCCAATCAGATGCCGCTGCCGCCCAGCGCCGAGTTGCAATGGTGGTACCAGTTCTACTTCGCGACTGAGCGCGGTCGCGCGGGATACGAGAAATACCGGCGCGAGTTCTCGAAACTCATCTGGCAGCTCGCGTCCCCCAAGTGGCAGTTCAGCGACGCGACGTTCGATCGCAGCGCCGCGTCATTCGACAACCCCGATCACGTGGCGATCGTGATTCACAATTATCGCTGGCGCCTCGGCCTCGCGGCGGGCGAGCCGAAGTTCGACGAGCTGGAGAAGCGGCTCGCATCAGGACCGGTGATCACGGTGCCCACAATTACCATGGAAGGTGACGCGAACGGTGCCTTCCATCCGGACCCCAGCGCCTACGCGAAGAAGTTCTCCGGTAAGTACGCGCACCGGCTCATTACCGGAGGGGTAGGGCACAATCTGCCGCAGGAGGCCCCGCAGGCATTCAGCGATGCCGTCATCGAAGTCGACGGCTACTGACGTGGAGTTTGCCTACAGGCCGGAGCTGTGGCAGCCGCTGTTCGACATGGTCGCCCTCGCCGCCGTCACGTTGACGGGCCTCTTGTCTGTGGCATTGTCGATCAATCTCCGCACCGTCGTCGACAGTCCGGCTCACCTGGGGCGCGCTAGAGAAGCATTCATCGCTCTCACGGTACTGTTGATCGTTGCGATATTCGTATTGATCCCGGAGCAAGGACGGGTGGCACTCGGAATCGAGCTTTTAGGCCTGAGCATGCTCGTGTGGGTGCTGAGCCTGCGGCTGCAGGCGAGGACGGTGCACCAGCTGCCGCGGCGGCGGAGGCGAGCGTGGATGGCACGCCTCATTGGCCTCGACAGCGCCATCCTCGGGATCACGCTCGCGGGTGTCGGCCTCGTCACCGGACGACTGGGTGGCTTCCTATGGTTGTTGCCCACCATTCTGATCTGTCTGGTCTGGTCGACATACAACGCGTGGAGCCTCACGATCGATGCGATAGATCGGCACCGGGACAAGACGCCCTAGGACCGAGCCTTCACGTCCGCGCCGTGGGCATGGCTCCGGTTCCAGGCGTTACAAAATGCTGCCTCGGGGCGCTTCGGTTTCCGGGAGCGGGGTACACCAATGGCTCATCCGTGCAAACACCCCGTCTTCGTGGATGTTGCCGAAAGGAGACCCCCATGGTCACTCAGTATCGTTTCGGAGTGTCCCTCGTTGTGCTCGGTGCGCTGTCGCTCGCGTGCGCGGGAGACCGCAGTACCGGTCCGCGCCCCATATCGCCGGCGTTCTCGCTTCAGGCCAACGCGCCCCCACCGTCCGCGCGGTTTTACGTGCAGCAGAACCTGGTGTCCGACGGAGCGGTTCAAGCAGACATCGTAGATCCGGCCCTCGTCAACGCCTGGGGTCTCGTAGCGAGCGCGACCTCGCCCTGGTGGGTCGCGGACAACGGTACGGATTCCTCCACGCTGTATAACGGCAATACCGGTGCGAGACTTGGTCTCCGCGTTGGCGTCGCGGGCGCCCCGACGGGCTTGGTCTTCAACGGGGGTGCAGGCTTTGTCGTGGCGAAGGGCACCGCTTCGGGTCCCGCCCGCTTCATTTTCGCCACCGAGGATGGCACCATCCTGGGCTGGAACCCAGGGGTCGCACCGACACAGGCGGTTGTGGCGGTCGACAGATCATCCGCGGGTGCCGTCTATAAGGGCCTCGCCATCGCCAGCACAGCGACCGGTGACCGGCTGTACGCCACCAATTTCCACGCGGGAACCGTGGAGGTGTACGACGCCAACTTTCACGCGGTCCCCGGCGGATTCATGGATCCCACATTGCCGTCAGGGTACGCGCCGTTCGGCATCCGCAGTCTGGGCGGCACGATCTACGTGACCTACGCGCTCCAGGACGCTGACCAGCACGACGACGTCGCAGGTGTAGGGCACGGGTTCGTCAACGCATTCGACACGAACGGCAATCTGCTCCGTCGCGTGGCCTCGCGAGGACGGCTCGATTCGCCATGGGGGCTGGCCATTGCCCCGGCACACTTTGGGGAGTTCAGCGGCAATCTGCTCGTCGGAAACTTTGGCGATGGCCACATCGACGCGTTCGACCTCGAGAAGTCCGAGGGTAACGGCGAGTCGCAGCAGCGTGGCCAGCTTCACGGCGCCGGCGGCCAACCGATCACGATCGACGGCCTCTGGGCCATCGCGTTTGGTAATGGCGCGGCGGCCGGACCGGACACCACACTCTTCTTCACGGCAGGGCCCGTCGGCGAGTCGCACGGGTTGTTCGGCAAAGTCATGGCCAGCCATCCCGATTGATCACGCCCATGTGAAAACCCCCACCGTAACGAATACGGTGGGGGTTTCTCTTTCAGGCACTTTTGACGCGGCACCAGCGGGACGATAGCGTTGTCGCTCCCCCGGTCTGGAGAAACGTCGTGAGCGCGAAGCGAGCAGCCGCGTGGTATCGCTGGGATCAGGTCGAGCTCGAGGACGTCAACGAGAAGCTGTCGCGCCGCCTGATCACCGGCGACCAGGTGATGCTCACGCACGTCTATCTAAAGAAGGGCTGCATCGTCCCGAAGCACTCGCACATGAACGAGCAGTTCAGCTACATCCTGGAAGGCGCGCTGAAATTCTTTGTGGGAGACGAGGCGGAGGAGGTCGTCGTGCGCGCCGGTGAGGTGCTGCATGTGCCGGGCAACGTGCCCCACGAGGCGCACGCGCTGGAGGATACGCTCGACGTGGATGTGTTCTCTCCGCCGCGCGAGGACTGGCTGAAGAAGACCGACGCCTACCTCAGGAGGTAGCGGACAGTTGAGTCTACCGCACCAACGTCATAACCCGATCAGCTGGTCGACGGCGCGCTCGGCTTCGCGGATCGAGTTACGGTGATCCATCGCTCCCGCAAGATCGGTATTCGCAAACGCGATCCGGCCATGAGCCCGGTTGCGCAGGATGTCTCTCGGCGCGGGCTGGCCGTCCGTACCGAAGAAAAAGCCGGGCTGCGGATTTACGTAGGCATGGCCCCAGCGATTAAGAATGATGCCCGCGATGTCGCGCCTCGGGTCGAAGCCGCCTGGGGCGAACATGTCGCCGAGCTGCTCGCGGAAGACGCGCTCGTATTGAGCGAACGACCTGCCGAGCAGCTGCGCTCGACCGCGACTGCCCTGTTCGCCGACAGGCAAGCCGGGCTGTGAGAACAGGACTTTGATCGTCAGCACGGTCGGCGAATCGGGACCGAACGTTGGAGTGATGCCGCCGACAGTCGCCTGTTTGCGGACCGAGAGATAGTTGCCCAATCCCTGGAACCAGCGGCAGCCGGAGATCCCCATCTTATAGAGGAAGCGCCAATTCCGAACCGCGATGTTCGCCATCAGGCATGGTGAGCGGTAGAACTGACCATACGCCGCGCGATGGCTCTCGGGCAGGTCGGCGACGATGTGCTTCGTGGTCCAACTGCCGCCCGCCATCACGACGGCGCGTGCCTTCACGGTGAAAAGCCGGTTGCCAATGACGTACGTGACGATCACATGCGGCGCGCGGGCGGGATCTCCTCCATGCGCGACACGCACGACCGTGGCGTTCAAACGAATGCGCGTTGCTTGCCCGGCGCGGTCGAGGGCGGGGAACTGCACGCGATTCTGCCAGACCGCGTCAACGGTGCGCGGGCCCGGGAAGGCAGCGGGAATGAGCGTCTTCACCATCAGGCGCGCGAAGCCGCTGTTGCCGTCGGGAAACATCTGATCGCCGAGCTTCTCATCGCCGTCGCCCGGGAACTGGGTCTCGATCGCGTAATTGCAGTACGCCGACAGGACATCGGGGCCCAGCCCGTAGCCTCCACCTTCGACGGGCGACAGAAACGTCCGCACCGTGTCGCGACTGATCTGGTGGCGGGCCATCAGATGCTCTTCCAGGGTGATGCTGTCGAGCTGGCGCGAGATGGCATCGCCTTCTATCTGAGGGCGCGGCGGTGGGGGCTGCCCCCCATTTCCCCCATTGCGCCACCGCAGCAATTCCGTCTTCACGGCATCAGAGAGCGGTGCGCCAGCGAGGTTCTTTCCCCACGGATCCATGACCCAGACGCCGGGACGCTGGCCGAACTGCGGTCCAAAGTAGAAGCCGTAGTTCGGCGGTTCGTCGTATGGGCTGTGCGCCAGCGGCATATCGGCGCATGTCTGGTATTCGAATGCCGATCGATCCATGCCGATCAGGTTGTAGAAGGCGTCGGTGTACCCGCCTTTCTGGGGCACGAGGAAGATCGCCGAGGCCTGGTGCGCGACGACGGTGTGGCCGTCGACCGAGAACTCGTTGCGCTTGGCTTCACCGCCGAAGATCGCGTGGTTGTCGAGCACCAGGCAGCGTCCGCCGCGCTTCCGTTGGAAAACAACGCCCGCGGCGAGCCCGCTGATCCCGCCGCCGACGGCGACCAGGTCGTACATCTCGCCGGTGTCGGTCGCGCCGGCAATCGCGCGCTCGAATTCTCCGTCGCGCATGCGATGCGCCGTGGTCATCACGTCGTACATGTTGCCGTGGGCGCGCGCGTAGTCGCCGACGCCGCCGTAGCCATTCCACGCGTCGGCCGGGGAGACGGCGGGCGCTTGACCGTGGCGGCCCAGTACGAGGCCGGCGCTCGCGAGGAGCGTGCCGTTCAAGAAGTCGCGGCGCGAGATCGGCGCGTGCATGCCGAGGCGGTCGTCACGCATCCCTCAAGTTGCCGCACGTAATGCAACCCCACCACTCCGGTGGGTACGAGCTGCTCTTACGCTCACGTCGCCCTTAGCTTCCGTCGATTCCGCGTAGGCTGGTTCGACGTTTCAGTGGGACCCCAGGGGAGAACCGTGATCAGCGAAGCGCCACCCAAAGCCGGCAGACGCGAGTGGATCGGTTTAGCCGTCATCGCGTTGCCGTGCCTGCTGTACTCGATGGATCTGACGGTGCTGCATCTCGCGGTGCCGCGCCTCACCGCGGCTCTCGCGCCGAGCAGCGTCCAGCTGCTGTGGATCATCGATATCTACGGGTTTCTGCTCGCGGGCTCGCTCATCACGATGGGCACGCTCGGCGACCGCATCGGCCGGCGGCGACTGCTCTTGATCGGCGCCGTCCTCTTCGGGGCCGCGTCGATCCTCGCGGCATTCTCGCGCAGCGCCGCCATGCTGATCGTCTCGCGCGCGCTCCTGGGGATTGCCGGGGCCACTCTCGCGCCGTCCACGCTCTCGCTGATCCGCAACATGTTCCTCGACGCCCGCGAACGCAGAACCGCGATCAGTATCTGGATCATCGCCTTCTCGCTCGGCGGTGCGATCGGGCCGCTGCTCGGCGGCGCGATCCTGGAGTACTTCTGGTGGGGCGCGGTGTTCTTGATCAGTGTGCCGGTCATGATCCTGTTGCTTGCCGTGGGGCCCTTCCTCCTACCGGAGTACCGCGATCCCAACGCCGGCAAACCGGACGTACTCAGCGCCGGGCTCGCGAGCGCCGCGGTCCTGTCGATGATTTACGGGCTGAAGCTCATCGCTCAGGACGGGGTGAGTGTCGCGGCCGCCCTAAGTGTCCTTGCCGGTCTCGCGATCGGGATGGTGTTCGTGCGTCGCCAGAAGCAGCTGGCCGACCCGTTCATCGATCTCCGGCTCTTCGCGATCCCCACATTCCGGGCGTCACTCGTGCTGTATGGCGGGGCGATCCTGATGTTGTTCGGCGCCTTCCTCTTCTTGCCGCAGTATCTCCAGCTCGTCCTCGGCTTCTCGCCGCTGCGCGGCGGGCTGTGGACGCTGCCGTGGGCGGTGGGATTCGTGCTCGGCTCACTGCTGACGCCGGCGCTTGCCCAGCGGATTCGCCCGGGGCTGCTGATGTCCTGGGGACTCGCAGTGTCCGCGGTTGGCTATTTCCTCCTCGCGACATTGGACACGGCCGGCAATCAATTCGTGCTGTTTGCCATCGCGACGTTCGTGCTGACGTTGTTTATCTCTCCGGTTTTCACGCTCACGAACGATGTGATCATCGGCTCCGCGCCGCCGGAGCGGGCAGGGGCTGCGTCCGGCATTTCCGAGACGTGCGCCGAGTTGGGGGGTGCGCTGGGGATCGCGATCTTTGGCAGCATCGGTGTCGCGATTTATCGCGGGTTGCTGGGGCCCGAGTTACCCGCGGGATTGCCGGCGGATGTCACGCACGCGGCCATGGCGACGCTTGGCGGTGCGGTCGTGGCGGCTGAGCAGCTGCCTGCCGAGGTCGGTACGGTGCTGGTCGGCGCCGCGCGCGAGGCGTTTCTGCGGGGGCTGGTGGTCAGCGAGGTGATCAGCGGGGTGGGGACGTTGGTGCTGGCGGTGTTTGCGTGGGTGACGTTTCGGCGTGTGGGGGTTGCGGCGGACTAGAGCACTCAATCCCTCGCCGTGATCCGCACGTCCCGGAACATCGCGTGCTCCGTGACCTTCTCGTTGTGCGAGCACACAAACAGCCCCACATAGACCGTATCGGGGAGTGAAACGCCGCTGAGCCGTTGCGTGACGAGCGTGTCGCCGAAACGCGCCACCGACAGGAAGTACTCGCCAGCGCGCCGCTCGAGCTGGATGACTGCGTCGGCATCCGGCAGGCTGTCCGCCGACTTCTCCTCTTCCGTGATCGCGCCGCTCGCGCGCCGGAACTGAAGCGACATCAAGCCGTTGCCGTGGAGTGCCGCGGTCACGTGCGCGCTCCCCGGCTCGAGCGAGGGCCGTATCGTCCACCCGATCTTGCGATGTTCCTCCACCCCCTTGCCGATGAACCGCGCGCGCGTCGAGAGGATGAAGTCGCCGCTCATTCTTTTCCAGAGAAAGTGAAAATCGTCGCGCGTGTCCCACATGTTCTGCCCCGACCCCGCGATCAGATACGTGTGCTGCTGCGCGTCGTACGACACAGAGCCTCGACCTCGGCCGACATCCGTCTGCGCGGTAAAGACGCCGACCGACACCTGGGTGCCGAGGACAAGTGCGAAGAGGGTGCAGAGAAGAATGCGCATGAGTGCCAAGATGGATCGCTCATGTCAAACTTGCGAGCTACCCCACGCTGCTTCGCGGCGATTACGGATCGCCGTTGCCAGTAGACACTTTAGGATTTGCTCGCGGCACGTGTGCGCTTGTGGCCCCTCCCTGCGGGGCATACGTTCCCGCCCATGCCATCCGCTGCCCTTGTCGGATTGGTTACCGTACTCACCGTGCGCGTGGGCTTGGCCCAGCGCGTGCCGCCTTCCATCACTTCCGGTTCCGCCCTCGCCGCCGAGTCACCGAGCGCCGCTGCGCCGAACACTGGGTCACAGGGGCAGAGCGCAGGCCCGCGTCGGAGCAGCTTGCGGCTCTGGATCGTCGGCGGCGTGCAGGTTGCCGGTGCGGCGTTCGTGTACGACGAAGCGCAGCGGACGTGGGGCTACTCGCGGGGACGCTTTCACGTCAAGAACGACTGGACCGGAGATACGTTGAGCCAGGCCGACGAGATGAGTCATCTGTTCTTCGGGTATACGCTGACGCGTGTTTATGCCGGGATGTGGCGTTGGGGCGGTCTGGAGGCCAAGTCGGCGCGGTCGGTCGGCGCGGTTGAAAGCGCCCTCACCATGACGCTGGTGGAAGTGATGGACGCCTTCAATCCGGTGCAGGGGCTGGGGATATCAGATCTCGTGTTCGACTACGCCGGAGTCGGGGCCGGGCTGTTGAGCCTCAGCCATCCCGGTGACTGGGGCATTAGAACCAGCGCGAAAGGGGTGGGCTTGGCACAGCCGTTCTCCCAGACCAAACGTCAATACGACGACTGGGTTTTCTGGGCTACCTATCGTCCGCCGCTGCGGTGGGGCGGGGGCGGGGGCGTCAAACAACCGCTCTCATTAGGTCTCGGTCACAGCACGCGACGGGCGCCGGATGGCCTCTCAGCGGTTCGGGAGATTCACTTCGGCATCGGGACCACGCTGCCGGACGTCGTGCGGATGTTCTCCCCCACGCTCGCGGAGCGCGTACGGATCTTGGACTTCTACTACCTCAATCTCAATCTCACCGCGACGCTGCATTGACGTACGAGAACGCGCCGGGCGTGCTCGCCACGGGCGTCCTCACCCCCGCCCGCGCCCAAACGCGACTCCGCGCCGCTCCGGCCCCGCCAGCGCCACCACCGCGCCCGCGACGAACACCAGCGCCGCCGACAGCGCCATCGTCTGCGCGTACGTCGTATGCGCGGCGAACAGCGCCTGCACGTGCGGAATCTGGCTCGCGAGGGCGACGCCGCACTGGTAGGCGAAGCCCGGCAGGAAGCCCCGCACGCCGTCGGGCGCGAGCTCGTTGATGTGCGCGGGAATCACGCCCCAGGCGCCCTGAACGAAGAACTGCATCACGAACGCGCCGACCCAGAGCAGCACCGTGGCGGGTGCGAACGCCCAAAACGGAATCGTGACCAGCGCGCCGGCGAGCGCGAGCCCAATGGTGCGCCGGCGGCCCAGCCGGTCAGAGTACAGGCCGCAGAGGACACCACCGACGAGTGCGCCCACCTGGGAGAATGCCGTCAGCGCGGCGCGCGTCGTTGGTCCGAAACCCCAATCCCGCTCGAGGAAGGTGGGGTACATGTCCTGCGTCCCGTGCGAAACCATGTTCATCATGGCCATGAGCAGCGTCAGATAAAGGAAGAGCTTCCAGTGCGACGCGATCGCCCGCCCCAGGTGCGACCAGCTCTCGTGCCGGGTCTCGCGCCAGACGTCGGACTCCTGCACGCGGGCGCGCACGAACAGCGCGAGCAGCGCCGGCAGGCCGCCGATAAAAAACAGCGGGCGCCAGCCCCAGTGCGGGAAGATGAGCAGGTAGCAGAGCGCGGCGAGCAGGTAGCCGGCCGCATAACCCTGCTGCAAGAGGCCCGACATGACGCCCCGCAGGCGCGGCGGCACCTTCTCCATGACGAGTGACGCGCCCACGCCCCATTCCGCACCCATGCCGATCCCGAACAACGCGCGCAGGATAAGAAACGTGGTGTAGTTCGGCGCGAGGCCCGACAGCACCTCGATCACCGAATAGAACACCAGGTCGACCATCAGCGGGATCTTGCGGCCGTAGCGATCGGCGAGCAGGCCGAAGATGAATGCGCCGATGGGCCGGCACGCGAGCGTGAGCGTGATCGACAGGGCGATCGCGGCGTCCGACTTGCCGAACTCCTTCGCGATGGCCGTCAGCGTCATCACGACCAGGAAAAAATCGAACGCGTCGAGCATCCAGCCGAGGAAACCGGCGGCGACGGTCGCGTTCTGATCGCTGGCGGCGGGGCGTGGTGTAGTCATTCGGATCGCGTCGAAGGAGCCTCTAGATTACACCTTTCCCCGCACGCTTGTGACGGTGGTCACGCCGGACTGACCGCACCTCCACCAATTTCGGCCTGCTGCTCAGAGCAAACCCGTCGAAAGGCGGGGCGGCCTTTTGTGTTTGGGGAGGGGGACCGATGAACTTCAGGTTCAAGCTGTCGCGTCGACTCGCGCGGATAAAGCTTGGAGCGATCATTGCCGCGGCGTTCGTCCTGGGCTGTGGGCTCACCCAGGCCGGACCCGTCGTGGATCGCATCGATCACATCAGCATCATCCCCGGGCGCGTCACACTGCTGCCCTTCCAGGCGGCGCCTCTCACCTTAGTCGTCACCACGTCCCACGGCGATCCCGCGTCACCGGGTTCGCTGACGTGGTCCGCGACCGGTGGGACGATCGTCAACAATGGCATCATCGCCGGCGTACCGCACCTCACGTATACTGCACCCCCGCAGACCGGTACCTATCAGATCATCGTCACCACCGTCACCGGCACGCCGACCGCAACCGCGAGCATCGCCGTCACGGCAACCGCGGTGCCGGTAAACGCGGTCTCGGTTACGCCTGCCAACGTCAGCCTCGCCCTCGCCGACACGACGACCCTCAGGGCGACGCTGGCTGATGCGACCGGCGCCGCGATCTTCGGCCGGGCGATCGACTGGACCTCGAGCGACGCCGGTATCGCGACTGTTCTCGCCACGGGGTTCGTCCGCGCGATCGGGGCGGGCACCGCGACGATCACAGCGACCAGCGAAGGGCACAGCAGCACCGCCGTCGTGACTGTGAGGCCGTGATACTCGAGCCACACCGGTCCCGTATCTCCTGACGATACAGAGCTACTCCCCCTGGGCCAGCGCTCCAGCATTCCGGAGCCTGGCCCACGTGCTACCAAAGCCCAATAACGACATTGCTGGCCTGGGCCGATACGATACACATTTGCGTCACTCCTGTGATCGGCTCGGCGATACAACGCGGTGAGCCAGGCCGCAAACCTGATTGGAAGGCGAGGGATGCTCATGCGCCAAGCGTCAGCACTCAGAGCAGCGACTCCACTGTTCGTGTTCCTCACGGTGCTCTCGTCGGCATGCGGCGCGCAGGAGAAGGCTGCGGCGGGCGCGGGGGCAGGCAAGGGGTGGGTCCCACTGCCTTCCGGCGGCCGCTTGTATTACGAGGTGGCGGGCACGAAGGGCGACACCATCGTCGTTCCGGGTGCGGTGTTCTGGGAGTCCGCGCTTGCGCCGCTCGCGCAGAATCACACCGTCATCTTCTACGATCTCCTCGGCCGCGGCCGGTCCGACACGGCGAGCGCGTCGCGGATTGCCATGGACTCGATCGTCGCAGACCTCGAAACGCTCCGAAAGTTCTTCCGAGTGGACCGGATGAACCTCGTCGGCGTCTCGGTGAATGGCCTCGTGACCGCCGCATACGCCGCTGCATACCCCGACCGGGTGGCTCGGCTGGCACTCGTGAATCCCATTGCCCCCACGGCAGAGTCTCAGTCGTCGTACCATCCACCCGAACGCACCGCGCGGATTGACTCGAGCGCGCAGCGCGAGCTGATGCGGTTGCGCGAAAGCGGAGGCAGCCGGGAAGCAATCTGCCGGCAGTTCTGGAAGGCGAGTGGTGGCTGGTTCGTCGGTGACCGCGCCGCGGCGTCGCGGCTCAATCCTACATGGTGTACCGTGCCGAACGAGACCGTTGACGCCTCGCTGTTGTGGCTCGGCTATCTCAGCAGCACGTCCGGGTCGTGGGACCTTACAGCCCCGGCACACTCGATCAAGGCCCAGACGCTCGTCGTCCGGGCCGAGCGCGACTATTTCGCGAACCCGGAAGGCGCCAAGGCATGGGCTGCGGCGATCCCCGGCGCTCGGCTGCTGACACTCCCCGGGCTCGGCCACCTGGCGGTTTTCGAGAAACCGGACGCGGTCATTACGCCGCTGCAGGAGTTCCTCGCGGGCAAGTGGCCGGCCGGCGCGGCGGCCCCGTAATCAGTGGCGGGTGCAAGCGGGGCCTCGCACGGTGCGAGGCCCTTTCTGCAACCGTTCTACCACGGAGGCCTGATGCGCGGGATCCGCAATCCTGGCAGAGTGGTTGGACTCTGGTATCTGCTCCTTGTCTTCGCCGGCCCACTGCGCCTCATCTACATCCCCAACAAGCTGTTCGTCGAAGGCAACGCGTCTGCGACGGCGAGCAACATCGCCGCGCACGAATGGCTCTTTCGATTCGGCATGTTGAGCGAGGTGCTGGGCGCGGTCGTCCTGATCTTCCTCACGCTCGCGTTCTATCGGTTGTTCAAGGACGTCGACGAGTATCTCGCTGTCCTGCTCGTGATCACGGGCGGCATCATGCCCGCCATCTTCACTCTTTTGCACTCGGCGATCGATGGCACCGCCCTCGCGGTCGCCCGCGGCGACGCCGGTTTCGCAGCTTTCGGGCAGTCGCAACGCGACGCGTTCGTCCTGCTGTTCCTGCGCTTTAATCACTATGAGGTCGTTGCCGCGGAAATCCTGTGGGGCGTGTGGCTGTTCCCGATGGGTGCACTGACGTACAAATCCGGCTTCCTGCCGCGCTTCATCGGCGTCTGGCTGATCATCAATGGCGCCGCCTACGTCGTGCTGTGCTTGACGGGGATCCTGTTCCCGGCATACCAGGACAAGGTCTTCCTCTACGCGCAACCCGCCCTCTTTGCCGAGTTGGCCATCATGCTGTGGCTCTTGATCAAGGGTGCCAATCCTCCGGCCTCGCAGCACGCGAGGCCTGGTGCGTTTCTAGCGGGGTGACCCGATGTCGAGCTAGCGTAGAGGCCTCGAACGAACCCTCGGAGGACTCGTGTACAGATCTCTGCTCGCCGTCAACGCACTTTGCGTCTCGGTCCTGTGGTCGCAGGCACCTGCGACGAAACCGGCACAGCTCTCGGTACATTGGGAAGAGCTGACCGCCGCGGACTTCAAGGACGGGATCGCCAAAGCCCAGGGCACTTGCCTGCTCCCGTTCGGCATCATGGAAAAGCATGGGCCGCACCTGCCATTGGGCAACGACCTGCTCAACGTGCGCTACGTCGCGCTCAATGCCGCGCAGCAGGAATACGCCATCGTCTTCCCCGAGTACTACTTCGGGCAAATCTTCGAAGCGAAGCACGAGCCGGGCACCGTGGCCTACACCCGGGGATTACAGCTCCAGCTGCTGCAGGAGACCACGGACGAAATGGCGCGGAATGGCTGCAAGAAGATCATCATCGTGAACGGGCACGGCGGCAACAACAGCTTGCTGCCGTTCTTCGCCCAGTCGCAGCTCGAGGCACCGCACGATTACGTCGTCTACGTGCTCGGAATCACGCGCGCCGGCCCGGGCGAGCCGAAGCACAAATCAAATCCGGCGACCGATATGCATGCCGGCGAAAGCGAAACGTCCGTGAGCATGATCGCCCGGCCCGATCTCGTGCACCTGGATCGCGCGGCGCAGGAATCGGGCGCCGATCAGGCGCGTTTGAAGGGGCTGCCCGAGGGTCTCTACACCGGCATCTGGTGGTATGCGCGTTTCCCGAACCACTATGCGGGGGAAGGCGCTGTGGCGTCGCGCGAGCTTGGCGATTTCGAGGCGAAAACGTGGATCAACGGGGTCGTGCAGGCGATCCGGGCGGTCAAAGCGGATTCAGAGAGCCTGCGCTTGCAGAACGAGTTCTCCGAACGGAGCAAGGATCCGCTGAAGACGCCGCAATAAGGAGCGCGATCTCGCTGCGCTGAGACGAGGCTTAACCGAGGAGCAGGCGGTCGATGCGGCGGCTGACGTCGCGCAGATACGCCGCATCGCCGCCGT
>WNGI01003497.1_pt1 | contig 13860 bp, 8 predicted proteins | sample 5400621 | NCBI WGS metagenome assembly WNGI01 (sample SAMN13153374, study PRJNA577476) | soil metagenome | isolation source: 20 cm soil or saprolite under Garry oak tree replicate 1 | place: USA:California | collected 2016-06-15
GACCGATATTCAGCCAGGCATCCAAGCTCCACGCCGTTCTTTCATCGGCACCGGGGAGGGTAAAGGGAGAGAGAGAACCGTCCTTATTGACCAGGAGGGTCAACGTTTGTGAAATATTTGTTCCCTTGTCATCGCGGCTGTTGAGAATGTCCGCGCCTAGTTTCAAGCTGGAATCCTGACCGAACACCTTGCCTTGCCATGGCAGAAGCTCCAGCCGTCCCACATACATGAAGTTGTTGTTGTCGTTGTTGGTGGTGTTGCGTCCGTTGCCGTTGAAGATACCTGCATAATAGGTCAACAGGTCCTTCTGCTGCGGCCACAAGTTGGTGAACGGTTTGCCCCAGATTTGCACACCGATCTGACGCTCCGGTGTGATTGCCCCGGTCGGGAGGCTGCGCTCGATCGTGAAGAGCTTTTGGTCAGGCGTGATCTGTTCCAGACCGAAGGGTGCCTTCCATTGGCCGACTTTGATATTGGCTTCCGCGAACTGGTGCCAGTTAACGAAAATGTCCGTGGCCTCGAAGGCGGTGCGGTTGGAGGAAATGCCATCGCTGTTCTCGAAGTCGCCCTCGATCTTGAAGTCGAATTGCTCGGCGAAATCGCCGATTAAATTGATGCGCGCCCGGCGCAGGCGAAAACGGTCTTTCAACGCATTTAGGCCGAAGCGCCCCTCGAAGGCCGAAACATCGCCATCCTCGAAATTCATCTGGATATATCCGCCGAGCGTCAGCTTCAATTCCGGCCCGGCCTGAAAGACGTAGGCCGGCTTCTTCTCTTCTACGACTACGCTTTTTTCGACATAAGATTTACCATCGAAAGTGACTTCCGTTTTCCTTTTGCCTTCCGCGCCGGGCTGAGGCGCGGAGACAGTCTGCTTCTTCAAGCTGCTGATTTCCTGTTCGAGCACGGCGTTGCGGTTTTGCAATTGCTCAATTGCCCGCTCAAGTCTTGCGATCCGTTCGGATTCGGATTTATCTCCCGATGTTTGGGCGCCCAGCGGCTGCAGCGCGAGGACAACGAGCAACATGACCGCTTCGATCAGGACGAATCTTTTTGTGAGCATTGTTTCTCCTTGGTTGAGTAAGCGTTGACGTTGCGAAGGCATGCCCAGACCGGTTGGAAATGCTTCCGTCAACGCCCGCGAACGGTCGGAAGCTAGAAAGCGATTGTTACGGACCGATGGCGGTGTTGTTACAATTGCGTGAACTCCGGCACGTGGAGCAGCACGAAGAAATTCTCGCGATGATCGCGAGAACGGCTACGGAGATTTGGGGGTCGGAGTGCTTTGGGCCGGTGACGGCGCCGCCGTCATCGATGGTTGAACAACAGCAGATGCACTCGGAGCAGCGGACGTTGTCTTCGCCGCCGGATTGGGCGACTGCGCCGTCGAAGGCGTACCTGCCGCAGGCGACCCAGTCTGAGCCCCTTCTGCTGCTGCCTGCGTGCGCATCAACTCGCGCCGCAAACTGCTCCCGCCCACGCTTCGCTGCGCGTAAAGAATTGAGAGCACAAAAGTGAGCACGAAGAAAATCCCAGCCAGCCAGCCGGTAACCTTCGTCAGTACGTTCGTGGTTTGGGCGCCGAAAATATTTTCGGTCACGCCGCCGCCGAATGCCGCGCCCAAGCCCTCGCTTTTCGGTCGCTGCATCAAAATGACCAGAACCATTAGCAGCGCCACGAGCATGTTAAAGCCGAGCAAAAGGTTGATCAGGATGCTCATTGAAGCGGCGAATATCCGCAGATTGCGACCGTTGTAAACGGTCAATGCCGCAGCAGCTTAAACTGTAGCAACAATAGAATTCGGCGCCCTTTCGGACTTAATTTCGTTCCAGATCGCGTCCAGTTCTTCCAAGTTCGCCTGGCCCAGCTTTCCGCCTCGCTGCCGCAGTCGCTCTTCCATTTCGCCAAACCGGGCGACGAACTTGTCCGTGGCCGACTGCAGCACACTCTCGGCATCGAGCTTGCATTTGCGCGCCAGATTTACGACCGCGAAAAGCAAATCCCCAATCTCGTCGGCTATTCTTTCCGTCTCGGCTGATTCAATCGCGTCCTTCGTTTCCGAGAGTTCCTCATTCACCTTGGCCAGGACATCGCCCAATTCTTTCCAATCGAAATTCACCCGCGCCGCTTTTTTCTGAGCTTTTTCCGCCCGCATCAGCGCCGGCAGTGCTGCCGGCAAGCTTGCGAAATAATGCCCCTTCTTTTCCTCCTGTTTGATCGCCTCCCATTGCTTAATTACGGCTTCGCTGCCCCGTACCGTGCTCTCGCCGAAAACATGGGGATGTCGTCGGATCAATTTCTCCGTGATCTCGCGTGCGACATCCTCGATGCTAAAGCGGTTTGCTTCAGACGCGATCTGCGCATGCATCGCGACGAGTAAGAGCAAATCGCCGAGTTCCTCACGCAGATTGGCGTCATCTTGGGCGTAGATCGCGCCAGCGATTTCGTACGCTTCCTCCAGCAATGGCGGGACGAGTGAGGCGTTGGTTTGTTCGCGATCCCAAGGGCAGCCATCCGCTCCACGTAATCGCGCTACGATCCCGCACAATTTCTCAAATTCGTTCATTTAAATCCGCCAGAGAGAGCGATGAGCGCCGAATTCAGAAATTTCGCCGGAGGTTTTTTTGCCGACGTAGATCGTAATACCGATAACACTGGCGAAAGTGGCGACAAAAACGAAGGCAACCAACCACGAGGGGATGTGACCGACGCGCAGAGAGTGATAGAACCCAGGCAGATTGTCCATGGCGTGATCTGCGTGCAGGAAAATTTTCGTGATCCAGGCCACCATGATGAGAATGAAAATGAAAACGTAATTTCGTTTCAACCTTCGTCCCACTGCTTCCAGTTTGCTGATTTTGAAAGAGGGTAAAATTAGATCTTCGCAGACCAGCTTCTTCCATTCGCCCTGAAGCATCTGACGATTTTCCATGACCATCGGCACGAGAAAATGAGCTTCGAGCATGCGAACGCGCGCCCGGAAGGCATCATAGAAACGATATCGCCGCGCCTCGATCCAGAGCATTACCCAGACAATCGCGAGATTGAAAAAGAAAATGATGTGCGGGACATCGCGATTGGAGAAGGCGATGGTGATGATAGCAGTACTGCTGGTGATGGCCCAATTGGTCGTGATGTCGAGTCGCTGCCGCCAAACCATGATCCGCCCGAGTTCGCCGCGATAAAAATGCGACATGGCATTGACGTAACCGGGATCGTAGATACTGCGTTGCAGCGAGATCGTTGTTTCGTCGGTCGCCCCCGGCGCGCTCTTTTCTGTTGCCACGGTTCTTGGGTTAACTGGATAACTGCTCCGCCTGAAATAGCCAATAAATCTCGATGGCCATTGCGCTTGCCGATATTCTAAATGAAAGACAGATCGCGCTACAATTGAAGCCGCGGCAAAAGACAAACGCACTGCGTGAGATGGTTGATCTCTTCGCCCTCAACGAGACCGTGAGCCAGCCGAACCTATTTCTCGGGCAAGTGCTAGCACGCGAAGATACAAGCTCGACCCTGGCTGAGAACGGGGTCGCCTTTCCCCACGCTCGAACTGATCTGGTCGATCGGATCGTGTTGGCCATTGGCCGCAGCCGCACTGGAATTCTCTGGAATGCGGAGGGAGATCGGGCGCACCTGATTTTTCTGATCGCGGTGCCGCAACAACTGGTGAACGACTATTTAATTGTCGTCGGCACACTCGCCCGGATCACAAAAGACGAGGATCGCCGCAATGCCCTCCTGAATGGAGCGACCCCCGCAGAATTTATTGCGACATTGCTCGACGCGCCTTCACTTTGATTCTTTCAAGAGGCGATTGCGTGCCCGGTCGAGCATCCGTCGCTCACTCGGCGTGAGACTGCCGATGCCGGACTGAGCGATCTTGTCCAGAATCGGATCGATTGATTCGTAAACGTCATCTTCTTCGCGTCGGGTGCCTGGCTCTTTCGGGACAATCTTCAATTTGGGCTTCGACTGGAGGCGGTCTTTCACATTTTCCCACCAGACCAATTCGGGTCCAACACCTCGCAGGCGAATGAAAAAGAACGCGGTAGCGATGCTGATCCAGACCACGGCCAGGTCGCTCCAGGCATGGAAAGCGAGCAATTGCAGCGTATAAATCGCAGCCAGAATCAGCGCCATCCATTTTGCCGTGATTCGAAGCAGCAATTCCGCTGACGGATAAATTGTGGCGAAAGCGACAAAAATGCCAAAATGCAGCGCGGGCGACCCGGCCAGTCCAGTCCGCTGCGAAAGGCCCCAGAGCGTCAGCATCATAGAAGGAGCAAACAACAGCACCAGATAGAGCATGATGTAGGGCCGTTGCCCGATAAATTTTTCGACCTCTCGGCCGAAGACAAAAAGCATGTACATCTCGATCGCGAACCAAAGCAGCATCGATGGGGAATGGACAAATGCGTAGGTTCCCAGCCGCCAGACCTGCCCGGTGCCTAATACGCGCGCGCTGTCGAAGTCCAGATAATCGAGTACCGCTCGGGCGGGAGACGCAAACAGTAACGCGGCCAGAACCGCCAGGACCACGTGCAGCCCGACAAGGATGGTTGTCACATCGACCGGAAAACGTCCCATCCAGGTGACCGGCTTGTAATCGTCTGAGGTGGTCACCCCGAACATGCAGCAATAAACGGCCACGATTCGCCGGATGCAAGAATTCGTCGGCGCTCGTCTTCGAAAAAATTCTTGGAGAAGCCAGCGAAGCGACGAACATTTCCCAAGCCTCGTCCATGGAAAAACTTGCGCCCGCCATTGCCCCACCGCCCGGGATCGGTGATCGACGACCCAGCAACAAGGCCGTGCTCGATTGGGTGCAATCAGTGGCGCAGTTGACTCAGCCGGAAAACATTTTTTGGTGTGACGGTTCCGAACAGGAAAACGATTTTCTTTTTGGGGAAGCGGGCCGGCTCAACGTCCTGATCAAGCTGAACGAACGAAAACTTCCGCGTTCGTACTTGCATCGGTCCAATGCGAATGATGTCGCGCGAGTCGAGCAGTTCACTTTCATTTGCACGCCGACAAAAGAAGAAGCGGGGCCGACGAACAACTGGACCGAGCCGGCCGAGACGTATCAGAAATTGCATCGCTTACTTAAAGGGGCGATGCGCGGCCGCACCATGTTTGTGGTGCCTTACATCATGGGGCCGGCCGATTCGCCCCTGACCAAGGTTGGTTTCGAGTTAACCGACTCGATCTACGTCGTTCTCAGCATGCGCATCATGACGCGTATGGGTAAGGTCGCGTTGGAAAGGCTCGGCGAGAGCACCCGGGCGGAATGGAATCGGGGCGTGCATTCGCTCCTCGATGTCAGCCCGGAACGACGATTTATCGCACACTTCCCCCAGGATAATGCCATCATTTCCGTGGGCTCCGGCTACGGCGGCAACGTGCTGCTCAGCAAAAAATGTCTCGCCCTTCGCATTGGCTCCTATCTGGCCCGGAAACAGGGGTGGATGGCCGAACACATGTTGATCCTCGGCATCGAATCGCCGCAAGGTCAGAAACATTATGTCGCGGCAGCGTTTCCGAGCGCCTGCGGTAAAACCAATTTCGCCATGCTCATTCCTCCAAGCCATTTCGCCGGCTGGAAAGTGACAACCGTTGGTGACGACATCGCCTGGATGCAGATTCGGGATGGCCGGTTATGGGCAGTGAATCCGGAGAACGGCTATTTCGGGGTCGTGCCCGGCACGAGTTATAAATCAAACCCGAACGCGATGCGCTCGATTGAGCACGACACGATTTACACCAACGTTGCGCTCACTGATGATGGCGATGCCTGGTGGGAAGGAAAAGATGGAGCGCCGCCCGCGCACGCAGTCGATTGGCGGGGAAATGACTGGACGCCGGCGTCGAAAGAGAAAGCGGCTCATCCGAACAGCCGTTTCGCCACTCCGATGCGCAATAATCCGGTGCTGGATCCACATGTCGAAGACGGAGATGGCGTTCCTATCAGCGCGATCATTTTTGGCGGCCGGCGCAGCGACACGATGCCGCTCGTCTTCCAGGCGTTCGATTGGGAACATGGCGTTTATATTGGCGCCACGATGGCCTCGGAGACCACCGCCGCCGCCACTGGCGCAGTTGGACGAGTCCGGCGTGATCCGATGGCGATGCTTCCGTTCTGCGGTTACAACATCGGCAATTATTTCCGGCACTGGTTGGAGATGGGAAAACGTCTCACCAATCCACCGCTAATCTTTCATGTGAATTGGTTCCGGAAGTCGCCTAATGGACAGTTTCTTTGGCCTGGTTTCGGCGAAAACATGCGGGTGTTGAAATGGATCATTGATCGTTCTGAAAACAGTGCGGGCGCTTCCGAGTCGGCCATCGGCTACGTTCCGCGCGCCCGAGATTTGGATCTGAACGAGCTTCCCAGCGTTTCCACTGAACAAATGGCGACCTTGCTCTCGGTAAATGCAGATGAATGGCGCAATGAGCTCGCTGGTCACGGAAAGTTCTTCGATTCTCTTGGCGGCGTTGTTCCGGGCGAATTGCAGAAACAACGGGAGAAACTGGCCGAACGGCTTTCGTAGCGGATCATCCCCACAGAAGGGTCATCCCGAGCGGTGAACGCCGCGAGGGATCTCGCGATCGTCTTCGTACGCTTGTCCACGCTGTCGTAGAACGCAGGTGATATCCCTCAAATGCGTCCGCGATGACGATTGAAATGCTCCAAAAGTTTGCGCAGTGAATCACGCGCAGTGATACTTTGCAGTGGATTCGAAGGCTTCAGAGAGGGAACGCGTCGCCCGGGCGCGGCAACGCGGTTGCGTCGAGATTCGCGGGGCACGCCAGAACAATCTTAAGGGCATCGATCTCGATCTGGCGATCGGCAGTTTGACCGTTGTCACCGGTCCGAGTGGCAGCGGCAAATCATCACTCGCCTTTGACACGATTTACGCCGAAGGACAGCGCCGTTACGTCGAGACCTTCAGTCCGTACATGCGCCAATTCCTCGACCGCATGGACAAACCGCGGGTCGACGACATTCGCGGTATTCCGCCCGCCATTGCGATCGAGCAATCGAACCCGGTGAAATCATCGCGCTCGACCGTCGGTACCATGACCGAGATCAACGATTATTTGAAATTGCTTTGGCCGCGGATCGGGCATGCCTTCTGCCCGAGCTGTGGCCGCGAAGTTCGACCGGAAACAGCAAAATCAATCGCGGATCAGGTGTTCAGTTTATTCAGCGCACCGAAGGATGAAGCGGCGCGCCCAGATTGTCATCCCGAGCAAAGCGGGGGACCTCACAATCGTGCTCATCGCGGAGTATCGAGAGACCCTTCGACTCCGCAGCGTGCCGTTCAGGATGACAATGACGGGAGCAGTTCACCGAACCGCGTACGGGCAAGTCCGAGCCGGACCGGCAACGTCAGCCGCCCCAACCTTGCGCCTGCGGATGAGAATACCGTTCTCATCACTTTCTGGGTTTCCGTCCCGCCAAACACCAAACCGCGTGAGTTTTTCGAATTTCTCCAACAGCAAGGCTATCTCCGTATTTGGTTGAACGGCGAAATCATTCGGGTGGACAGCCAACGAAACATCGAGCGACTCGGTGCGCGAGTTCAAGTCATCCAGGACCGAATCGCACCAACCGAACAGAATCGCGCTCGACTGATCGAAGCTATCGAAACAGCGCTACGCTTCGGCAAAGGCCGCCTAAACATTGTCTCGAGCGCGGTTGAGACAGGCTCGCCTGCAATTTCAAAGGGTCCGGACGACACGGTCGTCACCACAACTCCCGAAATGCCTTTTTCGACTGGCTGGCATTGCCCGCACTGCGACCTCGATATCCGGCCGCCCACTCCGGGGCTCTTTAGTTTTAATAATCCACTCGGCGCGTGTCCGGAGTGCCGCGGTTTCGGCCGCACGATCGCGATTGATCTGAACAAGGCGATTCCTGACCGCTCTCTTTCAATCGCACAGGGGGCCGTTCGCGTTTTTCGCGGGCAAGAATTCGGTGAATCGCAGAAAGATTTGCTTCGCGCTTGCGCGCGCGAGGAGATCGATGTCCATACTGCCTTCGAGGATCTTCCTAAGCGCGATCAGGAGTTCGTCATTAACGGCGAGCGGGGTATTGGCGAGTACACCGACGAAGACTACGAAGATGATCGCTGGTACGGAGTGCGCGGATTTTTCCGGTGGCTCGAAAGTAACACCTACAAAATGCACGTTCGGGTGCTCCTGAGCCGTTACCGCGCATACACTACATGCCCAAGTTGCCATGGCGGCCGTTACCAACCCGATGCTCTCAACTATCGCCTTGTAGCGGTGGTGTCCGACCGTCCGTGCAATGAAAAGGGCAATCGGAGCTCGCCCCTTCAGTTAACTCTTCCGGCATTCGCTGCGCGTTCCGTTTCCGATGCGTGCGGCATTCTTCGAAACGTTGATATTCCACCGAATGATTCGACTGCCCGGATGTTGCGCAACGAAATCTGCGCCCGGCTCGATTACCTCTGCCAGGTCGGCCTTGGTTATCTCACGCTTGATCGCTCCACCCGCACACTGAGCGGTGGCGAAGTGCAGCGTGTGAACCTGACCACCTGTTTGGGCGCATCATTGGTCAGCACGCTGTTTGTCATGGACGAGCCAAGCGTCGGGTTGCACCCCCGCGATATCGGCCGGCTCGTCCAGGTCATGCACAATTTGCGCGACAAAGGCAACACGCTGCTCGTGGTCGAGCACGAAGAACAAATCATTCGCGCGTCTGACAACATCATCGATCTCGGCCCCGGTCGAGGTGAACGGGGTGGCGAATTGGTTTTCTCCGGACCGCTCCCGAAGTTCTGGGGAGCTCAGGCTTCCAGCCCGTCCCGGCCGGCATCCTGCCGGACGACAGAGGGAGTCCGCGGCACACCCGCCGCAGACGGCGACGAACATGCCCCAGCTGTCCATTCACTGACGCGCGATTATCTCAGCGCCCGAAAATCAATTCCGCTGCCCAAATCGCGCCGAAAATCTTCGATGGCGCTCACGATCAGGGGCGCGCATCAGAATAATCTCAGGAACATCGACGTAGAAATTCCACTCCACGTCTTCACCTGCGTGACCGGTGTTTCCGGTTCTGGAAAATCGACTCTGATCCACGACGTGCTTTATCGAAATTTGTCGCGCACGAAAGGACAGCCGAGCGAGCAGGAACCAGGCGCCTGCAAATCGGTCACTGGCACGCATCGATTTGGGGAGCTCGTGATGGTCGATCAGTCGCCCCTGGCCCGCACACCGCGTTCTACGCCGATCATCTATCTCGGCCTTTACGATCGCATCCGCGAACTGTTTGCCTCTTTGCCGGAGGCGATGTCGCAGGGACTCACGGCTGCCGCGTTCTCCTTCAATTCCGGGAGCGGTCGCTGTGAGCGCTGCTGCGGCACTGGTTTTGAAAAAATCGAGATGCAATTCTTAAGCGATCTTTACGTGCGCTGCGCGGAATGCGAGGGACGGCGCTTCCAACCGCATGTGCTTAAAATTAAACTGCACGGCAAATCGATTCACGATGTGCTCGAACTCACCGTGACCGAAGCAGCGGCATGGTTCGCGCGGATCGGAGAAAAGAAATCGCTGTCCGATCCGCTTGAAATTCTGGAGGAAGTCGGACTCGGTTATTTGCGATTGGGTCAACCGCTTAATACGCTGAGCGGCGGCGAATCCCAGCGGTTGAAACTCGTCAGCCATTTGGTAGAGAGGCGCGCCGTATCGCGCTCGGGCAATAGTACCAAAAGCGCGCGGCCCTCCGATTCTGCCATTGGCGGCAACCTGTTCATTTTCGATGAACCGACAACGGGCCTCCATTTCGATGACATTGCGGTCTTGCTTCAACTTTTCCAGCGTCTGGTCGACGCGGGGCATTCGCTTGTCGTAATCGAGCACAACCTGGAAGTGATTAAATCAGCCGACTGGATCATCGATCTCGGACCCGAAGCCGGCGATAAAGGCGGGGAAATCGTTGCGATTGGAACGCCGGAAGCAGTCGCGAAAAACGACCGCTCTCACACCGGCAGATTTTTGAAACGCATGCTGGCGAAACCGGCCCGCTTCTCTGTCATTCCGAGTCGCGGAGACGGCGAGGGATCTCACAAAGGTTCACAAGAATTCGAGAGATCCTTCGCTCACGCTCAGGATGACAATGTCGAATTGGCGCGAGCTGCGGAAACCGCGCCGCGGTATCTGACTAATGGAACCAACGGTACGATCGCCGTCCATGGCGCGCGCGAGCACAATTTGAAAAATATTGATGTCGCGATTCCGCGCGATCAAATGGTAATCATTACCGGCCTGAGTGGATCGGGGAAATCGACGCTCGCTTTCGACATCTTATTCTCCGAGGGACAGCGCCGTTTTCTCGACAGTCTGTCTCCCTACGCACGGCAATTCGCGGAGCAGCTCGAAAAACCTGATGTCGATCTGGTCGAAGGATTACCGCCCAGTGTCGCGATCGAACAACGAGTGACGCGGGGCGGTGGAAAATCAACCGTCGCGACGGTAACCGAGGTTTACCATTTTTTGCGGTTGCTGTTCGCGAAAACGGGCACGCAGTTTTGCCCGGACTGCGATTTACCGGTGGAAAAACAGACCCTCAGCGCAATCGTACGACAGGTCGAAGCGGCAGCGAAGCGCGGACAGCTCAAGGTCCTCGCGCCTCTGGTCAAAGCGCGCAAAGGTTTTCACAGCGACGTCGCGCGCTGGGCCGAACGGAATGGATTTGACACGTTGCTCATTGATGGGGCGCTGATTCCGGTCGCGCAATTTCGTAAACTCGAGCGCTTCAAAGAACACACCATCGATGTCGTGGTCGGCGGGATCGACGCCAAACGAATTGCGAAGGCTCGTAACCTGACCGAGCGCGCGCTTGAAATCGGTCGTGGCACCGCACACCTGCTTGATGCCAGACACCGACTGACAGTGATGTCGACGGAAATGAGCTGCCCCGGCTGCGGACGGGCATTTGAAGAACTCGATCCGCGCTTGTTTTCATTCAATTCCCCGCACGGGGCGTGTCAGGAATGCGGGGGCTTCGGTGAAATCTGGAATCGCTCCTTGCAAATTGGCGAGGGAGATGATGGCGACACGGTCTTGGAAAAGGAGCTCGCGGCGGAACGTGAATCGGAATGGATCGATGAAACCGAAGCGCAAGAGTGTCCTGGCTGTCACGGTTCACGTCTCAATGCAGTTGCTCGCCATGTCCGGGTCCAAGCGTTCACGATTGATCATTTCACCGGTCTTTCCGCAACGCAGGCCGCGAAGCAAATCGCGAAGTTAAAATTCCGCGGGAGACACCAACGGGTTGCATCGGAATTGATCCCGGAAATCGAACAGCGTTTGCGATTCATGGAAAACGTCGGACTCGGTTATCTCGCCTTGGGTCGGTCCGCCAAAACTTTGAGCGGTGGCGAATCGCAGCGCATCCGCCTGGCGGCTCAACTCGGGTCAAATCTACGGGGCGTTCTCTACGTGCTGGACGAACCGACGATAGGATTGCATCCGCGCGATAACTTGCGATTGCTCGAGACCCTGAGCGCTTTACGGCGAAAAGGAAATTCGCTCGTTGTCGTTGAGCACGATGAGGAGACGATGCGACGCGCCGATTACATTATCGATTTGGGTCCGCGGGCCGGAGTCCACGGCGGCGAAGTGGTCGCCAGCGGCACGGTCTCCCAAATCGAGCGCGCAGCAACCTCGGAAACGGGGCGCTGCCTCAAATCGCCTCTCTGTCATCCAATTCGGAAAACGCGCCGATCATTGCAGGAAGTTCGAAATTGGATCGCGATTCATGGCGGGCGGGTCAACAATCTGAAAAATGTCGATGTAGAATTTCCGGTCGGCCGGTTATCGATCATCACCGGAATTTCCGGGAGCGGCAAATCGACCTTAATGGGCGAGGTGCTATTGCCGGCTGTTCGCCAGCAATTAAGCCGAAAACGGCAACGGGCCGGTGAATTGTTCGAGCAGGTCGGTGGGATTGAGGCGATCGATGCCGTCTACGAAGTTGATCAATCACCGATTGGGAAAACTTCCCGGTCGACGCCGGGGACTTACATTAAAGTATTCGACGAGATCCGGAACCTCTATGCCCAGCTGCCGGTCGCCCGCGTGCGTGGCTACAGTGCGAGCCGGTTTTCCTTCAATGCCGAAGGCGGGCGTTGCGAGACCTGTGCCGGCCAAGGTGTGATTAAGTTGGAAATGAATTTTCTGCCGAGCAGTTATGTGCCGTGCGAGGATTGCCGGGGGAAACGGTACAACGCGCAAACGCTCGAAGTTCTCTACAACGAAAAATCGATCGGGGATGTCATGGAGATGACGATCGAAGAAGCGGCTGGATTTTTTAAAGCAAATCCGAAGATTGCGCGCTCGCTCTCGCTCCTGGTCGATACTGGACTTGGTTACCTCAAATTGGGACAACCCAGCCCAACTCTGAGCGGCGGCGAAGCGCAACGATTGAAACTGGCGACGGAATTGACGAGGGGAATCGGGCGCACCCAAAACGAACGCCTTCGCAAAATGCGGAAGCCGAAATCGACTCTCTATCTGCTGGAGGAACCAACAATCGGATTGCATATGGCTGACGTCGAGCTTTTGCTCAAGTTGCTGCATCGGCTCGTCGACGACGGCCATACCGTCATCGTTATCGAACATAATCTCAGCGTCATCGCGGAAGCCGATTACATCGTCGATCTTGGGCCGGAAGCAGGAGATGCGGGCGGTGAGATCGTAGTCACTGGCACCCCCGAGCAAGTCGCAAGGAACCGCGTCAGCAGGACCGCCCCATTCCTGAAGAAGGTATTGCGCGTTGGCACGAAAGAGCGCAAGCGCATGCCAACCCAGTCATCCTGAGGGAAGCGAAGGAGCTTCGAAATCCGATAGCTTTGAGATCCTTCGCCCTCTTGCGGCGAGGGATGAAGTGTTTTGCTTCACTTTGACGACCCAATCCCTCGACTTAATTCACAACGACAGCATAATTTCGCGGCTCAATGCTTTCGTATTTCGTCGACAACTTCGATCCATTCATTTTCCGTCTTTGGGATAATGTTGGGCCACGTTGGTATGGGTTCGCCTACGTCCTCGCCTTCGTCTCCGCCTTCCTCGTAGTGCGGGCTTTATCCAGGCGCGGTTATTGCGATCTCTCGCCGAATCGGGTAAGCGATTTCATTACCTGGACGGCCCTGTTCGGTGTGCTGCTGGGCGGCCGTCTTGGTTACGCGCTCTTTTACAAACCGCAGATGTTACGCGAACCGCTCTCGCTCTTGCGCGTATGGGAAGGCGGAATGGCGAGTCACGGCGGGATGATTGGCATTTTGCTATTCAGTCTTTATTACGCGCACCGGCACAAGCTCTCCTGGATGAACCTTGGCGACGCTCTCGTGATCGCGGCGCCAATTGGCTTGTTTTTTGGTCGATGCGCCAATTTCATCAATGGCGAGCTTTATGGCCGGGCGACAAATGCTTCCTGGGCAATGCAATTCCCGAAAGAGCTGCTCGAAAATCCCGCGGAAGCAGAAAAGGCAGTTGCGATTTGCTCGAAAATCGATCCGTCGCTCAACGATCCTGAGTTAATTATTGAGGCCGCCCGGCACCATCCGCAATTAACCGACACTCTTCGCGGGATTTTGACGCCCCGCCATCCATCGCAGCTGTATGAGGCCTTTTTCGAAGGCATCGTTCTCTTCTCCATCCTGTGGTTCGTGCGCACGCGAATGCGACAGCCAAATGGCGTGCTAACCGGACTTTTTTTCATTTGCTACGCCGTCTTCCGGATCATTGTCGAAAACTTCCGGGAACCGGACGCGCCGCTCGTCGGCCCGTTCACCCGCGGCCAATTTCTCTCGTTTTTTCTGATCGCAATCG
>WNGI01003855.1_pt1 | contig 13853 bp, 16 predicted proteins | sample 5400621 | NCBI WGS metagenome assembly WNGI01 (sample SAMN13153374, study PRJNA577476) | soil metagenome | isolation source: 20 cm soil or saprolite under Garry oak tree replicate 1 | place: USA:California | collected 2016-06-15
GCCGAAATAACGCTCCACTCTATCGGATCAGCAGCCACGTGCATCTCAACTACCGCTACCAGCTCGGCGCCATCAACACCGCTGCCCAGCTAAACAGCACCAAAAACCATTGAAGCGCCGTTCAGCGTGGAAGTAGTAAAAGCGGCCTTTACTCACCTGCACAAAAAATAATTTTAACTCGCCGTCAACAAAAAGCCTTCAATCATGCGGCAAACGCACTCACAATCTGTTGTTCTCACCTCCTACAACATTGAACAATCCACCACAGGACAACGGCGATGGCGAAGAGGCCGAAACAACATCCTTGGCAAGCAAACAAAGCTTCTCCAACCTAGGCACCTTGTCCGCCAATAGATACTCTGCATCAACGCCAACGATCCCAACCTCAGCTCTCAACCCGTACTGACTGTCGCGCTCAACCTCCAACTCCTCCAAAACCTTCTCTATAAAGTACTGATCCATCAACGACACCGAGATGAGCGTCGCGTCTACCGACTATAGGCTAAGCACGCAAAGTGAGGGCGCTGTGACGATCGGCCGTGGATTTTGATTTCGAGGGTTTGAGGGTGCTGCGGACGTACTAGTTTATGGTGGATGCGAGGGCCGTGGATGAGGAGGTGAACGTGAGGAAGTCGTTTGATATTCTGAAACGTTGTGGAGTCTGAAACGTTGTGGAGTTTTGAGTCCCGCATCATGTATATAGTACTAGTAGTAACCACAGCACAACAGAGGCTGTGCGCGTCATTTGGGATTGTTTGGCTCTAACGATCGGAAGACCAGCCTTCTCGCTCGCCAGCGAAACTCATCGCAAGTAACCCGAAATCCGTGAGGTGTTTGTTTTTCCGCGTGCGATGCATGACTGATGGAGGGATTTAGGATGGCAATTCCTATTAAAAAGAAAAAAGAGGGCATCTCCCAAGCAGGCAACGGCTAAGCTTGCTTCTGGTGCGTTTGTGGATGATTTTGGGCTTAGTGCGAACTAACATCAGTGTTGGCGCAGATGGACCCCAGTCGAGCGACCTGTTACGGCCGAAGCCGTGCCCCGTTCCGCTGTTCCACTTATTATCAACACGATGAGGGATGCCACGTCACAAAGCGTCGATATCACTACGTATACTGCAACTTGAAACCCCCATATCCCTGATCACAGACTTTACTGCGATTCATGATGAGCTGTTAGGCGAGGTACAAAATCTTCCATAGCTACCAGAGCGTATGCCTGACGTTCATACAAGGCGTTTCTTCTCTGCTTCAAATTGCAAGAATCAAAGATCGCGGTTGTGTCTTCCACGGCTGCCGCCACAATTAAGACAGCTCGTGATGTTCGTGCTGGACAAGATAGCGATTGAAGACAAGCAGGACGATATCAAGGTCGAAGAATTAACAGATGTGACGCTCCTGGACGAGACGAAGAAGAAACTTGGTCCCTCTTCGAGAGACGCGTATTCGGTGCTGGAAGACCTTTGCCTGCTCGCCAACAACCTCATATTTTGAAGCTTGATTTTCTTCGCAAGCTGGAGTTGATTGAGAGCGTGTTGACAAATTATCATGAGCTGTTTCGAAAGGCGAGTCACACTACCGTTCACAACCTAGTCTTACTCACGCCCCTCTCTTGGGTATAGCACAACGAATTCTTACTTCGGGTTCGGTTTGATGAAGACGAGAGCTTGGATGATACTGCGAGTTTGAGTTCCGTGGTGTTGACTCCGAAGAAGGACGCGGCACACAGGAGGAGGAGGGTTAGTGGGATTTATGTTCCACGAACGCTGGTTAGTCCCATGTCGGTGATTCTGCGATTTCTTCTGATCGTTAATAGAGAACGGGGGGTTTTGGATTGACGAAACGGGGAGGCGTTGCGATGCTCAACATACATAGGTTGATATATCGCTCGCCTGACATTGCATGGTACACGACGACAACATATCTACGCTCTGTGATCCGGTTGTCATCTGCTCCGCAAGCTATCCGCGTCCAGGCAGCGCGGGTGTTGGACGAGATACTCTTGATTGTTCCTCGAAACTTGACGAGCACCGGAGATCTTCAAGCTCAAGTGCAAAGAAGGGTGCTAGATGTGTTGGCTCAGCAGGTGGTGCCGGAAACCTCGGTTTCTGCGGCGAGTTCGAATACAAGTACCGAGCTACGCAGAATGGGACTCGAAACGCTCCACCAGATATTGCAGTCTTCGGGACACACGCTCGTGGTTGGATGGGAGACTATATTTCACATGCTGGAGAGCGTCTGCAGAACTACTGTCCCTCTCCGTTCGGCTTCTACTGATTCAGTATCAGCCCTCAGTCAGCCTTCCGAGTCGCCGGTCAGCAGACTAAAACCGCTACCTTCAGCACTAGGCTACGGTGCGCCCAGTGACAAGGGACACAACTCGCTCGTCAAGATTGCATTCCTCTCATTAACGCTTGTATGCGATTCCGTATCTTCACTTTCCCCTGAACACTTGCGACTCTGCATCAGTACCCTTGGGCAATTTGGTCGACAGTCTGATACGAATATCGCTCTAACTGCTGCTGCAAGTTTACTTTGGAGCGTCTCGGACGCTATTCAGACGAAGCGAAAGAACGCAGAGCAGGAACCGCAGTATAGCGAGTTGTGGTTGTTTCTGCTTTCAGAGGAACTGGGATTGTGCACTGACGTACGACCTGATGTTCGTGATGGGGCTATCCAGACGCTCTTCCGGACGATTCAGCTTTATGGGTCTACGCTAAGCACTGAGATGTGGGATCAATGCATTTGGAGAGTCACATTCCCGTTGCTTGATGCGCTGACGACCGAGATTCGGCAGCAAGCCTCTGCGGGAGACGCAGACCTGTCGGTGGAAACGTCATGGGACGAGTCGAAGATACTCGCGCTGCAATCCATTGGGGCCATCTTCCACGAATTTCTCGTGTCTAGGATTATGACCCTAGAATCGTTCGCGACCGCCTGGGAGACATTTGTCCGTCACATCCAGGACTCCGTTCTGTTGGACAACCGACCTATCAGTGCCCCTGCTTTAAGGTGTCTCGAAAAGGCAATTAAAGCCTCTTCAGCGGCTCGGGATGAACGAAAGGCGCACGTCGAAGGTGTCCATGCCCAAGTTTGGGGGCTGATCGATAGGCTAGGCGATGCCGTTTTGAGCCGTTTTGAGGCGCGATCACCCTCGGAGACGATGCCCAATTCACCGTTTACGCAAGAGTCTCTCGTTGCATTTGTGAATGTCATTCAGTGCACAAGGAGTGTTAGCCGTTTAGTGGAGGATGGAGAGTGGCAGCTAGACCGGTTGACACGGTTGATGGCTATTCTAAAAGGTATGATTTCGAACCATGATGGCCGTACCGGGACTAACTAATTGCAGGTGTACTAACGTACCCCAATTCGCCTGACTATAGACCTGACATCGATGCGTTGTCCCCATTGCAGGTATGTTCAATGCATAGTTGTCACCGGCAAAATCGCTCACAGTGAGGATAGTCAGTGATCATGGACACTGTTCTTGATATCGACCTCTCCAGTCCCGGTATACCATCACTCGTCATCCGGGATATATCGGAATACGCAACCTTTCCATTTCTCGCATCATTTGATTTACGAGGTCAAAACTCGAAAACGGCCCCGAGTAAGGTCACTTATGTTGCTTTGTCAAAAAAGGCGATGCCACTGCTCGTCGATTTGTACCTGAGGTTCAAGGACAACATAGATCTATACATGGACGGGACGATGGAGACATTACTGTCGGCATACTCGATACCCATCAAGATGAAGCATGATTGCCCTCCGTCATCTAAGTTTGGCGACGATCCGCCACTTTGGAAGACGGCTACAGAACGTTTCCTTCGTATTGTGAAGGATTGCGCGGTCCAGATGAAGCAATTAGACGAAAGTTAGTATATATCCTATGTGCTCATCAGTGTTGGATTGACGTTGATCTTGCGCAGAGCTTACTAATGAGCGAATAGAAGTCATCTGGAGACAGATACTAGACGTCTTTCGTGGCGGAATTCTCGTGGATCGGTATGTACATACGTATATGCAACATCTACCGCTCCTCACGCCATCCTAGGTCACAAGCAGAGTCATTCCCGCTCGAAGAACAAGAGGAGGAAGAGACCTTTGACCTATCTCTCATCAGCGCACTGGAAATTGACGTTGTTCCTTACCTCGGAGATACTCGAATCCCGGATTATCTTGTTTCGCAACTGGGTTCCATTCTGTACCAAGGAAGTCAGCTACGCAAGACCATTGAGCGACCGAATGGAAATGTACTACAAGTGAATGGTTATCCAGCCATAGAAAAGATCGAAATGGACAAATATAACGAAAAGGGGACGACAGAAATGGGCACGGCATTACCTCGCGAACGATTCTCTTACTGGTGCTTTGATCTTTTGTTTCTTGTATGTTCAAACACTACCAATGGTATGTCAAGAGTCTCTTCATTAAACCCCTACTGAGAAATTGTCATGTAGAGAATGAACTGTCTCGACGACGCCTGGCGACGCTCAGCCTTCCATCTTTACTCAATCGTTGTCGTGCGGCATTAGTGGATTACGTTGCAGACGAATGTTTGCGAGGAAATGTTCCATTCCCGCGGGTTGTGGAAGAAGAGCTGCTTTACGTGCTGCGCAAGCTGTTGGAGCTGCGGCTTTGGCCTGGAACGCTCTGGGCTGCTCAGTCGCATAACCCTACACAAAATGCAATTCAACAGCCGGGTGTGGCGGAAGTCGTGGCTTCTGCGGATGCGACACCATCGCTACTCGTAGCTGATGCCGTAAAACGCTCTTCTGTTGCGCACTTGTTCCATTTCTACTCAGTGTTGGTTGAAATCGCTTCTAAACCTCGGCGGACGCCAGCCGTGCCCGTTATTGTGAAGAATGGCAGAGCATCCTTGTCGCTTACCAAATCGCGACAGAAGACACCTGAGCAACGAAGCACAGTGGAGATGGATGCTCGAGATCTAGCGCGCAATTGCCTCAAGGAGATTGGAAGAGAAATGGGTATTCCGTACTGATGGATTGACTTACATTCGATAAATAGGGTACGATATATTTATATAATTACTGTACGAGGGCTTTGTAAGAGAGGGTGGGAGAGAATGCCCAAAGGCCGTAGGTCCTGTCTGCCTAAAGCGGTAGGTCAATTGAAACTCAGTTAGGTCCTAACCGCGCTACACCTATAGTTAGACAGCCTACGAAGCACTAGTGCATCGGCCCGCTGATCCGCTTAGATAATAGATCGATCATGTTCCGTCCTTCTCACGGTTGCCAGCGAAACTTGTCGCAAGCATCGGGTTGCTGAGGAATCGCCGCCGATTTTTGAAGGCACCTCCTGAGCAGGCAACGGCTAAACTTGCTTTTGGTGCGTTCGTGGCTGATTTTGGACTTAGTATGAACTACTAAACATCACTGTTGGCGCAGATGGACCCCACCTGTTACGGCGATATCCTTGAGCTCATTCAAGCAGCGCTTGATGACACTCGAAGCCGTGCCTCGTTCCGCTGTCCCGCTTATTATCAACACGATGAGGGATGCAACATTACAAGGCATCGATATCCAACTACGTATACTGAAGACCCTCGTATCCCTGATCACAAACTTCACTACGATTTTCACTACGATTCATGACGAGTTGTTGGGCGAGGTGAGAAATCTTCCACTACCACAGCATATGCCGCTGACGTTCAGACCAGGCGCTTCCTCTCTGCTTCAAATTGCAAAGAATCAAAGATCGCGGTTGCGTCTTCCACGGCTGCCGCCACATTGAGACAGCTCGTGATGTTTCTGGTGGACAAGATGGAGATTGAAGACAAGCAACCCGATCTCAAAGTCGAAGATTTAACAGAAGTGACGCTCCCGGACGAAACCAAGAGAAAGACTCGTATTCTGTATTGGAGGACCTTTGTTTGCTCGCCAACTCCGAGTCGGATAAACCTCATTTTTTGAAGCTTGATTCTCTTCACAAGACATTTTATTTGTGCTAGAGTTGATTGAGAGCTTGTTGACAAATGATCATAAGCCGTTTCAAAAGGCGAGTCACACTACCGTTATATCGACTTACAGTCTAACTTTGTCCATGTGCATAGCCGTTCCAGCCAAACACGAAGTCACTGCCTATGTGCTGGTTAACTCGACGAGAGGGTCTTTTGAATGTCAGATTAGGGCATTGTCGTATCGTTCGATGCCCTGCCATAATGGTCTGAAAGGAAGTTCAATTGAACGAACCCGACGGCCGAATCAGAATTTGAATAGCTCACGTAGAAAATGGGTCGTAGGTCTCAAGGGCAGTGCATCTCTGGCAAGGTAGTCTGTAGATTATGTATTTATGTAACGTGAGGTATACTCAGGCTATCATTCGCTGCCAACATTTGGTTGTGTTAGTACCAAATGGAGCAGTCAAGGATCGGATGGAAGTCGGAGATTCGGCGCGAACTCGGACGCCGCGGCCTTCTGATTCACAAGGCATTCCTTCCACGCACTCATCATCTCTCGAGCCTGACGCAGCACACACACTCTTGCCTCGCACGTCCATCTGGACCATCTCTATCCATCCCTTGGGGGTAAATTCTGCATTACAACAAGCTCACCTGGCCATGCTTATAAAATGTATACTACTTGCATCCTCAGATACTCTATACAAAATAAACACCATCCATCTGACACCTTTGCCTCTGTACTAGCAAAGATATTAGTAATGGCAGACATTGCTAATGCTCATATTTCTGGTATGTCAAAGACATGACTCAAATTGTCAAAATAAGTTGATGCTTATGTGACAGATGTAGATGTTGAAGACATTGCTGTGCGCAGGGAGCAATTCAGATGCCCCTGTTTTCGTATTCTTGTCATAGGAAGGGCTAATGCTGGCAAGACTACTATCCTTGAGAAGGTTTGTGGAGTAGCAAAAGGAACAAAGCCAATCATTGTGTACAATAAGAAGAGTAAGTTTGACATCAAAACCCAATGTACTTAAAGCCTCAGGATTTTTCAGATACAAAACTAACACCTGATGAGACCCATGCAACCCCATCAATTGAGGTGAGCCAGATCATACAGCAAAGATGTACTCACCATGCCAATCCATGTAACAAGAGAGGCATTCATGATATTGAACATCAGATTACATATGAAGGGAGCAACTTTATCTTCCATGACTCCCAAGGTTTTGAGTCTGGTGCAAGGGAGGAATTAGATGTTGTTTGGGATTTCATTAGAAAGAGGTCTGCTGTGGCTGAGCTCAAAGATCAGTTACATGCAATTTGGTATTCATGTCTTTATTTTGATGAATGACTAACCTAGATTCCAATAGGTATTGTATACCTATGGACAGTGCTCGCCCTATGTTGCCTTCAGAACTGGAATTTTTTGATAAAGGGACAGGAAAAGGTAAATGACTCAGAATCAAATCAATATTTTGGATGCACTGGAAATTGACTGTTATCTCCATAGTTCCTTTGGTTGTTGTGTTCACCAAATTTGATGGTCAAATCATCCAAGAATCTGGAAAATTGAATGACATTGAGGATGATGGAGCTAAGTGGGAAATGGCCAGGAAGAATGCTGAGATCACTTTTCAGAAAACTTATCTTCTTAAGGTCATGAATGCTCAATATCCACCAAAAGCCTATGTGAGATTGGAAGGTGAGAATGAAGCTATTCCCGGCTTTAACAGATATATCATATTTTACTACTATGTAGATATGGATATGCCAGAAAATGATTGTCCTGAATTGAGTGAGAAGACAGCTTATGCAATTGATGATGCCAGTCTACAAGAACTGTTTGTCTCAACACAAATGAACAATCTTGACCTTTGTGTTAAATCTGGACTTCAGTGAGGATCATACTAAATTGTTTTGCTTTTAATGAAATTATGTGTCCAGACATGTCTTGAAACGAGAGGAAACCTCATTGGAAGATGCCTTTCTCATATTACTCAGCAAATTTCCACATTACTGGGTACTTACAGAAAAGGCTTGCATGGGTATAAAAAAACTGAGTTAAAATCAGATTGCCAGAGAAGTAAGCATGTTTCACAAAGATGCCAATAATTGTGTATTATTGGGAAACTCAAGGTCAATGTGAGTATCATAGTTCATTTTTCTTTCATGATTGCATTGACTGAATAAATAAGGATGATGTATGTTGACATTAATCCAAATGTGTAATTCATTAATGTTATATTAAGAAACACAATGACATTGATGTGAGTAATGTGGAAGTGTTTTGTCATACATCTGATGCCTTTGACAACAGTGGGCAAGTGATTTCAGATGGAAAACTTATCTTTAATCAGTATTGATCTGGTGACAAACAGTTTGTGAGTGATGCTACTCAAATATCCAGGAAATATTACAATGGGCAATAGCATGTAAGTGATAATGCACATTCCTGTGATAATTTCATTATATGCAAATGCAATCTAATAAACAGGAAGTAATATAAACTTATCTCTGAGGCAATTAAGTTGTATCTCATCCCATAATAAACAGGCAGTGAGTGATAATTCTATTTGGCCAGGAAGTCACATGTCATGCATCTCCTGTGATACAGGATGTAAGTGATGGAATATTCCCCAATTACAAGAAGTGTCATGTCCTATGACTAATAGAAAGTATGTGATACTGTGCTTTTGCATCTCAAATCATCAGATGGCTTTCAGGTTGTGAGCAACAATGCAGTCACTGTGCCAAGGAGTCTCATTTGTCTTAACCTGTGGCCAACAGGCTGTAAGTTGCACTATATCACTTTTTGTGAAGTAGCATCTCTCAATATACACAGGGAGTGAGTGAAATTGCATAGAAATCTCCAATGGCTGACTCAGTATTGCATGTCTGGCAGATGGTAAGTGGAAGTGCTTATGCCTCAATTACAGTTCATCAATGACCAACAGGAAGTGAGTGAAATTGCACCTTGTTTTCTGACTGATGTCCCTATATATACATATATACAAAACAACAAAAAGAGTGAGCAATTTCAATATTGTATGTATTGGACTATAGCAAATGTTGTCATCTTAACAGGAAGTTTGTGTTGCTGCCCTTTGGCTAATTAAACTGATTAATGCATTTCTGGTCAAACAGTGAGTGCATGGTGAAACACTTGGTGCAGCACAACAAATTGATTACATCTCATACAGGTGGTGAGCCCACTGCATTGTTTTCTTTATGTCATTGTGTTTCATCCCATGACCAACAGTATGTGAGTGATACTGCATTTCTTTCTTCATCATACAGTCTCATTGCATTTCATCCCATGACCAACAGTATGTGAGTGAAACTGCATCTTTCTTTACCATGCAGTCTCATTGCATTTCATGATCCATGATCAACAGGAAGTGAGTGACACTGTATTTCTTTCTTTACCATGCAGCCTCATTGCATGTCATCCCATGGCAAACAGGGAGTGAGCACACTGCATGTCTTTTTTTGCCATGCAGTCTCATTGCATTTCCTGTGACCAACAGAAGGTGAGTGATGCTGCATTATTTCCTTTATCTCATTGCATTTTATCCCATGACCAATAGCAAGTGAGTGAAACTGCCTCTTTTTTCTCAACCATGTAGTCTCATTGCATTTCACCCCATGGCCAACAGGGAGTGAGCACACTGCAATTTCTTTCTTTGCAATACAGTCTCATTGCATTTCCAATGACCAACAGAAAGTGAGTGACAATGCATTGTTTTCCCTATCTCAAGTTGCATTTCATCCCATGACCAACAGGAAGTAAGTGACACTGCATTTTTCTCTTAATGATGCAGTCTCATTGTATTTCATCCCATGCCAACAGGGAGTAAGCACACTGGATTTCTTTCTTCATCATGCAGTCTCATTGCATTTCATCCCATGACCAACAGATTGTGAGTGACACTGCATTTTTTGCTTTACCATGCATTTTCATTGCATTTCACTCCATGGCAAACAGGGAGTGAGTGACACTGCATTTTTTCTTCATCATGCATTCTCATTGCATTTCATCTCATGACCAACAGGCAGTGAGCACACTGCATTGTTTTCTTATGCAATGTCATTGCATTTCATCCCATGACCAACAGATAGTGAGTGACTGCATTTTTTCTTAACCATGTAATCTCATTGCATTTCATCCCATGGCCAACAGGGAGTGAGTGACACTGCTTTTTTTCTTTATTATGCAGTCTCATTGCATTTTATGCCATGACAAATAGGCAGTGAGTGACACTACTTTTTTTCCAGTCTCATTGGAATTCATCCCATGACCAACAGTATGTAAGTGACAGATAGTGCATTTATTTCTTCACCATGCAGTTCTCATTGCATTTCATCCCATGACCAACAGGAAGTGAGTGACACTGCTTTTTTTCTTACTATACACTCTCATTGCACTTCATCCCATGGGCAACAGGGGGTGAGCACACTGCATTTCTTTCTTCAGCCATGCAGTCTCATTGCTGTCCATCCCCTGACCAACAGATTGTGAGTGGAAATGCATTTCTTTCTTTACCATGTAGTCTTATTGCATTTCATCCCCTGGACAACAGGGAGTGAGCAACAACACATTTGTTTTTACCATGCATTCTCATTGCATTTCATCCCATGACAAACAGCTAGTGAGTGATACTTTGTTTCTCTTTATCATGCCATTTCATTGCATTTTATTCCATGGCTAACAGAAAGTGAATGATGCTATTCCTGTTTCTACTCAGACATCTAAGCAATCCCAATGCTTGATGATCAACAGGAAGTAAGACTTGTGTCCAAAGCCAAACTATCATAATCAAAACTACCCTTAATCAACAGAGAGTGAGCCTTTACATTCTCTTTGTGAACACTTTGTCACATCTGACATCATGTGTTACAGGATGTAAGTGATTTAGTAATTTATTGCAATAGAAAGTTGGAACAAATGTTATCTTATATGTACATACCTCATTATAACAAATAGAAAGTGAGTGGAATCTTATATTATTTAACAATGAAGAATATCAATCATATTGATAACTAACAGAGAGTGAGTGTCACCATTTCATTGGGTGGCCATATCTTAATGCATCCAATAGCAAGTGAGTTAACTACTACTGCCTTTATGGTTAGCAACTTTATCTCATCACATTTCATGAGCAACAGCAAGTGAGTAACACCATCATTGGCCATCTGTCCACCTGTCAACATGTCTCATGCTACTTCTTATGGTCAATAGTTTGTAAGTGATGACACTTCTTCTGGGTCTATCTCATTATTGTAATTAGGCTGTGTGTCACACCAAACATTCACACTTGACACTCTTAGCATTCATTTCTTTGTGAACAACAGAAAGTGAGTGGCAGTGCTCTTTTCTTTTGCATGGACAAGTTCTCACTCATGAATGCAGAGAGTAAGTGAAATTGAAATTTCATCCAGAATTTTGCATTTGATATATTTGACAGAAAGTAAATGAACATCTATTTCACTGCTACATTGACAATCATCCTTGCATTCATAGATTGTAAGATTATATGTATACTTTCAATTTTCCCATACCTTCCTCTCATAGTTCATTCTTGCTAGGTGAGAAATACCACAAAACATCAATAACCATGCTAACCTATCATTAGATTGTATGTGCACCACCATACTGTGGTACTTGAGGTTTCATTCTTCTTATGATCAGCCTGAACTCCTTTCATTGTTTGGAGCCTCAGCAACTGTAGGACATTATTGCATCTGTGATGCATGGCTAATATATTACTCTTCATTTAGTTTGTAGGTCCACTACCAAGTCAAATTTGGTAGTTTCATGGTTCCATCATCAGCCTCAACTTCACTATTTGTTTGGAAAATCACAAAAATTCTCAGAAGATGTAAGATCTCTCCCTCCTGATGTGATATTGCAATTGTCAATTGATGCTCTTGAAACTAGGCTACTTCTTTTCAAATTTTAGCTGGTAGTGCATACCTTTTCATTTGAATTTCAAAGAGACCAATATTTTTAAGCAATGAATGTCATTGCAAAACTGTCATTCTGGAAATTGAAGCCAGCTGGGACATCACCAGCTAAGACATCAATCATTTCCAAGCTGCTGTTTCGGAAGGTTCAGCCATTTGATCAGTTAATTTTGGATGCTTTGGATCAGTTCAAAAGGGAAGGTTATGTGGAGAAACTGAAAGCTTGCATTACTTCAGTGTCTTTGGCTTCAAATCATCGAGATCTATATGGATTCCTTTATGATCTGATAGCACAAATCTGATAGTGGTATGTGGTTGAGGATCAACTTATTTCATGTCTATGTTCCACAAAGCTCAAAGTCCTGTAGGAAGGATCATACTACATAATATTCATTTCTGGTAGCACATGTCAGCATATACCATGGTCCTTTTCTGTATGCCTTCTCCCAGTGTACATGTAACACTACTCAAGCTCCTTCTGTCCAATTTGTCTCATTTTTACTTACATTCCCATGCAGGGCTATTCCTACTTATGAAAGTCCCATTAATTATAAACTTTGTAATAGAAGTCACTACCCAAGTCCAAAATGTGTGTTGTGTTTGTGCACGATGTAACAAGGTGAGGTTGGACAAGGCTACTGCTAACCAAGGTTGTGGCAATTGTTGAGAGTGATCAGACTGAACATGGATAAGCAAGGGATTTATTACCCAAGATTTTGGATGTGTCTTGAGCAGACAAACTGCAAGTCCCTATTATTAACAACATTTTACACCAATATAATCTATTATCTACAAGGACATACATATAATGTATATATATATCATACACATCCATCAAATCCTTATTTGTCCTCATCCAACATCTTTGTAAGTGCATCATCAATGTTTCCATCACCTGTTGGAACCTTCCACACCAATCACTCTTGCCACTTCCTCCTCCTCTGAGATCTCATGCTTGCCCAGGATAGCAGTCATGACCATCACAATTGCACACTTGCTCAGGGGCATTCATCCATCTCTTTGTCACTCAATAATCTCCTGCCATGGGGGAGGGACAACCTTGATCTTGTCTGTTTCAAGTTTGAGCAGTGCAGCTGCCATCTCAGCTGAGTTAGTAATACAGCCCACTGCTGCCATGCACAGCAGATCCAAGGCCATTTAAAAATTAAAATTGCTAATTATATTAGGTGCATGTAATGCATATACATATACATATCATATTGCTGCTTGTGTTTTTGGTGAGAAAACATGGGGAGATGATGAAGGTCTATTTCTTATGTGGCAAACACCAATTCTTTCCTTTTTCCATTTGCTTATAGACCTGCATCAGTTGATGTCACAGAGGTGAAAGCAGATACAGCTCACAATTTCTGGCTTGAAGATGGAGAAGATTCCCTGTCAAATCCATTGTTGAATCCATCATTATCATTAAAAATTATGCAAGTGAAGAAATGGGGAGAAATGCTTAGCAAAAACCCAAACTCACTATATTGTCCCATCTGCACCACATTGAACCAACCCCTTTATTGTGAATCAGCTGCATTGACATTGGATTCTTTTCTGGTACCACCAGACCCTGGAACTTCTTTGGCAAGGTGCCCAACAAGCCCTTCACCTTGGTCAGTGTCAAACAACCATCCTCAGAGTCAGGTCCTATCAGTGCAGACCAAGCTCCCACAAGAGCCTGTGTTACATTCATGTCAATGTCAACAAGGCAGTCCATCGACAACACGATCATTACCAGCCATCTTGTCCCAAACCCTCTGTCAGCTTCGGAGGCTCAAAACTGCTTATCCTCATTTGTCGACACGAAAATCTGACAATACTCCACAACGTTTCAGAATATCAAACGACTTCCTCACGTTCACCTCCTCATCCACGGCCCTCGCATCCACCATAAACTAGTACGTCCGCAGCACCCTCAAACCCTCGAAATCAAAATCCACGGCCGATCGTCACAGCG
>WNGI01010866.1_pt1 | contig 13850 bp, 13 predicted proteins | sample 5400621 | NCBI WGS metagenome assembly WNGI01 (sample SAMN13153374, study PRJNA577476) | soil metagenome | isolation source: 20 cm soil or saprolite under Garry oak tree replicate 1 | place: USA:California | collected 2016-06-15
AGAGTGATAGCGGATTGTGATACATCATTCTTCTTCCACACCCTCTACGCCCGCCATCTGCGTGCCTTTCCACCATACGACGGGTCCAAGACCTTGCTCTGCGATTGAACACTAAGTATTAACGTTAGATACACAACAATACAGATAAATTGCCACGTACGACAATAACATAGGGAGACCTTTTCGGCTCAAGTTTAACCGCGACACCATCCCGGGCCTTTGGTGGACCAGGCTCGAAATCGTAAAATTCGTCACCTTCGATGCGTACTCGGATCACTTCACCTTGGTCGATGTACATTCGTTCCGCCACGGAGGTGTCGAGCAATTCATGCGCAGTTGTGAGAGGCGAGTCGGGTAGCCAGAAGTGGGCTCGTTCATTTGGGTCACTGGGTAGCACGGAATGGTGGTCAGCTGATGAATTTTTAAAAAAGAGGAATGACCACGAACAAAGCGCTAGGTTGGGGCAGGTACGCGGCGGGGATGTATATGTCGTCAAAGAAGCCCATTGTTACTGGTCTGCGTGTCAAAAGATGCTTCGGGTCTAAAGATGAGAACGTACACCTGATTCCGTCCTCATCCGACGACTTGACCTTCGCGACGACCACTTCTGATATGAACGGCCGGAATACGACCAGCCTGAACACCACTACGATATAGCAGTTGGCTTTCCTGAAGTCCAATTTAACGGACAGTCCCTCGTACCTTTGTACCACAGAAACCCGTCACCGTACCTCACTTTTCCTTCCCCCACCTCTACCAAATCAAACACGCAAAAACACAGCCCAACGTCGTGTAGCACTTTGTTCGCATACTTTTTGTTGATCTCGGCAATAATCGCCTGTTCCGCGGGAGTGCCAAAGTTGACTGGGTGTACCGGTATCGTGTCCTAGCCAAATTGAAGGATTTAGACTCCAACGCGGGCATGAACGCACCTTGATGATAGAAACACAAAACATATTTTCCAATTTTGCCTCGATTTTTGAGATTAGTATTCACGTGACACGAGCTCTTGTCTAGGCTTTTACCGCTGCCCATGGTCCTTCTCAAGTTGAATCCATCGTAATGTAAGCTTGGCCAATTCTATTATTGCTGCGCTGATGTTTGCATTTGTAGAACGTCGTAGAGACGCTGGCAGGACGACAATCCTGGAATTCGCACTTTGAAATTGATTAGTCAGCACCAGTGGACGCGGGAGTTTGAGGTGACAAACATAACTGCACTCAGCACTGCCATCTTTCTGTGCATAGAATCTGTTGCTCCTCTGCATTATTTCAAATTACAATGCCTCGAAAACCAGATCTTGAACAAGCTTCTGCGGGCACTTCAAGCCGCTCTCATGACTCAGCTCAGGATGACGCTCAAGTCGTCCAATCAGAGAGTACTGCGGGACACAATCCTGCTGCCTTGACGGCCAAATCACCTATTCGCAGTCTCCCTTTGGAGGTCTTAACCGAAATCTTCATCCTTACTATGCACATTGACTGGGTGGAAGTCCATCCCAAGGGTTCACTGAAGCCCAGCGAGGGTGAGAGCCGGCGAAGAATGCTAAATCCTTTCATCCTCCCTGCGGTGTGCTTATCATGGCGATCTCTCGCCTTTTCCATCCCTAAACTGTGGAGGAAGGTGTTCATCCATATCCCATTCGGTATAAATGGAGACCGAGCTAAAAGCAAGGCTGCTGACCTTGTTCAATGGATCAAGCGTTCTCGATCGATGCCTCTAACGCTATACATATTCCGTGATGTCAGCGTGCCTCTGGATGGGACGGGGCCCCAAGCTCCCATCGTATCCGTTTTCACCGACTACGCAACGCGCTGGGAAGCCGTGTATCTCCAATCAACGGAAGATCACCGGGACTCAGAAGCACGATACTCAGTTATGTTTTCCTTTGATGGATGGCATTCATTACGGCGACTATGTTCAGTCGACTGGCGCTGCCCGTTGTTCGAGAATAAAAGTATTCCATGGGCACAACTTACACATCTTCAAATTTACCCCGTCTTGCTTGCTTGGCAAGCGGAAATCGTTCTAAAGGAGTGCTCAAAGCTTGTCCAGCTATCAATTGGTATCCATTCGCTAGGATCGATGACTGGTCCCATAGTCATGCGCGACTTGGTCAGCTTATCGCTCACGACACTCCTTTTCTCACAAGTCATAGACGTGCTTTTCTTGCCATCTCTTCGGGATGTGTATATAAGCAACGTTTCGATGTACGACATCCGATCACTCTTCTTCACGCAATCATCCTGTTCGCTTGACAAGTTGGAGATCAGTACATCGAGTCTCAAACCAGGAGGTCTCCTCGATCTCCTAGCTCACAGGTCTTGCGATTCGCTCACGTCGCTGAAGATCTACGAGTTTTCCAATATTTCGTTTGACAACAAAGTGCTCCAAAGATTTACCTTAAACCGGGATGATTCATTGTGTCCCAATCTGAGGTTCTTGACAGTGGACTGTCCCACTAAATATTCAGTCTCGACACTGTTGAAAATGGTGGAATCCCGAATCTGTTCTTCTGACGGTCAGGCACCCGACAAACCGCTTCAGTACCTCTACTTCCGAGTTGAACATCCCGATTATAAACTGGAAAGACTGGATAAATTTGGCAAGAAAAGCGGAATGCGGTACGATCGTCAACGCCACGATCGTCGTAGTTATCATAGCTACTATTCGGTTTCGTTTCAGAGGCAAGATTTATCGAGGAGGCAGCTTCAAATTAGCCACGGTGGTTTCTATTTTGATCAGGATTAGGGAGTGCGCGGACGTCAGTTACATTACGATATCGATCCTGTTGGGATCGGGTTACATTGTAGCATCCTTCTGGCTTTCATGAAATACGCAGAGATTGTTGGTAATTAGGCTGGATAAGATTAACTATCTAATACATTGTAGTACGGTGTAGCTGATTAGGAGGTGGGGTGTTTGTTGTAGGGGTTGTTGAGGGGAGTGGCGGGAGGAATACAGAGTGGTGAGTCCGACTTTACAAAGTTCGAGTCCAAGTACAGCAATTAGAAAGCAAATCCAAAGCGTTCGACAGCAGAGAGCAGAGATGAGGGATGGGGACAGAGAGCTGAGGTTGTGAAACGAGAGAGAGGAAATAATAAAACTTAAGGTTAGAACAGCACGACGTCCCACACGCCGTGGCTGGGGGAATAAGTCAAAGAATGGAAATGCATTCTCTCACCCAGACAGTCTACGAGCGCGAGTCCTTCGTTTATGCCTTGGATGCGGCGGCTGGAAGCCCCTTGAAGACGACAATGATAAGCTCTATCCGTAGCTTCGCGTACATGAGAAGGGAGACCCCCATAGACGTCTCTTGATAACGGATTCTGTAGGTAGCCAAAAATGGCGTTGAACACGTCTGCCACGAGCACGCCGCGCGGGTTCGTCACATCGAACACGAGGTTGACAGCAGAGACGCGGAGCCGGAGAACCTTGAGGGGCGGGGAACTTGCGAATTCATTGACGGCCGGGTTTAAATTCGAAGGAAGACACGTGGAGGGATGAAATGGGAAAGCTGTGTTGAATTTCAGGGCGTTTGGGCACGTGTTGCCCAGGAGATAATGGAGATTAGGCACTGTCAATAAATCTCATTAGCAATGATGCATTGATAACAATGAATCGCAACAGGGAAGAAGGGGTGGGGGACGCGTAAGAGGACATTGCGATTGGTGGGTACGAGTGTGCGACGATGACGAAGATCAGAGAGGCGTGCTCGTGAGGGAGGCGGGCAGGGAAGGCGGGAATGAGTCAAAAGGGCATGCGCCGTCGGGATTTATACCCCGCCTCACATCCCCGTACGCGCCGCTTGTCGTTCTCTACTCGGGGAAGAGTGCGAATAGAAGCAACGGAATCCAGGTTCGAGTCACTGCGTGTCCGCGCTCTGTCCACTTTGGGACGGCGCGTTTACCGTTTTTGGATATCCGCATGTCTCGTGGGAAGGCGGGATTTCCGCATTAGGAATGTTCCATCAAACCTATATATCCCGTGAGTCGTAGGAGCGGGCGCATGATGCGCCATCACTTCCGCACCCTTCATCGATATCCTTGATATGTCCTAGTCCCCGCCTCTTAGACGAAAAAAAGTTTTTTATGAGAGAACAAAAATCCCTCCCCACCCAAAAGCGCTTGTAACACCGCCTGGATGAAATTTTTTTTTTATGATCAAACAAAGGACAAAAAGTGCTGCGAGCATCATTGCATCATCGCGCCAATCAATCCCTCCTCCTACTCTCAAGACTCAGACTCTCTAACGCTATTGTCCCGCCTTTCCTTTCCTAAACTTCCCCTTGACCCAACCCGCCCTCCGCCCCACATTTTGGTGCCTTACCGAAATGGGACGACACGTCACACTACGCAGCGCCGTCACATTCTGCTTTCATAGCGACGGCTCGCTATGGCTGCTCCCACTGCCAGGCCCAGTTGTCCTCTCAGTCATTTCCTTTCCGCCCAGGTTGGTTTGACACTGCCAATACGGCAACCGCCCACCAACTTCTCAACGAAATCGAACCATTCGGCAGGTCTCGTCCACTACAACATGAAGCAGCTACGCGACCGGAAACGGTAGCGGTTGTGACGCTGCACGGGCATAGCCATTCATATTCGCGCTATGGCCGTAATCGCAGTCACAGCTACAGTCCGAGCCACACCCTCTTTGACACCAACAATCAATTCAACATATCTCATTTTCATGTAACGAAACAACAGGAGCAACTATAGGAACCAATAACCTATCTGCTTGGCCAAAACGAGATGACGCCGCGTTCGCCATCTCAACCCCCGAATGGTCAGCGACTTCGAAGACGTCGTTCTATAGCCTCAGCCTTTCCGCTGCGGCCACTGATATATTGGTTGGCAACAAGGCTATTCCTGAACAAAACACCTTTTTGACAAGGCTAAGAAGCTGTAGCACGAGTAGTTTCAGGTTGGTTCTGTTACTCTTGCGGTCTAACTTTGTGCTGACCGTTCTTGAAGGCGAAGAACCTTACGCCGTGTTACCATGACCCCACCTGCGCCCCCACCAACAGTACCCTTCCCCGATCTGCCCTCTTCTCTAGCAGACACACCGCTTTGCGGGTTCCTGCTGGTACCACCAAAGACAGCTATACCTATAATGAACACAGGGCGCCTTTAGTGCAGAAAGCTGCCATTTTCCCAATCGATGCCGCGCCCACAATAATACGCTTCACTTCCTTAACGTCGGTCCCATTGAATGGGGCATATTGCATAACCATGGGAAACGGACCCGACATAGGCATACAGTTGTACCTGTGTACTCTACGCAGGTCTATTCATCTATTTATCTTACCTCCTCACTTTCCACCTGGATACGTGGATAGAGCATATGACAAACGAACTCTTGTTTTTCTTCTCAATCATAGGTAGCTCGTGCATGGTCCACGTAGATTAATCACCTGGTCGAGATCTACATAGTTGAACTGATGTACCATCTCGCCTTAATAGTATTCGATTATCCTCAGGCTGAAGGTCCAATCTCTACACACGTGTACAGTGCGCTGGCAAGTGTAAACGCTGACGCGTTGACGCTCAATACGTCGCAAGAAACGGTCCGAGTAACGGATATGGACTCGACTCAATCAAAACAGGGAAGCTAGATGGCGATTGTATATCATTTTAACGCGGCGCGACTTGAAGCATGGCAGTCCATTCTCTATACTTGAGCAATTACTAGAGACGTTTGGTTAGATATCGTTAAATTATGCATTGCGTAGATCAACTATTTGTCCTATGCGAGGTGGTTGCCGTGAATTGTGCTAACTTGTTGATGTGAATCATCGCTACTGTACAACAAATTTAACGTACCACTTAATCTGACGCCCACGCTCTGCTTAAACCTGATCGAGATCAAAAAAGAAGCCACCATGGTCAACTAAAAGCTGCCTCTTTTGTAACCCTTGCTTCCGACAGAAAACCGAATAAAAGTATTGGCCGCGATCATCAATATCATCACTCCCAACTTCGCGGTACCTTCGACGAGTGTATTCCATTCCGCTTCTCTTTAGACTCTTTTCATCTTCATCGATTTTTCGGACATCATCAAGATGTTTGATGCTTCGCAAGTGGAGGTACTGAATCGGGTCATCCGGCAGCTGCCAGTCAGTAAGACAACCCGCTCGGGATTCCACTATCTTCAGTAGCGCCAAGCGTGAACATTCGGTGGCACAGTCGACTGTCAGGAATTTTAAACGAGGGCATAGCGAGTCGTCCTGGTGTAAGGCGAGCCTTCGAAGCACATGGTCATCAACTAACTCTCTCTTCAACTGTGAGGTGGCGGGGTCGCAAGGAGGCTCAAGGATCTTCAGCGACGTGAGAGAATCGCAAGATCTGTGGGCCAGAAGGTTCAAGAGGTCATCTGGTGAGAGGTCCTGGCCATCGATCTCTAACTTGCCGAGGGAACAGGACGATCGTGTAAAAAAATTCAAGAGTGGTTGGATGTCCGCCGATGAAACTTGTTTTAGGAACAGATCTCGTAAAGGTGGCAAAGAAAGACGATTGAGCAGATTGCGAGACGCATGGCTCATCGTGAGGGAGAAGGTGACTAAGTTGTGAAGGATCATAGGACCACCGTACGGGAATGAAGGAACAGAAATTGATAACTGCACAAGTTTCGGACTCTTCATGAAAATCCTCTCACAAGAGATTTGATGATCGCTTCTGAGACGTGTAAGTTCTGCCCACGGAAGATCTTCATAGCTGAGCACATGATTTGGATAAAGAAGACTAGTCGTTATTTTCCAGAAGTTGTCATTCTGAAACAAAGTAGAAGGTAAGGTGGGAGATGGCCCCAACTGCAACGCTGTAAAGAGATTTTGGAGATACATAGATTTCCAACGGGTAGCATAGTCATTGACAACCGATAGGAAAAGTGCTTTACGTGATATCCAATCCAGATAACCGCAAATGCCACAGCATACGTGCAGTGCAAGAGGCAGCGAGCGAGCGCGCTCGATCCATTGAATAAGGTCGGCAGTCCATTTCTCGGCCTGGGCTTTAATTGGGAGGTGAATGAGCACCCTCTGCCACAATTGAGGCGTGGAGAAAGCAAGAGACCGCCATGATGAGCACACGGCACAGAGTACGAGAGGATTGAATATCTTCAAGTGTCTCTCGCTATGGCGTGACGTCTCATGAAGTTCCGCGGCTGAAGCGAAGTCGATGTACAAGGTGAGAATGAAGATTTGGCTAAGGATTTCTGGAGGGAGAGAATGGATAGGATGTGGTGAGGCGATCTGAGGGCCATTGGGGTGAACGTCGTTTTGAGCTTCTCTGTGAACGCGCCGAGCACTCGCAGATCTTTGCATGGGCTTTGCCTTTAAACGACGTTTCCGAAGTAGCATTCTAGTAGTCGCTGGTCAAGATGTGAGACCAAAGTCGGAGTTGTGGCTTTGTCATATGTAGCACCGTTGCCGGCTGTCGGCATTCAAAGAATCCAGCAAGGAAAAGTCGTACAGCCGGCGACAGCCGAAAATTGGCTCTTCCGCTAAGTACACGACTCCGCGACGTCCATGAACTCCGCGCGAATCCGTTGACCTTTTTGGATTTCCAGAAGCCTTCCCAAAGCGCGGCAGGATACGAAGCAGCTCTCCAACGAACCAACCCAACCGCTGCTTTCCCTCCCCCAACAGGTTGCCCAAATTGCCCCCTCAAGAACAGCCCCCCGATGATAACACCCTTTGAAGGATCGTATACGTGAACGCTTTGAACCATTACATGATAGAGCCCACCCAGGACAGCGCGTCCTTGACCTTTACAACCTGAGTTTCATCATGTACGAGCACCTCCCAGGATAATCTCAACCAACGGATCTATGCAATTGTACGAAACAGCACCCACACCATATTATATTTATATCTACTTGTAACGAAAGCGGACACCAACATCAATGCGACAAGATCGAAGAATCATGCAGAATACGTGGGACCTGCCTGCCTTATCGTCTCTGGACAGAGTCATAAACAGCTGCGCGCTTGTCAAGCCCCCGGTGATCTTCCTATCCATCTCCAGCAAATTTAATATTGTGCTTTTCATACTATACTTCAAACCGAAGACGTTTGGGGCGAAGCGGGTGGCGTGTCACAACCTTTCTTAAATCTAGCCATGGCGTTGCAGCCTTGGACTGAGGACGCCTTTTCCCTCGTGTTTGACAGCGTTCCGGCGTCACTGGCACAGAAGATGTTGACTTGCACGCACTTGTCGCTGGCTTGCTGCTCGGGCCTTTTCTATTGACGTGAAAGGGCTTCCCCATGTATTCATCTCCTCGGCGGAATAAAGTCGAACGGATCTCTGGAGCTCGCAGAACGTCTTCAATTTGAAGATTCAGTGTTCTTCCAGGTTTTTTTGGACTACAGACGCTTTCCCAGAAGGCCATATGCTCCGAGATTCCTATTTGGAGAAGGGCGGAAGTCACGACGTTTGCATCCATTTCGGATTCCTGGTCGGGATTGATGGCATTCGCAATACCGAGATGATAGGGGGATGAGCTATCGCATCGTTTTGCCTCACTGGGCGACCGGGAGATGGGCAACGATGACTTCAGACAAGGTTTGAGGGGCGTCACGGGCGTGTCTCCTGTGGTGAATATACGACTTCTCTTGACCACTCGTGCTCGTTCTACGGTGTCGTCCAATAAGGGACGTTTACGCAAATTTGTCTTATGCCGCGAATTGTTATTTGCAGACGTTTCGGGGACGTAACTGGTGGGACGCCCGGGGACTCTGTATGATTCTATAAACTCTTGAGATATACTTTGCGTTGATTCGATGACTGTCGATTCAAATCTGCCTGTACGAAAAATGGACGTGTATATATGCGCGCATATATTCATAACTGACTGACTGTCGAGAGTAAACGCCGCTATTGGCATGATAGCCCTCTGGGAAACGCATTGCGCTATCCATTGCGGGTGACGAACCTGATTTACAAGCGTGTTAGCATTACGGAATGGTGAATGACGACTGGGCCCGAACAATCAAGCGTCTGGATGTCAGGCTAGCGAACATCGTCATTCTCACAGCGCCGGTTCCAAAGATATCTAGACCTACTCGGGGAGCCACGGATCGTCCAAGCCATCACAGAAGAAATAATGGGCTTCGTAAAATTCGCTCTCTGTATGAGTCAAAGATCCTCCGTGTTTGACTAGGAAGAGATTAGCTTTAATAATCTTCTTGCCAGCGCATATACTGGTATACCCCAGGCTTTCCTGAATGCAGAATGAACCGAAGGGCTGAAACACGCTTTATGATAAAGCGTCATGGTCATAAACCATGCATACCACGATGTTCAATTCAATATATACCTTTCATGTCAGTGAAAACCATCGTCGAGCGGGGCAAAGTCGAAGAGGAAAGAGAAGAGTGAAGTCTTAATATAGAAAAGGATCGTCGATCCAGTAAAGTCCGCAAGTAGCTATGCACTTTCTAAATGCGTCCACAGAGCTTTTTGACCTGCTTCTATGTCATCTGCCTGATATGAGGCTCTCAATCGATCCATGGCCTAATGATTCTGTTATCTTTGGGATCGTAGTTTACAAAATGAAAAAATGGATATCGACGACACAACGCGGTACGGTCCGATCGCGAGCCTATCTAGGCTCCAGCTAATTCCAATTTCCTTCAGCGTATACTCCCCAGATCTCATTCACTAATACGGGCGTCGTGTAATTCTTGATATCTGCAGGGGTGTACTTGGTCTGTCTTTGAACTAAATTCAACGCCGTCACGACCTTCGGTGCAATAAAGTCGATGAAAACGAGGTCAACAACGGCGTTGTCTGGGACATTTGGTAAAGGCGAAGCAATGAAACCTGGGGCATTGTAGGTAATAAGAGCCTTATGCGGAGTGTCGTCACCGATACCCGGGCAGTCCTAACGAGGCGAGAGTCATCATACATGTCATGATAACAAACAGAGAGCTTACATCGTGAGTGACATATCCCCACGTCTTTCGAGAAATTTCCCTCTCCTCTAACGTGTCCCATTCGCTCATATGTTGCAACCATTCATTATAAATATGAGACACCTCTCCTTGAACCTCTAACACCTCGAGATCACTTCTCGTCAACGTCTTGGAGTTCAAAGAGGGAAGAACCTTCCTCGCAGCAGAAAAAGGGATGTCGGCAATGTACTGGAAGTATGATGCATAATCCGATACAATCCACTGGTCATTCCTGTTAAAGGAGCCAGAGTAGATGTCAAAACGCTGCGAGCCTGTATTGATGATAATGATCTTTGGTACGTCGGCCCGGGTGTTGTTCACACTCAAAGAGTAGGGTAATGCCTAGCTTTTTCGTTAGTAACGCGTAATAAATAATTCATCGCATAACTCGCAACTCGCTTTGTCAGCCAGCTCAGAATATAAGGAAGTGTTTGACGGGTAAGGAGACCTTGGGAAATGTTAACGTCATACTTTTCAATAGCAAAAAGCGAACCGATACCAGAGAAGATAAAAGTCCTTTGGTGCGGTACCGAATTTGTACCCAAGATCGTACCTATTGAATAAGTCGGTCAGGCCTTGACTTATGCTCGCTCCTTGAACCGTGCTGAAGGCCCTGTTTGGCAAATTTGTATGATACTGGCGTTTTCGAATCAAAAAATTGCATAGAATGGAAAAGTTTGATTACTTGCCTCGTACGTGACAAGATTGGTGTCGAGGTACCGCCTGCTGAATTCCAGGTCGCCCGTCGGGTCAGATCCATTTAACTTGACGGCTATTGATCCTTGTGAACACAGGTGTAATATCACCCGAAAGTCAAACACGTACACATCCATCCTAGATAATTGAATATCACGATGCAGCGCAAAGCCAATTGACATACCAACTGTTTCCATGTAACGACCGCTCATCAATGACATGGAACGTCCATCGAGCTGCGCTACGATCTGATCAGATATATCTTCAACGAGTCTCTTCTTCATGCTTACAGCAAGAACGGATATGTGTATGCCCTAATAGTTCGTCAGCTAGCACCAGGGATAAGCTTGCAGCACGCACCTCCAAAAATCAGAACGGGAGTATAGGGATGGATAGAACGAATGGCATTGAAAACAAGATCCCCTTTGTGGGACAGCAAGTCAATCGATACTCCCCTGAATGGCGACTTTGTACCGACATTTATTCAGGCTATCACCCGGTGAAACGGGCATGTGGCTATTCCGGGCATTATCAAGCAATGATCAATAACATCAACACTTTTCCGATGGCTTACCCTAGGAGCAAGAAAAAGTCGGGTTCTTCCTGAATGGCTTCCAAGAACTGACCTACATGAGCAATACTACCAGCAGAGCCGCGAGCGACTCACCCAGTCTTCTTTGACCATATCTTCTACCTTTTGCACGCTTGTGCCCTTGTCATTACCGGTAAAGTCAAAGATAACGCCCAAGGCCGTCACGCGTCGTTCTCTATAGGATACATCTCGAGTCAAGTCCAAAGTAAGCTAAAAGGAATCTCACTTTCGAGTCGTAAATTTAGCATACCGACTTCCGAGGGGTACGCTAACCACTTTTCCCTTCGTATTCGTGACACTGATATTGATGTTTGAAGCCAGATATCTGCCATTGAATCGCGGAATGAAGTTTTTGTATCTATCCGTCCATTGGCTGTGAGTCAAGAAGGCACCAAGGTCGTATGACAGTAGCGTACATGTCCAGCGTGTTCTGATAGACGTATAATTCATGGCTATATGATCTAGATCAGATGTCGGTGCACATGACGATGCTATATACTCACTTTCCAGCAGTTAGAACATCGTATGGTAGCTGTTGGAAGAGCTCATTTAACTGCAGTCCGGTTTTTCAGTCCGTAGAACAACGAATAAAACCAAACTTACGTCGTGGGCATCCACACCTCCGGGCGGATATCCATCGGACAAGCCAGTGCCTATCTATGTTGGCAAGGCGCGCAAGAAGATCGACATCGCGTTCCTGGTGTGTGTGTTAGAACCCTTACAGGAACTAGAGTCGATAAGCTTACAATAGCGATTTGTTGCATACGCTTTACAAACGAGAAGAAGTCGCCGAAATCTCCGCTGCAGCGCGAACGTAAATGAGTGTGTAATACGGATAACACAAGATAATGAATAACCTGTAGTTTGGTTCAGGAAAGGACTCCTTCTGATGGCCCAGTAGCCAACCGTGAGTGTCAGTCGTTGAAATAATGTTCACGTCTCCCCATTCCAGGGGACGCGAAGGGGGAGTTATCTGAGATCGTCGTCGGTGATGTATATGACCATCTTCATGAGCATAATCATCGCACGAATAGCTGGCGGGGGCGAGCGAGAGGATGGCCGTAGCAATCCAGAACGAACGCATCTCAAACCTTGACGTGAGTGGAGAAAGGGCGTAGGCTTTATATCCAATGACAGACCCGAATTATCGAAAGGCGATGCGGAAGATACTTAATTTTTACGACTGCTCGGTATGAATGACAAGCTTACATACAATTTTCCTGTCGAGACTATACTCGATTTGGGGAGCGTAGACAGCATTGATGATTTCGTGATATTACTGCGGAGTACGGGGAACCGAAAAGGACAAATCAAACAAACAAACTCGCTCAAAGACTTCTAGCTCCCCTGACCGGGAGTGAATCGTATTGAATGCAGCGCCGTCACGCGAGCAACGGATAAGGCCAGCCAGTCTTTTACCATTCAAACCCAGGAGGTCTAAAGCTTTTTGTTATGTCATGATCTCTAAATTTAAATGCATCAGCATCCTTACCCATCGGTTACAAGCCGTCACTTTACCGGCTGGGAAAACAAGGCCATTTGAAGGTTTTGTAAACGTAACGATCCTTTCATAAGACTGAAATCGTAAACCAGATGAAAATTGGTATGTATTCCTAATTCTCGTGACGACATCAGGAACGCCCATAAGTTGAAATTGCCAAATTGGAGATTTACATTTTACAGTGACTCCAGGTGTGTCTTTGGCAGTCTACCTTCAAGACACTACTGAACAACAAACGGATCACAGATGCACTGGGCCATACTAGGCGGTTAAAATCCAAAGCACCTGGGCTAACTGGGCAAGATCAGCAAAGCTCTCCACTATTTGTCATGAGTTGAATCATACCTGGTTATGAAGCTATATCAAGCCTGTTGATCGTCACAATATGAATGCCCTGAGTCCGTCAGCAAATGGCCGTATGATTTTTTAAACAGTTACCGTAAGTTCAAAATGCTGCATCCGCGCACGAGGACCATGACCTCACCCGTACCACAAGCGGGCGCGAGTAAGAAATAATTGTTCGAAATGTGAACAGTCACAGGGTGTGACGGGCGCCTAGGCACGGCCATTCGGCACTTCGGGACGGAATGTAGTAATAGTGACAAATAACTCCTCGCAGGTTATCTCGTCCTCCTTTCAAAAGGACGCGCTTATTTGATCTATTCCACCCGTAAATTAAGCCAACATTATCCGCAAAGCGCACGGATTCCCTGATAACCAAATGCCCTCAAAAAAATCCAAGACAGGGCAGAAAAAGCACACGACAAATCGGCCTAATGGCGCTGCAGAGTGCGTCTTGTCTTCTTGAATATTTGGAAACCATAGTTGAGGAAACTATGCGCCGTTTTTACCTGAATTTATAGTCAGAAAGACAGTCCGGTTGAGGAAACGATGAACAAGCTAACATCGCAGCCACCATCATCCGTCTCGTCCGGATCACTTTCTGAAGAGGCTTCTGCTACACCACCAACGTCAGATGGGTCCAGCGAGCGGCAGGAAGAGGAAGAAGAGAAGACAAAAAGGGCTGAGCGTATCAAGGAGGAGGGAAATGTGGCGTTCAAGGCGAAGAAGTATGCTGAAGCTATAGATTTTTATAGCAAGGCTATCGG
>WNGI01003502.1_pt1 | contig 13843 bp, 13 predicted proteins | sample 5400621 | NCBI WGS metagenome assembly WNGI01 (sample SAMN13153374, study PRJNA577476) | soil metagenome | isolation source: 20 cm soil or saprolite under Garry oak tree replicate 1 | place: USA:California | collected 2016-06-15
CATTTCGCCTGTCCCGCCCATTTCCTTCGGCACATCTCTGAACTTCGGTAGGCCATCGTGCATCGGCAGCACGGTTTCTTGGTAGTTCACATGGACGTTGGCCTTGAAGGGGAACGTACGGATGATCGCCGCGTACACGTCGATCAGCGACCAGTGCGGGTGCTCGGTGAAAAGATGCCCGCCGCAGGTCTTGCAGTACTTGCGGTAGCTCCGCGGCGTCTTGTGATACACGCCGACGTTGTCCGCACCTTTGGTCACGCGCACCGAGTCGGGCTTCCATAGGGTAAACGCGTTGACGGGCGCAGCCGACCATGTGCGGCAGGAATCGCAATGACAATATCCCATTGTCACTGGAGCGCCTTTGACGGCGATCTGCACATTGCCGCAGAAACACGATCCTTCATAGGTTTTTTCGGTTTCCATTTAACTCCTCCTTCCGGCAGGCGACATTACCTGCGCGACCGAGATAATGGAGATAGCGTCGCCGAAACACTTGCCGCGGACGCCTGCCGGTTTTGCCGCGGCGCTATTTCTACGAGCTACATAACATTTGTCTACATGGCCGCCCCGGCAATGGACGGCAGGTGAATGGGGCAGCCTGCTTATTAGCGAACGATGATGCCTAGATGCCCTTATGGCGGATAGCGGACGCGATGTCATGCCCGCTTCCGACCGGAGGCCGACGTACATGTCGCTCGAGAGTGATCGTCCAGATCGCGATCACTGTGGGATTGATGCCAACCAGCCTAGCCAGCTTTCCTGCCCACAGATAACTTCAAATCAATGCGCCTAGCTTTGGCTCACCAGTTCGCCAACGATCCTGAACTTGAGCGCAGGCAAATCGGGACTACACTTGGGACGGCCCGCTGATGGCGGCGCATTTCTTTGAGCTCACTCCGTGCTGCGAAGCTGAATTCAGGTGAACAGACTCGGTGGGTGTAAGCCTCCTTGGCTAACCACCTTGACGCTCCGACGAAGATCAATGCAATCACAACAGGATCGAATCTTATGAAGCGTTTCGTGAACTCTCGCCGAGCGAAGCTGCTCGAGGCACTCGCGCTCTTGGCAGTGACGTTTTTCGTTGGAGACTGTTCCGCCGCGGCTCCACCTCGCATTGACGAAAGCCAGCTGTTGGACCTTGGCTTTAAGGTGCTGGTCGCAACGACGAAAGTCCAGCAGGACTGGGTTCGAAGCCTTCCTCCTAGCCACATCAGACCGATGCAGCGCACTGGCAAGAAGTTCTTCATCTACCCAGACGCGTCCAGGAATGAGATCTACGTCGGCGGCCCCGCGGAATATGACGCGTATCTCAAACTACACCCTGAAGAGCAACGGAGAGTGCAAAGTGCGCGAGATGCCGCGACCAAGGAAAGCGCGTATCGGGCCAAACAAACTGCGGCGATGCAAGCAGCGACTGCTCGCGACTTGTCGGATCCCTTCTTGGGAGCCAGTTGGGCCGATCTCGGCTGGTAAGGCTACTCCAGGAATCGAACGCGTCCCGTGGCGAGATCGTATATAACGCCTACCAGCTTCACGTCGCCCCGCACCTCGCGGGCCTTCCGCGGCCCGTCGTCGCCCAGAAAAGCGGACGCTCGTGGGCTTCGCTGAACGGCCAATCAGGCGAACGCAGTTAAACCGGCGCCGAACGGACGGCCCGCCGGCGAAACTCCCGGGTTGAGCGAGCCGTTAGGCCGCGCCTTGTGCAGCCAACGCGTAGTGCTCAACGGTCGGAAAAGGATCATAGAAGTGATGAAGCAGCTGCTTCCAGCGTTGATATTCGGGTGAGCCACGGAACCCGATGGTGTGCGCTTCGATAGATGTCCAGTTGACCAACAGTGCATAGCGATTGGATGTTTCGACACACCGCTGCAGCTGATGCGAAATGTAGCCAGGCATCGAGGCGATGATTAAGGACGCTTGCGCGAACGCAGCTTCGAACTCGCGCTCAAGGCCAACGCGCACGTTCAATATTGCCACTTCCAAGATCATTTGCAGCCCCCGAGTGGCCCAACATTTGAGTTCGGCGGCTGCCGTAGGCAGTCCGCCGCGACGGGTTAGGGCAAGCCTAAACGTCATAGTGGGCGAAGGCTCTCGAGACCATCTGCCTTGCACCGAAGTGAAAAACCTCGGCTGCAAGGCGACCGCGAGTGCCCTTGTAGTAAAGGGTGATGCTAGTGACGCCAACGAGAATTGATATCAATTCGAAGTGCAGGTCGGGGATAAGCTCGAGGGCCTTTGCCCAGTACGCCCCGACCGCTGCCTTCCCCCGGAGCGTTCCAGAAGGCTCGGCGGCCACTTGGATAATCACAGGCGACGACATTTCAAAGTCGTCCGCATAGTGCGACAGGACTCGGCGTAGGTCGTGGGCATTCCACGATTCGATCCAATCTGCTGCGAAGTGCTCCGCAAACGCCTTGTCCATGCTTTATTCCCCGTGCGGCGAGACCCAATTCCCGTGCTCTAACCCGATTCTGCGAATCGCGGACCAAAGGCGTTTGTAGGAACGTCTTGGTCCGCGTTGCCTTTACTGGTCCGTGTAGAAGAAGTAGTCGGCCGTGTAATTCGAAAACGCCGTATGACCGACGTCTGCCAGCGAGTCACAGCCATGGTCCGGTGCGTTTCCTCCAGCGGTGCTCAGCCGCTGGACCTGGGTGGTCTTCGACAGGATGTTGCCACCGGTGAGTCCGTCTTCGACTCCAACCTTGTCGAGCAGGACCCAGGCAACGGCAGTCTTGTCTGGGGTGAAGGTAGCACTGACGCCGTGGTCATCGGTGTGCACCTTGGCCCAGACCGAGCTTCCGTCCCTCGAGTGAACCCACGTGGCGCGAATTGCGCCATCGGCGACCACCGCTGCACTCTTGTTGGGGTCACTGGGGTCCGGGTTAGGGCTGAAGAAGTGGGTGATGAGTTGATCACCATCGTCGTTGAAAAGCGTGGCCTCCGGCGTGAAGAGCACATAGGCGACGCCAGTGTTCGAAGTGGTTGAAGGTGCGCAGACGTAGTTCTGGGTGCCGATGGCGTGACCCACCAGGAACGCATGGCTTCCCGCCTCCACCTGGAGGTTGAACGGCACGTCGGGCGGTGTGACTTTGCCAGCGTGGGCGGGCAGCGAGACCGCAAAAGCCACGGCGAGAGCAGTGGCGCAAGCCGTGGGGATGATACGACGCGTGGCCTGATTCGAAAGTCGATTCCAGTTCTTCAAAATCATTCTCCTTTAGCGCAACGTGCGCGGTTTGTGGGGTTGACACTAAACTCTCCGTTAAGTCGGATTGCAGCTGAGTCTAGGTGGCAAGTGCAGCAGGAGAATTTCATCTTTAGGCCATCTGCGTTTCGTTTGTTTCGCTGGCCTTGGGCGCGTGTCGAATAATTCGAGACGCGATTGCAGCGGGCCCAATCGGTACGAGTTGTCCGAAAGAATCAAAGGGGTGCCCAGCTTGTACCGCCTTTGCTGTGCGCTCCTGGCGCGTTTCTGGTGCTGCAAACACTCCGGGGTAGTTCCTCCATGCCTTAGCACGGAGGATTGCTGCGAGCTCGAGGTGTGACATGGTTGCTCCTTTGGTTTGAGGGCCGATTGGCGTCGACGGTTTTTGCTGGTTACCCTTCGATACCTTGTTCGCGATCGCGTCGCAGGATGGCGTCTCCAACTTTGTAACGAGCGGCAAACCGTCTGCCATCAATGACGCGCGCTCACATACCTGTCAGATCGATTCGCCGTGTCTGATATGCCCTATGGAATAGCAAGAGGCTCATTGCTGGTAGGGCAGGCGGTTTGAGACTGTCGTACGCCAATCATTGCGGCTGGCGCGAGCAAGAGACTCATTCGCTCGGGGTAAGTCAGAAGTGTTGTCGCCCAGCGCACTACTAAAGGGCGCGAACACGGGATCGGAAGTCAACGACTCCCTGTGCGGCGACTCTGGCTACGGCGCAGCGTCTGCGCGCGCGAGCCGCTGGACGAATGCGGTCAACACGTCGGCGCTGACGTCGGAAACCGCTAGCCAATCCATGCTTGATCCGGTCGCATGCGCGACATTGAAGCCGCGCACGGTGCGTGATGCCGACGGCGCATGCGCCAATTCGGGTCTAACGAAGACGTCGATCGTGTGTTGCCGATAGCGATAGACAAGTGTGGCGACCCGCTGCTTGTCGAGCGTGTCAAGCCTGCCTCCGCTCAGCGCGAAACCTTCGTCGGTCAAGTCCTGCACCGGCGGCGAATAGTCGAGCCGCGCGGACAGCCATGGCTTGACTGTGTGCTGGTCCGATGATGCGACCTCGATCTGACGGTTGCTAAGCGTTGCGCGAACATGGGTTGCGACGGCTTCGAGGGCGACGTCCTCGTTCGCGCGCAAATCGATGACTGCGGTTCCGATGACCCAGGCGAGCATCGTTGCTGTGCAGCCGGCAAGCGCGCCCCCAGTGAGCCAGTGCCAGCGATCGCGCTCTGGGCGACGAGCCGGCGCCACATCATGCGCATTGGCCAACAGCGCCCGCACCCGTTCGCGCAGCACTGGCGGCGCCGGGAAATAGGGCACTTCGGCGCGAAGGCGCGCCCGCAGTGAGAACACATCCTGCTGTTTCGCCGCACAGGTTGCGCAGCGGCGTAAATGTTTTTCGACCGCATGTTCCCGAAGGCCATCAAGTTCGCGATCGGCGTACGCAGCGACCAGATTTCCCGCTTCACTGCAGTTCATCTTTATCTCCAGGCGTTAGCGTGCCGCGTGCAAGAGCGGCGAGCGTTGCAGCAACCCGCGTGCGCATGCGAGCCGGGACATCACCATGCCAATAGGGATGTCGGCGATGCGCGCGATTTCCTTGTACGAGAGTTCTTCGAGCTCGCGCAAAATCAATACCTCACGAAAAACCAGCGGCAGTGCCGCCACCGCGTCGGCGAGCACCCGCGACTCTGAGCTCTGTAGTGCCAACCGCTCGGGGTCCATGGCTGAATCGTCGGCGGCCATATCGATCGCAGTACCATCATCGCTGACAATCTCCACCGGACGGTTGCGCTTGCACCAGTCGTAGAAAGCGTGACGTACGATCGTCAGGAACCACGGCCGGGCGTCGCCGTCGCGAAGCGTTCCGACGTACTTGAGCGCACGCACGCAGGCGTCCTGGACCACATCCGAGCACGAGATCAGCGCGGCAACCTAGTATTTCCTGGGCGTCGATCTACCCGTGTGACCCGCAACGGTCACATTGCCCGTCGCAGCGAAAGACGACATGTCGGCGTTCGTCGGCAGCGCAAACTCTCCTGAGTTCGACGCGTACGCCTGGTATTGTGAGAACGACAACCCATGAGGGTGCGTTTGCGCGAAGGTCGGGCCACGATCAAATTCAACCTTGCCTTGATCGATTTGCCACCCCGGCGAATCGGACGCCAGCGCCTGCATTTCTCGGATCGAGAACCCTGCGCTGGGTTCCCTAGGAGCCTTGCTGAAGACTGGCTTGTCTCGCTGCCAGTTGGAGGAATTCGATGACGCCGCCTGCATGCTTGCGAACGTGTCGGCGAACGACTCCTTCGGTGACTGCGCAACTGCGAGCGACGCGGTTCCCCCAAAGAATATGGCGAGAGCAACGTTTAGCGATTTGTTCGTGATGCAACTCCTGTCGAAATTGGAAGAGAGCTTGGATTGCGAGACATGGTTTGCTCCTTTAAAAGTGCTGGTGTTACGAAAAGTGGTGCTCGTGCAAACTACGAACGGACGTTTCTACCGGCACCGTCGGCATGCAAGCGAAGGTTCCGATGCCGAGCGATCGCGCGCGTCGCAGGATGGCGGTTCCGTCTTTGCACCAGACCCACGAACCGCCGTGCCATCAATGACGCACGCTCGCATAGCTGTCAGACCGAAGCCGTGTGTTGGTTATGCCAGCGGGAATAAAAAAGCGTGTCTTGCGCCGAGCGGAATGACGAACGCAATTGGCTTTCGACGGGAGCGACAATTCAAGTGCGCATTCGATGCGCGGGCATAAAGAAAAAAAATGGGCGCCCGAAGACGCCCGATAAACACGATGGACAATTAGCGCTCATCCGCAGCGCTCGCGCATCATCATCAGGTGTTGCAATGATCAGCGACTGAAACGCTGCGACTTGCTAACTGGACGCTAGCTGTACGCTCCTAGAATGGCGCTCTTCGTGTAGCCTCTTGACTCGGTCCTTTGTCTCCTTTGTCTCGCTAAACCCGTAGATATATTCCCAGAGAAACGGTACAGACACGTCCACATTCGCGCCGTGAAAATGTGCGCACAATTCAGGTGGCTTCGTAGGCGAACTGCGCGCATTGCGGTACCGTAGTCCCGGATCGCGTCATGGCAAACGCGCACGTCTCCCGCGTTACGGATTGCAAAACGCTTTGAAGGAATCCTGTAGCGCGTCCACGCTCGAGAACCCAAGGGTCGAGGCAGCTGCGTCAATTCCTCTAAACTGCCTGGCCAACGCGGAAGCGCTCTCTCCATGGCAATTCGGCTCCCCGGGGATTCCGGCCTCGGGAATGGTGTTCCCGGTCAGCGAAAACGTCATATTGAAGGTGGGCGGGGTAGCGGGAGCGTCGGCGCCGATGATGTCGGTGCCGATGCGCACCCAATCCGGCGCTAGACGGGAGTTGCGAATCCACGCCTGCAGATCGCCCACGAACGGCACGCCTGGCGATCTTGGCGCCGACACGTACAGGAAATCGCCGCCGTTGACCAAGACCTCCGGGCGGAAGAAATACTGACCCGCCGGTAGAAGTATCGGCTTGGTAAACGTGATGGTGATCTGAATTTCCTGCCCGGTCGCGGGCCCCTCGCCACCGGTTCTGCTCGGAGTCGGGTTGATGCCGTTCACCACGGTGTTCAACAGCGAGAAGCTCGCGTTCAGCGACCTTGCGGAAAAACTGAGCGTTCCCAAGCTTCCCTCGCGCGTGGCCGCATCGATTTCGACATCCGCCGGCGAGTTGACGCGCGAGAGCACGCGCCCCGAAGGTGGAATGACCGAGTCGAGCGGGAACTTGTGATAGAACTCGACCTCGACGTTGCCGATGTTCGTCAACGGCGCATTGATGATCCCGGTAATCGTCGCCCCATTGATGACTGTGGTCTCCGTAAGGATGAAGTCATCGGCCGTCTCGGTCTCGACCTTGCCCGGGCTCTCACTCCGCGAGAGTGCCCCGAGTCGCCCGTCGGGGGTACCGCTGGTGAAGAAAAAGGTCTCCGCCCGGGCCGGCGTCGCAAGCACTCCGGCGGCAATCACTGCCGATAACAAACTCATTCGCAATCTCATGTCGTTGCTCCTTTAGCGATCCTCTGGTTTCGAATCATCACGTGTACGGTTTTCAAGTCGGTTGCGGATAGCCGCAATCCGAACTTGCAGCGCTTGACGATCGATATGCGTTGTCGTCGCGCCGTTCCTTCCCAATCTCCGTGAAGCGAGATTGCAGTGCAGTCTAGTGGGCGGGTGCGTCAGAGAAACTTCACGCGAAGGCCGTTTTCGTTTCGTCTGTTTCACGCGCCTTAGCACGCGTCCAATAATTCAAGACGCAGCTGGCGTACTCAGCCTCGACGGTTTTCACGAGTTCGACGACTTCTTTGTCGTCGGCAGACTAGGCAGTCGAAGCCTTGGCGCAATGCGCTCACACATGGGAGCGCCGCTATGGTGGCGCCTGAAGACACGCGGTTCCAGAAGGTATGGACGCGCGCCCGCCCAAGTCGGCCGGTTCAATCGGCTTGCCGTTCTTCGGGACGAGACCGTCGTGTTCGTTACCGAACACTTCTCGCTGGAGCGCCTGCCGCGCGCGTGAGAGGCGCGACATGACCGTGCCGATCGGAACTTCTATGATCCGCGCGATCTCCTTGTAGGAAAGTGCCTCTACTTCGCGCAAGATGAGACATTCTCGCCATGCGACTGGAAGCGCGTTGAGCGCGTCGTCAAGTGCCGCTAAATCCCGCCGCTGCGCCAGCGTCGCCTCGGGACCGGGGCTCGAGTCGGGTATGTCCATATCGACGCCGCCGTCATCGTCCGCACACGTTCTGCTGAGTAAAACCTCCATTCGCCGCCTCTCGCCGTTAAGCGTCGCGTAGGCGGCGTTGCGGACGATCTGCAGCAACCACCCAAGACCGGACCCACCGCGAAACGCTGCGAAGTATTTGCACGCGCGTTCATAGGCGTCCTGCACAACGTCCTCGGCAATCGATGGGTCGCGAACCAGCCAGCGCGCCAGGTTATATGCGGCGTCGAGATGGGGAAGCATGACCTGCTCAAAATTGCCATCGCGGCCCTGATTTTTCATTGGCGGTTCCGTAACGAACGCTAATCGCGTTGCGTCACAGTGTGGTCAAGTACCGGTACGCGGCAATGGACGGGCAATCCTCTCTTGCTGGAGTATCGGTACCCTCACAACGCCAAAAGAAACAACGACCTTTAGGAATGCCTCCTCCGCTTTGCGCAATGGGCCATACCCGCTTCATCAGGCGCAGTGGTCGCCGAGCCAGTCTTGGACTACGATTAGCTGAGCCACGCAGGTGTGGCCGATTAGGGAGCAGCAATTAGCTTCGAGCTTCTAGCCAGCTCGCGTCTGCTATGCGACAAGCCAACGACTCATCGGGGCGCTTACGCTTTGGCGTTTTCGAAGTCGATCTTCGAACCGGCGAATTGACGAAGCGCGGCCTGCGTATTAGGTTGCAAGAGCAGCCATTTCAAGTGCTGGCGATGCTGCTAGGAAAACCAGGGGGGCTGATAACGCGCGAGGAGTTGCGCGAGAAAATTTGGGGCCAGACGGTCGTCGACTTCGATCACGGCCTGAACAAGGCCATCAACAAGATTCGTGAAGCGCTCGGCGACTCAGCGGAGAATCCGCGCTTCGTTGAGACCGTCGCCCGTCGCGGCTACCGGTTCCTCGCCGACGTCACCCCAATCGACACCCCCGATGACAGGCAACCCGGGTCCGAAACCGATGGCCTCTTTCCGCCTCCAGATTCCCGTCGTGTCGAACTCGCGGACGTGGGCGTGCCACCGAAGCGATCGTACCGGCCTCATGCCCGGACGGCTGTCGGCTTCGGCTTGGTCTTGGTGTTTGGGGCCTCGCTCTCCTGGATTCTCTACTCCCAGACCCAATCCTCATCCAAGATTCGCTCCCTGGCTGTGTTGCCATTGGAGAATCTATCAGGCGATGCGTCGCAGGATTATTTCACCGATGGGATGACCGACGCGTTGATTGCGGACTTGGGGCAAATCGGCGCGTTGCGGGTAATCTCCCGTACGTCGGCAATGGCTTATAAACGCGTTCACAAGCCTCTCTCCGAGATCGCTCGCGAGCTGAACGTGGAGGCTGTGGTGGAAGGAACCGTGTTGCGTTCCGGCGAACGTGTACGGATCACGGCCCAGTTGATCCAGGTGCCTAATGAAAAGCACCTCTGGGCGCAGAGCTATGAAGGAGATCTGCAGGACACGCTCGCGCTGCAGAACAGCGTGGCCCGCGCGATTGCCGAGCAGATCCAGGTGACTCTGAATCCTCAGGAAGAGGCTGCGCTGGAAAAATCGAAGAAAGTGAACCCAGAAGCCTATGAAGCCTACCTCAGGGGTCGCTACTTCTGGAACAAGCGGTCCGGAGCGGGTTTAAAGAAAGCCATCGAGTATTTCGAGCATGCGATCGATTCCGACCCGGGCTTCGCAAGGGCATATAGCGGCCTGGCCGATTCGTATGCGCTATTGGGAGACTGGGAATACGGGATCCTGTCGCCACAGGATGCTTTTCCGAGAGCCAAGGCCGCCGCGGTCAAGGCGCTGGCCCTGGACGATAACCTAAGTGAGGCTCACACCTCGCTGGCCTTCATCCTGGACCTCTACGAATGGGGCTGGGCATCGGCCGAGAGGGGATACAAGCGCGCGCTTGCGCTCAATCCTGGCTATGCGACGGCTCATCACTGGTACGCATGGCACCTGATTGTGATGGGACGAAATGATGAGGGCATCGCTGAGTTAAAAAAAGCAGAGAGCACGGATCCCCTCTCGCTCATCATCAGCGCAGATCTCGCGGATGCGTTGTGCATCGCTCACCGTTATGACGAATCTGTGCAGCAAAGTCAGAAGACCATCGAAATGGATCCGCACTTCGCCGTCGCCCATTATCAACTGGGGCAGGCTTTGGAGCAGAAGCATAGGCACGACGAAGCCATCGCGGAATTCCGGAGGGCCATCGAGCTCTCCGGCGGGAATACAACATTCGAATCCAATCTCGCCAATGCATATGCCGTTTCAGGTCGGAAGGAAGAAGCAATAAAGATAGTCAAGAACCTCGAGAGCCGGCAGAGTCAAGACTCTTCGACCGACGCGAGCATTGCCTTGATCTACGTCGGACTCGGTGACAACGACCGGGTGATGATTTGGCTGAACAAGGCCTATCAAGCGCGATTCAATCCTTCCATCCTCATGCGACCGGTCTTCGATCCGCTCCGGTCCGACCCTCGGTTTCAGAACCTCCTGCATCGTATAGGCCTGCCAAGCCGCGATGCAGTCATACGCTGATAGCATCCAAATTGGTCCGAGAAGCACGTAATTACTTGAGTGCCGTTTTTTCTTGACCTCGTAGTCGACGGACGGTTAATCCGTGTACTGCGGTGGTCCGAACGAAGCTGCGGCAGCGAGAGCGGCGCGCCTGCTCCTGGAAAGGGGGTACCTTTTGGTACGCCCGCTTATTGGAGGCCTTGAAGCGTGTAGCAGAGCCGCTAATATCCGCGAGACCGATACTTCTCCGTTAAGCGATATCGGAGTTCAAGCTACGCGTCCTGTCAGCGTGTAAGACGCAACAGCGGTCGATCGTCGTGCGTGTACCGATCCGCTCTTGGAGCGGATTCGCGCTGTCCGCGCGCCTGCGCCTTTGTCCGCAATCGCGCTTCGACCGTCTTAAAGCGGGCACCAGTGGGCGTCGCGGCGATCCGTCGGCAACGCCGAGCACGCTCGACGAGTTCTTAGACTCACCGCGACCGAAAAAGCCGCTGAGCGGACTCGCGGAGTTTCTTTGACGCTAATATTGGAGGCGCTGCGCGAGGCTTTGGCGCTATCGCCACAGGGTTGATCGTTGGAAACACGCCGCGGTCGTCGCGTCTTGGGACGAAATAAAGGGTACATCGGCCGAAAATTGATTGGACGGATTGAGTTATTGGAATGGCAACCACCAAATTTGACATTTAGACTTGCACGGCACGGCCCAACGATTCTAGGGTCGACGCGCGCGCCTGCACCATTGGCAAGTAAATATTCAATTAGGCGTCGGCGGCTTAAACATTGGCGTATTCCGACGCCAGTTGCAAGGCAAGCCGCTGTGGCACCTCCGCCGCGCTGCGACGCGTCAAGGGACTGCATCATCATCCACCCACGATGAGAATTTCGAGCATCCTACGCGCGGATCGCAGAACTGGGACCTCTGCGTCAGTAGCGATCGTGTCTCCCAGCCCCTGGGATGGTGTTCAGCATGCGGTGGTCACGGTACATCCGCAACACGTGATTCCAGGTTGGTCGACCGCTGAGGCTCGCTTCGACGTCCGCAAGCTCCGGCGGCATTGCCGGCCACTTCACTCGATGCTCAGGGACGCGACACACGGGCGCCAACAGCGCAGCCAACGTGATGTCCGAGCGATTCAGTGTGTCGCCGCCGAGGTACGGCTGCTTCGCAAGCACCGCATCGAGTTCGTCGAATGTTGTCACAAAGCGTTGTTTGGCGTTGGCCACACCTTCAACGTCGGTGGTCTTGTACATGCGCTTCACCGCCGACGCGATCGCCGGATAAGCGACGCCATAGAATCCGCGTGCCCAGAACGGACCGCCAAACGACCACAGATCGATCACTGTCCGCCGGTGCTTCAAGAGCGCCGAATATAGAACTTGTTGGACACCGCGGCCGAGCGCCTGGTCGAGTGTCTTCTCAAGTTCGAGCGTCTTGGCTCGCTCTGTCGGATCGATCGCAGTCAGCTTGGTGCCGCCGAGGCTAGCAGCAATGTAGTCAATGATCGCACTCGACCCCTGCACGTACTGACCATCGTGTTCAAGCACCGGCACATGGGTGCGCCGAGCGATACGGCGCGTGACCAGCTGATGCGGGCCCGGCAGCAGCACCCGCTCCTCGTAGGCGATACCCTCGTAGTCGAGCGCCCAGCGCGCCTTCTCGGAGAAGTGCGAAATGTTGAACGTGTAGAGCTTGAGCATGTCCGCTAAGGGCATCCAAGCATCGAAGCGCTTGCCGGATCAGGTTATCACGGGTCGACGCGACCGGGCCGACGGGGACACGGCGGTTGGGGCCGATGAGCGGCCGCTATGAAGGACAAGACGCTACGACCGCTCGTGGCCGAACTGAGACACACGCGAACATTGAACCCGTCGGGTTTTCTTTGCTGCGGTGTCTCCGCGCCGCAATCACTCTTATTCTTCGCCCTGCGTTCTTCGTTCGAAGTCCGATGTTCAGAGCGGGCGCGCATCATCCGTCGCGACATTCGTAGGACTTGATCCTTAGACCTAGCATTCGAACGCGGTCGATTCATGCGACCGCCGCCCCGTGCGCTGTCGGAAACGCCCTACTCGATGATCGGACGTCCACGGGCTGAACGGCTGGACTCATCGATTTAGGCTCGCTATTGAGACTCCGTCTTTGGGGGTCAACGCGCCAAGAGTGGGAGGGGTGAGGAGCTTGCATGAGACATCGACTTCCAATCATTGCCATCGTCGTCGCCGTTAGTCTCGGCGGCTGTGCCAATATGACCACAACCGAGCAGCGCACACTTAGTGGTGCCGGCATTGGCGCATTGGGCGGCGCAGCTATCGCTGCCGTAGCCGACACTAGCGTTGCTGCCGGGGCTCTCATCGGGGCTGGCGTGGGAGCCGGAGCCGGCTATCTCTACAGCCGCATCCAGAACGAGCATCACGCGACCTATCATCCAACCAAGCACCGTCGTTACGCCGTTCGCGCAACAAAGCCGTCAAGGCCAGACAATCCTGCTCGAACATCGGATCAACGGCTCGCAGCAAATTCAGCAGTGAGATCGCCTAGCGAAACGGATTAGAGCGGCCGGCCACCGACGCCGCTACAAGCCGACGGCACCAATAAGCGGATACCACGACGACGGGCGCCGTCGTCACGAAGACTGCGCCGCTCGACGTTTGGCGCGCGTACGTGCAGTCCGCAGGCGCAAGAAACCTGGCGACGACAAGCGACGAATCGAACAGGGTTCGAGCCTCGAGCAATCATCAACATAACCACTCAGCACGTCGCACTTGATGCGAGCACTCAGCACATCATGCGAACCTCTGGGAGCGAAGCCCTTTGAGCGTCGTGCTGAATACGACGTACTTCGTACGCAATGTTCGACGCTGGCTCAGCAGAGGCGCAACTCGCAACAATTAGGGTCGGTGACCGGGGAAACACACGAGCACGAGAATCATATTTCTTTGGCCGGCGTTCCGGCACCGCTCGCGTAGGCGAGCCGCGCGTGCGCCGTACTCTTACTTACCCTCAATGCATCACGTACGCTACAGTTTGAAATTGAAAGGTGTTGTCTTGCGCGCGATAAGTGAATGGCGCACGCTTGATCACAAGCGGCTTACCGCATCTCGACCCAATTCTGCATGTGAGCTATCCAAGCGTCGAATGGCTCGACCATTTTGCAACTGCGCCTTCAAAGATCATCAATCGGGTGGCTGGCAAGTACCATCTGATTGCAGTTGGCGTGCGACTTGAACGAGAAGGTGCCGTGTACTTTTGGGGATCGGTCAACGCGGTATCGAGGAATCGATTTTCGACTGACCTGAAGCCGGCCATTTTTGATTTCGACCAAGAGTTTTTCGAGACTGCGGACGCAGCAACCAACTACGCGATCGAAAAAG
>WNGI01003503.1_pt1 | contig 13842 bp, 15 predicted proteins | sample 5400621 | NCBI WGS metagenome assembly WNGI01 (sample SAMN13153374, study PRJNA577476) | soil metagenome | isolation source: 20 cm soil or saprolite under Garry oak tree replicate 1 | place: USA:California | collected 2016-06-15
ATCTGCCGGTAGGCGTCGGCGTGCTTCGAGAGGTCGTCGTACATGCAGACGGCGTGCCGTCCGTCGAACATGAAGTACTCGCCCATCGCAGCTCCCGCGAACGGCGCCATCCACTTGATCGGCGCGGCCTCCGAAGCGGGCGCCATGACGATGATCGTGTAGTCCATCGCTCCGGCTTCCTTCAGCCGCTCGTAGACCTGGGCCACGGTCGACGACTTCTGGCCGATCGCGACGTAGATGCAGATCATGTCCTGGCCGCGCTGGTTGAGGATCGTGTCGACGAGGATCGCCGTCTTGCCCGTCGAGCGGTCGCCGATGATCAGCTCGCGCTGGCCGCGGCCGACGTTCGTCATCGTGTCGATTGCCTTGATCCCCGTCTGGAGGGGCTCCTTCACGGGCTGGCGGTCGACGACTCCCGGCGCCTTGAACTCGAGCGGGCGGCGCTCGCTCGTCTCGATCGGCGGACCGCCGTCGAGAGCGTTGCCGAGCGGGTCGACGATGCGGCCGATCAGCGCGTCACCGACGGGCACGCTCGCCACGCGCCCGGTGCGCTTCGCGGAGTCGCCTTCCTTGATCTTCTCCCACTCGCCGAACAGGGCGGCGCCGACGTTGTCCTCCTCGAGGTTGAAGGCGAGCCCGGTGACCCCGTGCTCGAGCTCGAGCATCTCCAGCGCGACGGCGGACTCCAGGCCGTAGATGCGGGCGATTCCGTCGCCGACCTGGAGGACGGTCCCGACCTCGGCGAGGTCGGTCTCGACGTCGTACTCCTCGATCTGCTTGCGGAGGATCGACGTAATTTCTTCAGGCCGAATCTTCAAGTCAGGCTCCTTCTACTAGGTAGACGCGTGCGCGAGGTCTCTGCGGAGTCGGTCGAGGCGGCCGCGGACGCTCGAGTCGACCTCGAGCGAGCCGGCTTTGAGGACGAGGCCGCCGATCAGGTCCGGGTCGATGGTGCGCGCGGCTTCGACGCGCTGGCCCGAGGCTTCCTCGATCTGCTTCACGATCGCCGCGGCCTCGTCGTCGGAGAGCTCGTACGCGGTCGTCAGCTCGACGCTCAGGATCTGCTCCTCCGCGGCGACGAGCACCTCGTACTCGCGCGCGATCTCGTCGAGCTGCGCGGCGCGTCCCTTCTGGGTCACGACACGGACGAAGTTGCGGATCAGCTCGTCGGCGCCCTCGAGCACGGCGTCCAGCGCGGCGGCCTTCGTCGGGGGGTCGAGCTCGGGGTTCCGGATCAGGGACCTGAGCTCCGGTACCTCGTCAACGCCCTCGACGAACGTCGTCAGCTGGTCGCGAACCTCGTCGATGCGCCCCGCATCCTTCGCCGCCTCGAAGAGCGCCCGCGCGTACGTGCGTGCAACGACTGCCATGGCCCTAGTTCGGGCTCCCCTGCTGCAGCGCCGAGAAGTCGAGCTCGCCGATCGCCTCGTCGATCAGCCGCCTGTGATCCGCGGCGTCGAGCACCTTGCCCGTCACTTTCTGCGTCGCGATCACGGTCAGGTCGGCGACCTCGGAGCGGATCGCCTGCAGAGCGCGCGCGGTCTCCGCGTCGATCTGCCGCGACGTCTCCTCGAGCCGGCGCTGGCGGTCGTCCTCGAGCTCGTCGCGCAGACGCCGTTTCTGCGACTCGGCGACCTTCCGCGCCTCGGCGAGGATCTCTTCGGCCTGACTGCGGGCCTGGGCCATCGTCGCCCGGTGCTCCTCGACGAGCTTCTGCGCCTCGGTGCGGGCCCGGTCGGCCTCGTCGAGCGCCTCGCGGATGCGCTGGCGCCGCTCGTCGATCACCTGCTGGATCCGGCCGAACGCGAACTTCTTCAGCACGTAGTAGGTAATCCCGAAGCAGACGAGCGTCCAGATCATCAGGCCCGGGGTGACCTGGATCAGCGGATTCGATGCGAGTGGCGTCAGGATCATCTAGACGAGAACGAACGCGAGGATCGAGCCGAGCAGGCCGTAGAACACGACGGCCTCGGTGAGCGCGAAGCCCAGCCACTGGATGCCCGTGAGCTCACCGCGGAGCTCGGGCTGCCGGGCAACGGACTGGATCATCGACGCGAAGATCAGGCCGATGCCCACGCCGGCGCCCGCGGCGCCGAGCCCGACGCCGAGCGCGAGTCCGATCGCCTTGCCGGCCTTGGTGACGTCTCCCGACGTTGCTGCAAGGATCGTTGCGAGCACGTGCTCCTCCTTAGTGTTGGGGCTCGATCGCCGAGCCGATGTAGATGGCGGACAGGGTGGCGAAGATGAACGCCTGGATGCCGACGACGATAACGACCTCGAAGATGTAGAAGGCCGTGGCCACCGGGATCACGAGCGGGGCCAGGATCACCGTCTCGAGGATGAACATGAGACCGATGAAGGTGAGGATCAGGATGTGCCCCGCGAGCATGTTCGCGAACAGACGGACGCTCAGCGAGATCAGGCGCATGATCTGGCCCAGGATCTCGAGCGGAACGATCAGCGCGAGCAGCGGCTTCGGCGCATCCGGGATCCAGCTCTTGAAGTAGCGCGTGGGCCCGTTCCAGCGGATGCCCTCGACGTGCGTGAAGACGAACGTCAGCGCAGCCAGGGCCAGCGTCACCGACAGCGACGAGGTCGCGGCGTAAATGCCGAAGACGGGGATGTGGTGCCAGGTCTCGCCCGTGATCGGAAGCGGGATGAACCCGATCAGGTTGATCACGAGGATGAAGAGGAAGAGGCTCGCCACATACGGGAACCAGCGGCCGATCGCCTTCGAGGGGAGGCCTTGCTCCGCGATCTGCGTCTCGGCGACCTCGTAGATCTGTTCGCCGAAGGTCTGCCGCGTATCGGGTTCGACCTTCAACCGCCAGCGCATGAAGGCGATTCCGAACGCCATCGTCAGCACCGACCCGAGCATCAGGTAGACGACCGCCTTGGTGATCGAGAGGTCGAGCGGGCCGATGTGGATCGGCACCCACTCGTGCTGCTCGAACTCGTCGGTCGGGTCGAAGTCGCCGCGCGCGAGCGCCTGGCCGGGAAGCGCCAGCGCCAGGAGGGAGATAGTGATGAGCGCGCGCCTCACAGCGGGGGGTTCCCGAAGTACGAGACGAGCGAGAGCACGAGCTCGACGGTGTACGCCAGCGCGTACGTGAGGGCGGCGGCCAGCCCGACCCACGGATCGGAGAGCGCGACGACGAAGATGACGCCCATCACGACGATCGCCCGGGTCATCATCCCGACGGCTGCGACTCCCGACGCGGCCAGATTCCCGCCCGAGCGCATGCGCACGAGCAGGTAGCCGAAGAGCTGGCTCGCGACCCAGAGCGTCGCGGCGATCACCCACCCGTCGAGCGGCCAGCCGGCGACGAGGAAGATCGGTAGCGCAAGCGCGATCAGTGCCGTCCCCGCGATCACTGGCATGAAGACGTGCGGAGCCGGACGAGGGCTGGTGACGGCGGTGGTCAAGCGAGGTACTCCCGGTAGCGGCGATAGACGACGAAGATCCCGGCCGGAATCCCGATCACGGCTCCGACGAGCGCTCCGATCGCGGCCGAACCGACTCCCCAACCAACGAGCGCACCGGCGCCGACCGAGCCGGCCGTCGTGCCGATGAGAAGGGCCCCCGCCCCCGCGGGATGAAACGTCGGGGGATGCGAAGGCTCCATCCGGGGCGAGCATAACAAACTTTGTGACAGCGGAAAACCGCATGGCTCGGGGAAAACCGGCTAACCTTGTACCGATTCGGCAACCAGCCGCTGGGCGCCGAAAACTTCGCCGGATACGCCGCTAACAATCCGCTAGTCTCAGCGTCTACTCTTTTTGTAAGCCGATGAGCTCTTTCCAGACCGCGCTTTCCTCAGCCCGATTCAACCGCTACCTGATGTGGTTCAGCGGGCTCGTGCTCGCTGCCGGCGTGGCGTTCCTGCTGATCAAGCTCGTCCCTGGTAGCAACCAGACGCGAGTAGGGAACGAGCCGGGCTTCGTCGCGAAGCTGCCGGCGAAGAGCCAGCCGCTGACGAACGCGAAGGGCGCTGCGGTCAAGTCGTACGAGGAGCTCGATCCGGATGTGCGAGCGACGATCCGCACGTTCCTCGCGACGGCGGTCGCCCGGAGGCACCTCGACAAGTCATGGGCCGTGGTCGCCCCGTCGTTGAAGCAGGGCTACACCTTCGAGCAGTGGTCGCACGGTGGTCCGGGAAAGGGCGGCTTGCCGGTCATTCCGTATCCGATCGAGAACGTCGATACGACGCAGTACTACCTCGACTTCGCGTCGACCAAGGAGATCCTCCTCGAGGTCGGCGTCTCGGCTCCGGCTGCGAGGAAGATGCGGCCGGTTGCGTTCCAGCTGGGGCTCGTTCAGCGCGGCACGGGTGCGAACAGTCACTGGCTCGTGAACTACTGGATGCCCCGCTGGACGCCGCCGATCCCGACCGACCAGTAGCAGACTCTTACGAGGTCAGTCTGTGGCGCCGTGCTCGACGAGGAGCGCGCGCAGTCGCTCGTCCTCGTGCTGGTCGGCCGCCATCAACGGAGTGAAGTCGTCCTGCTGGCGCGCGTTCGGGTCGGCGCCGTGCTCGAGTAGGAGCTCCGCGAGCTCGTAGCGCACATCAGGGTCGCCGGTCGCGGCGGCGCTGTGGAGCGGCATCACCTTGAAGTCGTTCCGCGATGCCGAGTTGACCTCTCCCCCACGTTCGACCAGGAGCCGAGCGGCGTCCACGTGGCCGAAGAAGCTCGCAAGCCCGAGCGGCTGGAAGCCGTCCTCCGCCCACGCGTTCGCGAGTGAGGGATCCTCGTCGAGCAGGTCGCCCAGGCGCTCCGTCCGCCCGACCGCCGCGGCCTCGAAGACGTCGAGCTCGGGGTCGGCGGCCAGGAGCTCGTCGGCACGCGCCTGGTCTCCCCGGTAGATGGCTTGCAGCAGCTCTGACATCGGACGTGGCGCTCAGGCGGACTTCCGCTCCGCCTCCGCCTGCTGCTCCCGGCGGCGGATCCTCGGATTCGCCAGCTTGACGATCTCGAGCAGGTAGACGATGTAGATCGACGTCGCGAGTGCGACGAGCCCGATGCCGGCCACGGCGAGCGTCGGCCAGAAGTGCCAGACGCCGTGGGCGCGGAACGGGATGAACCGCGTCGAGAGAGCGGCGCCGGCGAGGATCGCGCACCACGCATACATGTACACCGCGGCCCGACGCTGCGAGAAGCCGATGTTGACGAACCGGTGATGGAGGTGAGTGCGGTCGGCCTCGTACAGCGGCTGCCCGTACTTGAGCCGCTTTGCGAACACGAACGACGTGTCGACGATCGGAATCGCGAGCACGAGCAGCGGGAAGAACAGGGCGACGGTCGCGGCCGTCTTCAAGAGGCCCTGGATCGAGACCGTCGCGAGCACGAACCCGAGCAGCATCGCCCCGGAGTCGCCCATGAAGATTCGTGCGGGGTAGAAGTTGTGGCGCAGGAAGCCGAAACAGGCGCCGGCGACGATCGCCGACAGGATCGCCGCCTCCGGCTTGCCGAGGGAGAGCGCGATGATCGCGAACGTCGAGCCCGCGATCGCGCAGATCCCGGACGCGAGACCGTCCATCCCGTCCAGGAAGTTGACCATGTTCATGATCGCCACGATCCAGAGGATCGAGGCCGGGATGCTCACCCAGTCCGGAAGCGTCTGGATGCCGACGAGCGGGAACGTGAAGCGCTCGACGTGGACCCCGAACCCGACCGCGATCACCGCCGCCGAGACCTGTCCGCCGAGCTTCCCCCACCACGGCAGTCCGCGGAAGTCGTCGACCACGCCGACGAAGGTCGCGACCGCGGCGCCGAGCAGGATCCCGCGGTAGACGCCGTCCAGGGTGAGGAACGCGAGCGCCGGTATGAAGATCCCGAGGAGGAGCGCGATCCCGCCGAGTCGCGGGACCGGGCGCAGATGGATGCGCCGCTGCTCCCCGGGCTCGTCCACGACGCCGAGAATGCGCGCGAAGCGCCCGACCGCCGGCGTCAGGACGAGGACGACGACGAGCGCCAGCAGGAAGCCCCACAGGACCTCCGGGTTGTTACGCAGCGTTTGCCACATAGAGCCGCGGAGAGACTACTTCGTCCCGTAGAGGCGGTCGCCTGCGTCCCCGAGCCCGGGGACGATGTAGCCGCGGTCGTTCAGCTCGCGGTCGATCGCCGCGGTGTAGATGACGACGTCGGAGTGCTCCGCATGCACGCGCTCGATCCCCTGCGGCGCGGAGACGAGGCAGATCACGCTGACCGAGCGCGCTCCGCCATTCTTGATCGCGGTGATCGCCGCCGCCAGGGAGTTGCCGGTCGCGAGCATCGGGTCGAGCACGATCGCGTCGCGCACGCCGAGGTCGCTCGGCAGCTTGACGTAGTACTCGACCGGCTCGAGCGTCTCCTCGTCGCGGAAGAGCCCGACGAAGCCGACCCGGGCTCCCGAGACCAGCTCGAGGAAGCCGTCGAGCATCCCGACGCCCGCGCGCAGGACGGGGCACACCGCGAGCTTCTTGCCGGAGACGCGTTGCACCTCGGTCCACTCGAGCGGCGTCTCGACCCGCACCGTCTCGGTCGGCAGGTCCTTCGTCGCCTCGTAGGTCAGGAGCGAGGTCAGTTCCTTGACGAGCCGGCGGAAGTCGCCGGTCGAGGTGCGCCTGTCCCGGAGGTAGGAAAGCTTGTGCCGGACGAGCGGGTGGTCGACGTGGACGACCTGGCTCACGCCACGTATGTCGTGTAGCCGCGGAAGCCCGGGTAGAGCGGACGATTGGCGCAGAGCGCTTCGCTGCGAGCCGCGAGCGCACCCAGATCCGGTGACTCGCCGAGAGCATCGGCGATGACCTCGCCGACCTCGCGGAAATCGGCCTCGTCGAAGCCGCGCATCGTCGCGGCGGGAGTCCCGATGCGGACGCCCGAGGCGATCGTCGGCGGCTGCTCGTCGAACGGGACGGGGTTCCGGTTCACGGTCAGCTTGACCTCGTCGAGCCGCTCCTCCGCAGCCTTCCCGGTCCACTCGGTGCCGCGCAGGTCGAGCTGCAGCAGGTGCGTGTCGGTGCCGCCGGTGAGGACGTTGAGGCCCTTCTCTTCGAGCGTCGCGGCGAGCATGTCGGCATTCGCACGGACCTGGCTCTGGTAGTCGCGAAACGCCTCGGTTGCGGCGATCTTGAAGCAGGCAGCCTTGGCCGCGATCGTGTGCATGAGCGGACCGCCCTGTATGCCCGGGAAAACGGCGCGGTCCACGGCCTGGGCGTGCTCCTCGCGGCAGAGGATGAACCCGGCGCGCGGGCCGGCCAGCGTCTTGTGCGTCGTCGAGGTCACGAAGTCGCAGTGCTCGACGGGGTTTGGATGCAGCCCCGCAGCGACGAGCCCCGCGAAATGCGCCATGTCGCAGAGGAGCAGGGCGTCGACCTCGTCGGCGATCTCGCGGAACTTGTCCGTCTCGACCGTGCGCGGATAGGCCGAGCCTCCGCAGACGATCAGCTTCGGCTTGTGCTCCTTGGCGAGCTCGCGCACGTCGTCGTAGTCGACCATGTTCGTCTTGCGGCTTACGCCGTAGTGGGCGATCGCGTAGAGGCGACCCGAGAAGTTGACCTTGAGGCCGTGCGTCAGGTGGCCGCCGTGCGAGAGCTCGAGCGACAGGATCGTGTCGCCCGGTTGGAGCGCGGCCATGTAGACGGCCATGTTCGTCTGGGCGCCCGCGTGCGGCTGGACGTTCGCGTGCTCGGCTCCGAAGAGGGCTTTCGCACGCTCGATCGCGGTCTGCTCGATCTCGTCGACGACCTCGCAGCCGCCGTAGTAGCGCTTGCCCGGGTAGCCCTCGGCGTACTTGTTCGTGGGCACCGAGCCGACGGCCTCGAAGACGCTCGGCCACGTGAAGTTCTCGGACGCGATGAGCTCGATCTGGCCGCGCTGGCGCTCGAGCTCCTTGCCTAAGAGCTCGGCGATCTCGGGGTCGATCTCCGCGAGGCCGGCTGTTCGCAGCTGCTCGAGCGTCTCGTGCGCAACGGCCATGCCCGGCATGGTACGCCTCAGCTCAGTCGTTCGAGAACTTCGGCAGCGGGGATCGCGCCTTCGCGGAGGATAGTCGGCTCCGGGCCCGTGAGGTCGACGATCGTTGACGGAACGCCCGGCAGTTCGCCGCCGTCGACGAGCACGGCCTGCTCGCGGATCGAGTCGGGAACCTCGTCGAGCCGTCGCGGGTCGGGGCCGCCGTGGAGATTCGCGCTCGTGGCGGCGACGGCGCCGGCTCGCGTGACGATCCGCCGCGCTGCGCCCCGGAGCTCCGGCACGCGCACGCCGATCGTGTCCTGGGGCGACAGGAGCGCGAAGCGTCCCTCCGGGTTCGGAAAGATCAGCGTCAGCCGACCCGGCAGGAGGCTGCGCACGATCGCTGCGGGCAGCTCGGGTACGAGCTCGAGGAGGATGTCGACCTCCGAGGCGAGGAGCGCAATCGGCTGATCCGCCCCGCGGCCCTTCAGCCGGGTCAGCGACTCGGGCGCGAGCGGTGTCGTGCAGAGGCCGTAGACGGTGTCGGTCGGCAGGACGACCGGCCGGCCCTCGCCGATCGCCTCGACCGCCTCCTCAACGAGGCGCTCTTCCGTCGACCACTCGCTCACGTCCCGCGAGATCTTCCCGGATCGTGACCTCCTCGTAGCGGAGGCCACGCAGGAGCACGGCCACGGCGTGAGCCTTGCCGTCGGCAACCTCGAACGCCAGCGAACCGCCGGGAACGAGTCGGCTCAGCGCCTGCTTGGCGATCGCCTCGGTTGCGCCGGACTCGATCAGCGCCGCGCGCGGCTCGTGCTCGCCGACTTCGGGCGGTAGTGCAGCGACGTCCTCGGGCGCCACGTACGGCGGGTTGGAGACGACGAGGTCGAACGGCCCGTCGAGGCCCGCGAACAGCTCGCCCTGGACGAGTTCGACGCCCAGGCCCGTAGCGGCGACGTTCTCGGCCGCAATCGCCAGGGCATCCTGCGACGTGTCCGTCCCGGTCACGCGCGCCCCCGGATGTTCGTCCGCGATCGCCAGCGCGATCGCGCCCGACCCGGTTCCGATGTCCAGCACCGCCGGCTCGCCGCGATCCGCGATCAGCTCGAGACAGCGCTCGACGAGGACCTCGGTCTCGGGCCGCGGGATCAGAACGCGGGGATCGACGCGCAACGTGAGGCGGCGAAATCCCCACTCGCCCAGGACGTACGCGAGCGGCTCCCGCGCCGCACGACGGGCGACGAGCTCGCGGAAAACGCGCTCACGATCGGCCGGGGCCTCGTCGCCATCTGCATACAGGTCCGTCCGCGAAACGCCGAGCGCGTGGGCGAGCAGCCACTCCGCGTCGACGCGCGGCGACGGCACTCCCGCACGGTCGAGCTCCTCGGTCCCGGCGACCAGGAGGTCGCGAACGGTCACTCCTCGAGCGCGCGACGCTGGTCCTCGGAGATCAGCGCCTCGGTGAACTCGAAGAGGTCGCCGTCGAGGATCTGGTCGAGCCGGTGCTGCGTCATCTTGATCCGGTGGTCGGTGACGCGGTTCTCGGCGAAGTTGTAGGTGCGGATCTTCTCGGCGCGCTCACCGGAGCCGATCTGCGACCGCCGGGTCGCATCCTGTTCGGCGCGCTGCTTCTTTCGCTCCTCCTCGTACAGCCGCGCACGGAGGACGCGCATCGCCTTCGCCTTGTTCTGGAGCTGCGACTTCTCGTCCTGCATCGCGACGACGAGGCCGGTCGGGACATGCGTGATACGGACGGCCGAATCCGTCGTGTTCACGCTCTGGCCGCCGGGCCCGGTCGAGCGGTAGACGTCGATCTTGAGGTCGTTCGGATCGATCTCGATCTCAACTTCTTCGGCCTCGGGCATGACCGCGACCGTCGCCGTCGACGTGTGGATCCGGCCTTGCGATTCCGTCTGCGGCACGCGCTGCACGCGGTGTGTCCCGCCTTCCCACTTGAAGACCGAGTAGGCGCCGTCGCCCTTGACCGCGAACGTGACCTCCTTGAAGCCGCCGCCGTCGTTCGGGCTCGACGAGAGGACTTCCGACTTGTAGCCGCGTCGCTCCGCGTACCGGGCCAGCATCCGGTAGACCTCGCCCGCCCAGAGCGCCGCCTCGTCACCGCCCGCAGCCTGGCGAACCTCGACGAGGACGTCCTTCGCGTCGGCCGGGTCCGACTCGACGAGGGCGAGCCTCAGCTCCTCCTCGAGCGCGGTCATCCGCTCCTCGAGCTCCGGGATGAGCTCGCGCAGGTCGCCGTCGCCGCGAGCCGCGTCGAGGTCTTCAGTGACCTCGCGCCATTCCTGGGCGAGCTTGTGCGCCGCTTCGAGCTCCTTCAGCCGCCGCCCGACCTCCGCCGCCTCGCGGTGGTCGTTGTAAACGGCAGGGTCGGACATGCGCTCCTGGGTCTCCCCGTACGAGCGCTCGACCTCCTCGACGAGCTCCTGCATGGCCATGGAGTCAATGTAGCGCCGAGCGGCGAGCCTCCTCTTGACATCAATAGCGCTTTTGCTATAGATAGCAGGTGTGAGATATCGAGACGAAGGAGCAGACGGTCATGACTGATCTCTCGTACCGGTTGGACGACTTCGGCCGGAGACTCGCGATCATGGAGCAGGAGCTCGACGAGCTGCGGCGATCGACCCGCCCCGAGCCGAAGCCGGAAACGCCCCCGGTTCTGTGGAAGCCCGTGACGCCTCCACCCTCCGCTCCGCCGCGGACGGCGACCCCCGCTCCGAAGCCCGTACGCAAGCGCAGGGAGATCGACTGGTCCGCGTTGTTCGGCGCAAAGGCACTCGCGTGGGCGGGAGGCGCTGTGACCCTGCTCGGGATCGTCTTCTTCTTCGTGCTCGCGGTGAACCGCGGCTGGATCGGCCCGGTCGCGCGGGTCACGCTCGGCGCGCTGGCATCCGTGTTCCTCTTTTCGGCAGGCCTCTATGTCAAGCGGCGCTTCGAGGACATGTACCACTCCGCGGTCGCGGCGGTCGGCGCCGGGATCGCCGGTGGCTACATGACCCTGGTCGCCGCGAAGGTGCTCTACGGCCTCGTGCCCGACTGGGCAGCGCTGGCCGTCGCCCTGGGCATCGCCGCGGTCGGGGTCGTCACCGCGCTCGCGTGGGGCTCCGAGCTGATCGCAGGCCTCGGGCTTATCGGTGCAACACTCGCGCCGGCTGCGGTCGGCTTGCAGGCCGGCGAGCTGAGCGCGGCCGGGACCGGGTTCGCCGCGCTCGTCTTCGCGGGGACCGCGATCGTCGCCGTGCGGCGGCGCTGGTCGAAGCTCCTCGTCGTCGGCGTCGCCGCGACCCTCCCGCAGGTTGCTGTGCTGCTCGCCCAGGCGGGCCCGACCGAGTGGGACGTCGTCGCCGCGGCGGCGCTCAGCTGGCTCCTCTATCTCGGCGCTGCGACAGCCTGGCAGGACTGCCTTCAGAGCTCCGCGCTCAGCTCGCTCTCGGCCTCCCTCCTGATTCTGAGCGGCGTCCTCTCGGGCGCGATCGCCCTGGCCCAGTTCGACGGCAGAGCCGAGGGCTGGACGATGCTGGCGGCGGCGGGCGTTTACGGCGCGCTCGCGGCCTTCCTCTTCCCCACCCGGCGCCATCGCGACCTCAGCGCGCTCACCGCGGCCGTGTCGCTCGCGCTGATCGCCGTCGCGCTGGCCGATCTCCTCTCAGGCCCGACGCTCGCGATCGCGTGGGCGGCAGAGGCGGCCGTGCTGGCCTGGCTCGCCCGGACGGTCGGGGACGCCCGCTACCAGCTGGCGTCGATCGGGTACCTCGGGGCGGCGCTCATCCACGCGGTGTTCTTCGACGCACCACTCGATCAGCTCTATTCGGCAAGCGCCCGGCCGACTTCGGGCGCCGTGGCGTTCGTCGGCACCGCGGTCGCAGCAGGCATCGCCGCGTGGCTCTGCCGGCCGTGGCCCGAAACGGCTCCGGCCGGTGGCGCCTTCGCCCCGCTCGAGCCGCTGTTCGCCGCCTTCCGCCGCGGTCAGGAGCAATGGCGCGTCGCGATCGGCTGGGCGGGCTCGCTGTCTGCCCTCTACGCGGCCTCACTCGGCCTGCTCGGACTGGCCCAGTGGATTGGTTCCGGAAGCGTCGAGGACGCCTTCCAGTGGGGCCACGTGGCAGTGACCGGCCTCTGGGGGCTCGCGGGGATCACAGTTCTCGCGGCCGGGCACCGGCTCCGGCGATCCGAGCTCCGGACGAGCGGCCTCGTCTGGCTCGCGGCCGTCCTGGTCGAGACGCTCTACTTCGCGACGAACGAGCTGGACGGCGATCCGCGCGGCTACGCGTACATCGTGTGCGCCGCGGCCCTGCTCGTCGGCGCGCTGCTCGACCGGCTGAGCGTCAAGGACGACGTGAGCCTGCTCTTCTCAGGCGGGTTCGCAGTGGCGAGCATCGGCTTCGGCGTCGCCGGCCTCCATCAGCTCGTCGGCGGCCACACGGCGGAGTACCTCGCGCTGCTGCCCCTGGCCGCGCTGTACGGCGCGATCGGGGCGTTCGTCCTTGGACGCGACCGCGACCTCAGCACGTTCCTCTGGGCGCCTGCCCTCGCCGTCGCAGGTGCGGCCACGTGGCAGCTCCTGGACGGAACCTGGCTCGTCCTCGCCTGGTCGGCGGCCGCGGCCGGGCTCGTGGTGCTCGGGCACTGGACCGGGGAGAAGCGGCTCTACGTGGCGTCCTTCTCCTTCCTGACCCTCGCGGTGGGACGTGCGTTCTTCTACGATGCCCCGCTCGGCGATCTGTTCGAGGCGAACAGGCACCCCGAATCGGGCGTGCCGGCCATCCTCTGCGCGATCGGCGCGACCGCGATCTTCGCCAGGCTGATCGGCGACGGGCCGGCTGGGGACTCGTCTGAGACGAGCACGTACGGCGAGCTCGCCCAGGCGCTCGACTCCCGCCGAGGGCTCATGCGCCGTACGGCCGAAGTCGTCGTTGCAGCCCTCTGCGCGTACGCGATCTCGTTGACGATCCTCGGCGTCGCGGAGGCGATCGGCGGCGCGAGCATCACGACCAACTTCGAGCGCGGCCACTCGGCGGTCAGCGCGTTCTGGGGCCTGCTCGGGCTCGCAGTCCTCTACGTCGGGCTCAAGCGAGGGCTCAACTGGCTTCGCGTCGTCGGCTTCGGCCTCGCGCTCGCGAAGCTCTTCCTCTACGACCTCGCGTTCCTGAGCTCGATCACGCGGGCGATGTCGTTCCTGGCCGTCGGCGCGCTACTCCTCGTCGCCGGCTTCTTCGTCCAGAAGCTCTCGGAGCAGGGCTCCGTCAGGCCATGATTTCGACCCGGCGCTCCTCGGAGGTGATGCGGCCCTCGACGTGGAGGACCTCCTTGAGCGCGCGGATCGAGACTTCGAGCTGGTCGAGCGTCGGCTGCCGGGTCGTGAGGCGCTGGAGCCAGAGGCCCGGCGCGAGAAAGGCCATCAGCACGCGGTTCTCGGTGTGCCTGCCCGCGAAACGGATCAGCTCGTAGGCGAGCCCCGCGATCAGCGGCAGCAGCAGGATCCGGCTCGCAATCAGCCACGGCAGCGACGGCCGCCCGAGGAACGCGAACACGAAGATCGCGATCACCATCACCCAGAGCAGGAATGCCGTGCCGCAGCGCGGGTGGATGAGGCTGAAGCGCTGCACGCGCTCGGGGACGAGCTCCTCCCCGGCCTCGTAGGCGTTGATCACCTTGTGCTCGGCGGCGTGGTACTCGAAGACGCGCCTCAGATCGGGCAGCAGCGAGATAACGGCCAGGTAGAGGACGAAGATCGATACGCGGATCGCACCCTCGACGATCACGAACCAGCCGGTCGTGTCGATGGGAAGCCAGTTCGTGATCAGCACCGGCGTGACCTTGAACAGCATGATCGCGAAGCCGATCGCGATCGCGAACGCGAAGATGATCGCGCCGCGCGAGAGCTCGGTCTCG